>Ga0126312_10000337_pt1 | contig 26515 bp, 26 predicted proteins | sample Plot104A_FD_92537 | JGI IMG/M metagenome (GOLD analysis project Ga0126312, IMG submission 92537) | Serpentine soil microbial communities from UC McLaughlin Reserve, CA, USA - Plot104A | ecosystem: Environmental > Terrestrial > Soil > Grasslands | place: USA: UC McLaughlin Reserve, Lake County...
GCCCTCGCTGGACGATCAAGCGAGCAAGACACGCATTCGTCCTGCGAGCAAGTGAGGAAGCGAGGGTCTGTAGAGCGCGATCGCGCGAGCGAACAATTACAGCAAGTCGTTAATCACGATGGACTGCTCACGGGAGGGCCCGACCCCGATGCCGGAGATCCGGGCGCCACAGAGCTCCTCGAGCCGGTTGACGTAAGCCTGGGTGTTCTTGGGCAGATCTTCGAACTCCCGGCACTGGCTGATGTCTTCGCTCCAGCCGTCGAGTTCCTCATAGATCGCTACCGCATGGTGGAAGTCGCCCTGCGACGGCGGCATGACGTCGTACCGCTTGCCGTTGATCTTGTAGCCGACGCAGACCGGGATTTTGTCCCAGCCGGTCAGCACATCCAGCTTTGTCAGGAAGATGTCGGTAAATGCATTCGCTTTGGCCGCAGACTCGACGACTAGCGCGTCGAACCAACCGCAGCGCCGCTTGCGGCCTGTCGTGGTGCCGAATTCGACACCAGCCTCTCGGAGTGCATCGCCGTCGGCGTCCAGCAACTCGGTTGGCATTGGCCCCTCGCCGACCCGCGTGGTGTAGGCCTTGGCGATGCCGACGACCCGGTCGATCCGGGTTGGCCCGACGCCGGAGCCGACGCAGGCACCACCTGCCACCGGGTTGGACGAAGTCACATACGGATAGGTGCCGTGATCAACATCAAGGTGGTGGGCTTGGGCGCCTTCGAAGAGCACGACCTTGCCCAAGTCAAGCGCGTCGTTGAGGATGCGGCTCACGTCGGCAACGTGGGGCCTGATCCGGTCAGCGTGGAACAGCAGATGCTCGGTAACCTCCGCCGGGTCAATTCCGCGCCGGTTGTAGACCTTGATCAGCAGATGGTTCTTCTGCTCAAGAGCAGCCTCCACCTTCTGCCGCAAGATCGACTCGTCGAAAAGATCCTGGACTCTGATCCCGATTCTGTTGACCTTGTCAGAGTAGGCCGGCCCGACCCCACGACCTGTCGTGCCGATTTTGGCCCTACCCAGGAAGCGCTCGGTGACTTTGTCCATTACCTGGTGGTAGTTCGTTATCAGATGGGCATTCGCAGAGATGATCATGTTCGAGGCGTCGACTCCGCGAGCCGCTAAGGCATCCATCTCGCTGAACAAAACATCGAGATCAACCACGACGCCGTTTCCAATGACCGGCACGCAGTCCGGGTTCAGTATCCCGGAGGGCAGCAGGTGGAGCGCGTACCGCTCACCATCGACAACGACGGTGTGCCCCGCGTTGTTGCCGCCGGAGTAGCGGACGCAATAATGGACCCGGTCCCCGAGCTGGTCGGTCGCTTTGCCCTTGCCTTCGTCCCCCCATTGGGAGCCCATCACCACAATGCCCGGCATGTGATCGCCGCCCTTCAACCACGCACTTGTCGTACGCAAAGACGAAGCCCCTGGGCATTCGCCACAGGGACTCTTGCCACCTAATCTTACTGAAGTTCTTGCGGCCTGTCCTGGATGTTCGCCGTCTCAGCCGAAGATCCTCCGGCCAAAACCTGGTGTGCCGTTTCAGAGGAGTCCCGGAGAAACTGCGCACAGCGCTCTTGCTCCACAGTCTCCCCGATCCTTCCCGCGGCCACGGCCAGCGCATGCAGGGCGCGCAGGAAGCCCCGATTGGGCTCGTGCTCCCAGGGAATTGGGCCCGAACCGCGCCATCCGGCTCGGCGCAGTGCGTCGAGCCCGCGGTGATATCCGGTACGGGCGTACGCGTAGGCCACGACGTCGGCTTCGCGGCTGCCGGCTTTCAGCGACTCGTCGGCTAACAGAGCCCAGCACAGGCTCGAAGCCGGGTACCTGCGCGCCATCTCGATCAGTTCGTCTTGGCTGCCGCCCAGTACTTCGGCGGCGGGCTCGCTCGGCAGGAGCGTCGGCGGCTGGCCCGCTCCACCTGCCAGAAGGTCTGAATGTGGAGGTGAACTCACAAGCGCCAACCTAGCCGGATCGTTGCCCGAGCAGCCCAGTCGACCCCCTAGTTCGTCCAAACGCCAGCAGCGTCGCCATCAACCGAGAGCACCCGCGGATCCGACTCGACTCTCAGATCCAATCCTTGGCCCGAAAGAGCAGGTAGAGCGCGACCGCTGTGACGATCATGATTGCCAGGTAAAGCCAGAAACCAGCTGCAGACCCTACCAGCGGAAAGCGGACGTTCATCCCGACAAAGCTGGTCACCAGCGTGGGCACCGCGATGATGGCCGCCCAGCCGGTGAGTTTCTTCATGATCGAATTCAGCCGGACATCGGCCAGGGCCAGGCTGGTGTCGAAGACCGAGGCGAGCGCCTCTCGAAGCGCATCGGCCGCGTTCGCGACTCGATCATGCTGCTCGACAACAAGCTTCCAGCGGCGGCCAACGCCCCCATCTCGATTCTTTGTCTTGGAACTGGGCGGCGGGTTGTCCATGATGTCCGTCATCACCGTCCGCATGGGGTCGGTCAGTCGGCGGAGCTGGGACAGGGAGCTGCGGAGCCGAAAGGCATGCAACTGCTCCAGCTTGTCCAGGGGCCGCTCTTCGAACAACACATTCGCGAGCTCGTCACTGGAGTCCTCGAGCCACTGCACTGCTTCCTGATAGGTGTTCACGATTGCGCCGATCACGATCTGCAGGGCGGCCTCTACGCCGCCATAGGTGAGCGCGTCCTCGGACTGTTGCAGCAGTTGGGCCGGCCGGAATCCGGTAGTCGAGTCGACCAGGCAGATCAGCGCCCGATCAGTGGCGATCATCGAAATGGGCACTGCCCGGATTTCAGTGCGATCACGATTGACTACGACGGCGTTCGTGATCACTAGCCGCGCCTGGCCGAACGTCTCGAACTTCGCTCGCCTGTCCTCAGCCAGAAGGTCCTTGATCGCGAGTTCATCAAGATCAAGCGCGTTGGCAACGTCCTTCAACTCGGCTGCCCCGTAATGGTTTTCGCGAGGCAGGACCCACCACGCCGACGCATCCGAGTGCAGCTCGAGGACGTCACTGAGGTCTTCCCCGGTCAGATCCTCCGCGATGATCTTGCTCCGCGACCACACACGGCACACCGGCGCGGGTCGGGATGCCAGCTCAGTCACCATACGAGACTAACCCCGCCCAGAAGTAGCGCGGCTTCCAAGCAATCACTCATGATTAGGGACGTTGAGGACTGATGACCGAAGCTGGCGTCTTCAGACGATCATGTTGTTGACCCTGGAGATACAAGATGACCAGAAGATCTGTTGGACTCCTGGCGAGCGGGGCGCTAGTACTTCCAGCACTGCTGGGCGCCTGCGGCGGCGGCCAGACATCAAGCTCGCCGACCGTGCAGTCGTCGAGTTCGCCCACCCAGTCCTCCGCGACGCCATCCGCCGCCAGCCCGTCGAGCTCGCCGGCCAAAGACGTGACCGAGAAGGACTTCCAGGCCGGCAACTTCCCAGCGGCGCCGAAGGTCGATAACCAGTGGTACCCGCTCAGCCCAGGCACCCAATACGTCCTGCAAGGCAATGCAAATCGGGGGAAAGGCAATCTCCCGCATCAGGTGGTTTTCACCGTGACCGACCTGGTCAAGGTGATCAATGGTGTACCCACCGTCGTTCTGTGGGACGTCGACACCAACGAGGGTGAGGTTGAGGAGGCCGAGCTTGCCTTCCAGGCGCAGGACAACGACGGCAACGTGTGGCTGCTGGGCGAATACCCAGAGGAATACGAGGACGGCAAATTCGCCACCGCCGAAAGCACCTGGTTCTCCGGCCTGGAAGGCGCGAAGCCCGGCGTGCTGATGCGGGCAGACCCGCAGCCACGCACGTCCAGCTACCTGCAGGGCCTCGCGCCCAAAATCGAGTTCCAGGACAAGGCCAAGGTCTCGAAGACCGGCCTGCGGACCTGCGTACCCGCGAAGTGCTATAACGACGTGCTGCTGATCGAGGAGTGGAATCCCCTGGAGCCGGAGTCGGGCAAGCAGCTCAAGTACTACGCGTCCGGCGTCGGCAATGTCCGGGTCGGCGCAATCGGCGACCCGGAGGCCGAGGAGCTGGTGCTGACCAAGGTAATCAAGCTCAGCCCCGAGGCCCTGGCAAAGGCCCGCGCCGAGGCCCTCAAGCTGGAGAAGCACGCCTACAAGGTGAGTCCCAAGCTTTACGGAAAAACCCCATCCTCAACTCAGGGTTAGCTCCGGAAAGGGCGGAGCCCGTCGAAGGCTGCTACTGGCTCAGGCTCGTTCCCGCCGACCGCAAATCCTCACATGCCTCGACGACGCGGCGTGCCATACCGGCTTCGGCCACCTTGCCCCAGGCCCGCGGGTCGTACGCCTTCTTCTTGCCGACATCGCCGTCAACCTTCAGCACGCCGTCATAGTTGGTGAACATGTGTCCAGCAGTCGGCCGGGTGAAGGCGTACTGGGTATCGGTGTCGATGTTCATCTTGACCACGCCGTAGTCCACGGCTGCGCGGATCTCTTCCAGGGTCGACCCCGAGCCGCCGTGGAACACGAGGTCGAAGGGGCGATCTTTGCCGATCTTGGCCGCGACCTCATTCTGGATTTCTTTCAACACCTCGGGGCGGAGCTTCACCGCACCCGGCTTATACACGCCATGAACGTTGCCAAAGGTCAGCGCGGTGATATAGCGGCCGTTCTCGCCGGTACCCAGGACCTCGACGGTTCGCAGACCGTCCTCAACGGTGGTGTACAGCTTCTCGTTGATCTCGGCACTGACGCCGTCCTCCTCGCCGCCAATGACGCCGACCTCGATTTCCAAGATCACGTTTGCAGCGGCAGTGAGGGAAAGTAGTTCCTCCGCAATCGAGAGGTTCTCCTCAAGCGGCACCGCGGACCCGTCCCACATGTGCGACTGGAAGATCGGCAGGCCACCGTTCTTGACCTGATCGGTGGAGCGTGCCAGCAGCGGCCGGACGAAGCCGTCGAGCTTGTCCATCGGGCAATGGTCGGTGTGCAGCGCGATGTGAACCGGGAAGTTCTTGGCAACTTCATGGGCGTACGCGGCCAACGCCAGCGCACCCGTTACCTGGTTCTTGATCTTCGGACCCGAGGCGTACTCAGCGCCGCCAGTCGATACCTGGATGATGCCGTCCGAATTCGCGTCTGCGAAGCCTTGCAGGGCCGCGTTGAGAGTCTGGGATGAACTGATGTTGATCGCCGGGTAGGCGAACGAGCCATTCTTGGCCGCGTCGAGCATTTCGGCGTAGACCTCGGGAGTCGCGATAGGCATGGCTGCCTGGTCCTTTCGTGCCGTCACTTGTTGGTGCGTTAAGCCGTCTACGCGCGCGTGACGGCTGACAGCAACGTACGTCGACATCGCTTCCTGCCGAAGCGGTGCATGTTCGTTCCCGCCAGACAGCCAGTCTGTCAAACATCGAGGCTAGGTGTTGACGAGAGCGATCTGGTCTCAGGGATCGTCGGGGGGCCCGCTGTTCAGTTGTCGAGAGCCGTCAGATCGACGCCATGGCGCCCGCCTGAGAAGGCCCGCGCGGTGCTGTCCAACGTCGCCGGGTAGGTCGGAATCTGATCAAAGGACACGCCGGCCTGACTGCCACTCAGGGTCGTCAACTGCAGCACCGGCGAGCGCCCAAGGCGGCCCCGAACCGCAGCCAATGAGGCAACCTCCGGCCACGGTGCGAACAGACCCGCTACTTGGATCCCAGGCGGCCCCATCCGGATTGCCGTACCGCTACCGACGCTGCCCAACTCCTTTCGGGCTTGCAGGTAGCGCACCAGAAACACCACGAACAGCGCCGCGGACACCGTCAAGATCAGTCCGGACAGGATAACGAACCCGACACCCTGCAGCTGATCACGCTGCCACAGGTACAGGCCGATCAACACCACCATGGTGATGCCAAAACTGACGAGCCTGGAGCGCATCATGCGGCGACGACGGCTGACCTTTTCCGCAATGAGGGCGGCGTCGTACGGTACGACCAGCTCCGAGATCGCGGTCGGACCCGTCGGTTCGATAGCCATCAACTCATTGTCTCCGACAGGTTGCGCCATTGGCCGCCAGGATGGAGACGAAGACGTGGGCATGATCGGATTGAGCAAGCGCTTCCAGGGAATTCTTGCCGCGTCGATTGATCCGCCTCTTGCTGACGATGACATCCATATGACGGCCGTCGGGCAGCCGCAGATCGATGTCGCCTCGCTTGATCCGCACCGGACTTCGCTGGGTGAGCAGGAGATCGCCGGCAGGAAAGAGCCACGCCGGCTTCGCGGCCCGTTCCGGGATGAATGACAACGCGCTGTCTGAGATCACCATGGTGCCGTACTCCACCTTATCGGCGCTCGACGGCCAAATGATCTTGGCCTGCCAGAGGCTGTTCGGTGCTCCGACGGCGCCCAGCGGCAGCAGTCGGCCAGACGAGGTATGGACGAGGATCGGCGGCTTGGCGCGATATTCACTGCGCAGCACCACGAAGACAAGAGCCAAGGCCAATAGGCCGGCGACAGATGGGACCAGCCATTGAAGCAGTTCGACGAGATTCAATTCTTGAGTGGGCCCCGGGGTGGTGTGACTGCCGTGTGGATGCGATACCGATCGGCGCGATACCAGGACGTGCACAGCTCGATGACCCGATCGCCGGCATGGGTAACCCGTTCCTGAACGAGCAACGGCGCCCGTTTCGTGATGTGCAGCAGCCGAGCGAGCCGGGCATCCGCCGACTCTGCCCGTACGGTCTGCTCCGCGCTGGTCGCCACGATGCCGTACTCGTTGGCGAATACCTCGTAGAGGGAGCCGAGCTGGTGCTGCAGCAGCCCCGGAAAGAACATCGCCGGGTAATAGCCGATCTCGTACGCGATCGGGGTGCCGTCCGCTGACCGCAGCCGCTTGACGCAGATGACCGGCCGGCCGGGCTTGAGCCTGAGGGCACCTGCCGCCCGAGCGCTGGCCGGCTCTTCGGCCGCCGACAGCACGGCCGTGGCCGGTGAGAGCCCTCGGTCTCGCATCTCCCGAGAGAACGAGGTGAGGTGGAGCCGGCTGTCGATCTGCGGACCCCTCACGTAGGTCCCTTTGCCGTGGACACGTTCCAGCGTTCCGCTATCGACGAGATCAGCGATCGCCTGCCGTACGGTTACCCGGCTCACCCCGAGTCGCTCGACGAGCGCCCGCTCAGACGGTATGGCGTCACCGGCGCCGAGCTCGTGGTCGATGAGCTTCTCTAGAATTCCGCGCACTTGCGCGTGCTTGGTCCTCGCTGCACTCAGCGGGCGTTCGAACCGATAGCCGCCGGAGCGCGCGCGGGCGTTCCCCCGAATCACACCTACTCCTAGCCACTCCTGACCCGATCCAGGCTAGACCAGTCCCTACCGGGTTGCATCCCGAAGTCAGGATCAGCGCCCGGCCCAGCGCAATGCCCAGTGGTACATCGCGATTGCTGCTGCCGCTCCGGCGTTCAGCGATCGGGTGGATCCGTACTGGGTGATGGCGACCAGGGCGTCGCACACGCCGAGCACCTCCTCAGTCAGTCCAGGGCCTTCGGAGCCGAAGACTAGACAGACCCGCGCGGGCAGTTCAAACGACTCGAGCGGCACGGCGCCCTCGATGTTGTCGATCCCGATCGCCGGATAGTTCTCCCGAGTGAGCCAGTCCCGGAACGAGTCAACGCTGGCGTGGTGATGCAAGTGGAGGTATCGATCGGTGACCATGGCTCCGCGGCGATTGAACCGGCGCCGTCCGAGGATGTGAACCCCTGCGAGGTTGAACGCATTGGCGGTGCGGATTACCGAGCCGATGTTGAAGTCGTGCTCCCAGTTCTGGATGGCGATCTGCAGCGGATGGCGATGCCGGTCGAGATCGGCGACAATTTCGGCAAGCTTCCAATAGCGGTAGCGATCGATCACATTTCGGCGGTCGCCATGTTCCAGCAGGTCCGGATCAAGTCGAGGATCGCTCGGCCATGGCTGAGGGTGCGGACCGACGCCGGTGTCTCCCGAGGCTTGCACCAGCTCCGCATCCCCTAGAGGGGGCGCTCCATTGCCGCCAGGCCCGGGTTGTCGCTTGATCCGAGGGCCAGGCTGTTGCTGACCTTGGCTTTTCTGATCCACAGCCTGCGACGGTAGCCTCTAGACGCGTGACCTCACTGGAGGCGGCTCTGCTGACGCCGATGGTCCTGCCGTCATGGCTTGATCCAGAGCATTTGATCCGCTCCGCTGGACCGTACGCATTGTGGGTGGTGGCGTTCATCATCTTCGCCGAGTGCGGCCTGTTCGCACTTCTTCCGGGAGACTCTCTGCTGTTCACCGTCGGACTATTGGCCGCTGCTGGATTCGTGCAATTGCCGCTGTGGCTCCTATTGGTGGTGCTGACCGGAGCCGCGATCGCCGGCAATATCAGCGGCTACTCCATCGGCCGGATCATCGGCCCACAGCTGTTCAAGCCGCGGTCTGGGGTCATGGGCAAGCTGTTCCAACCTGCGCACGTTGAAAAGACCCACGCCTTCTTCGAGCGCTACGGCAATCGGGCGCTCATCCTCGCCAGGTTTGTGCCGCTCGTACGGACCTTCGTGACGCTGGTCGCGGGCGTTGGCAAGATGAACTTTCGCCAGTTCATCACCTACACGGCTATCGGTGGTGTGATCTGGGTCTTCGGAGTCACGATCGCTGGCTACTTCCTCGGCAACGTTCCGTTCATCAAGAACAACATTGACGCGGTGCTGGTGCTGATCGTGCTTGTTTCCCTGATTCCCATGGGCATGGAGTACCGAAAGCATCGGCGGCACGCGAAGCAGGAATCGGCCGCCGGCTAGCCCGGGAAACGCTAGGGTCGCGGGTGCTCCATCCGCACTCGAGGTGCTCCGTCCCGACTTGAGGTGACGGGCCTGGCCTTGTGCGAAGAGACGCCAGCGGCCTTGTGCGCGATGACGTCAGGCCATCGGCTCCGTTATGGTGAGCAGCTGTTCAAGATCATCGGCGCTGGGGGCCCAGAGCCCGTCGGCGGCGTTTTGCTTCACTTGATCAACCGATGTCGCCCCCGCGATCACCGAACCCACAGTGGGCAGAGCTGCCAGGCCACCGATGGCGATCTGGGTCATGCCAAGACCGCGTTCCTCCGCGAACCGCTCGAGCGCCTCGATGACGTCGAAGTTTGCATGCTCCAACGCCTGCGTCTGCTTAGCCAGCCGGGTACCGCTCGGAGGCGGCTCGCCACGGCGGTACTTGGCGGTGAGCAGCCCACGGGCTAGCGGAAAGTACGGGAGCAGGCTCAGGCCGATGTGCTCCAAGGCCGGAATGAGCTCCTCCTCGGCCGACCGATCCAGCCAGGAGTACTCGTTCTGAGCGGCAATGAACGCCTCATAGCCGTCGGTGCGGGCTGTCCAGTCAGCGTCGATCACCTGCCATCCGGCAAGGTTTGAGGACCCGATATAGCGGACCTTCCCTTCAACTACCAGTTCACTGAGCGCCGCGAGCGTCTCCTCGATCGGAGTATTCGGGTCTGGTGTGTGCAGCTGGTAGAGATCGATCCAGTCGGTGCCCAGTCGGCGCAGGCTCGCCTCGACGGCGATCCGGATATAGCGGCGTGAACCGCGAGCACCCCAATCAGGGCCGTTCGCACCCTGCATGTCGCTGCCGAATTTAGTGGCGATGATCACCTCAGCACGGCGCCTACCCAGGGCCTTGCCGAGCAGGGTTTCCGAGCCGCCGCAATTGCCGTAGACATCGGCGGTATCAAACAGCGTGATACCTGCATCGATCGCCGCATGGACCACGTCCGGTACATCCTCATCAGCCATCCGGGCGCCGAAATTGTTGCAGCCCAGCCCGACCGTGGACACGGTGAGCCCCGACCCGCCGAGCTGCGAGTAGGTCATGTCCGTCGACACCGGCGCCCTCCCCACTGGGCCGAGCAGTCGCTACTGGCGTGACGGGCCGGGCGGATTGGACTCCGGCGGTTGGTATCCACCGGATGGCTGATTGGACTGCGGCGGCGTTGCGTCTGGCGAGTACTCCTGCTGCCCGTACTGCTGGTACTGGGACTGCGATTGGGTTGGTGGCTGCTCGTACTGCTGTGGGTTTGGCAGCGCATCATCCGGCGCACCGTACTGGATTGACGGATTCGACTGTTGCTGAGGCAATTCGCGCGGCTCCTGATCACCCCGGTAGGCAATCTCCCCGAAGCTCACGTCCGGCGCCTGTCGTACCGCCTGGTCGCTGACCTCGAAGTAAGTCGCCTTACCGAACTTGAACAAATTGGCGATGATGTTGGAGGGCACGGACTCGACCTTGGTGTTGTACACCCGGACGTTCGCGTTGTAGTAGCGCCTGCCGGCTGCGATCCGGTCCTCGGTCTCGGCGAGCTGCCGCTGGAGTTCGAGGAAGTTCTGGTTGCTCTTCAGGTCGGGATAAGCCTCGACGCTGACGATCAAGTTGCGCACGGCTCCAGAGAGCGCTTCTTCGACGTCGGCTCGTTCCTGGCTCGGCAGAGCGCCTTCGTGCTGGGAGATCTGCTGGGCCTGGTTGCGCAGCCGAGTGACGTCCTCGAGTGTGTTGCGCTCGTGGGCCGCGTACGCCCGGACAGTCTCCACCAGATTGGGAATCAACTCATAACGCCGATTCAGCTCGACATCGACCTGGCGCCAGGACTCCTGAATCAGGTTACGGGACTTAACGAAGCCGTTGTACGAGCCCATCGCCACCAGCGCGATGATGCCAATGATCACCAGCAGGATGATGATGACGGTGATGGCGGTGCCCATGAGGTCTCCTCGCAATCGGGGTCCGGCCGGTTTCCAGCCTAATGCCTGAGCTGATCAGGGCCCGGCCGCCACCCAGCCTGCCCTCAGCTCAGCCCAACCCGAGATCTCTAGCGCTGATGGCGAACCGGTAGGGCAGACCGGCCTCCTCGATTCGCTCCCGCGCCCCAGTGTCACGATCGACGATCACCGCGACACCGACGACATCGGCCCCGGCTTCGCGCAGAGCCTCCACGGCAGTCAATACCGAATTTCCGGTAGTGCAGGTGTCTTCCACGGCAAGGACCAGCCGCCCTAACACGTCCGCACCTTCCACCCGACGCTGAAGCCCATACGTCTTCTGCGACTTTCGCACCGTGAAGGCGTCCAGCCGCCCGCCCGCCGCAGCTGCGGCATGAAGCATTGCTGTTGCAACCGGGTCCGCGCCGAGGGTAAGACCGCCGGCTGCGTCGAATTCCCAGTCGGCCACCAAATCTCGCATGACCCGCCCGACGACCGGAGCAGCCGCCCCATTCATCGTCACTCGCCGCAGGTCCACGTAGTAATTGGCCGCAAGGCCCGACGACAGCGTGACCCTGCCCGGAACAATTGCCAGTTCTCTGATCTGCTCGATCAGGATTGCCGTGTCGTCGGCCACCGGCAACTCTGTCATGCGTGAACCCTAGTCCCGGCAAAGCCGTTCCTGCGGCGATTAGTGTGCTCGCTATGGCTTCACCGTGGAAGGCGGCCCGCGTCCGAGCGGCCACCACCACGATCTTCGCCGAAATGTCCGCGCTGGCCGCTGCGACCAACTCGATCAATCTGGGACAGGGGTTCCCGGACACCGACGGACCGGCGTTCATGCTCGATGAGGCCAGAGCCGCCATCGCCTCGGGAATCAACCAGTATCCGCCGGGCAGAGGCATTGCACCGCTGCGCAAGGCGATCACCGACCACTGTGAGCGGCACTATGGCCTTCGCTACGACCCCGACACCGAGGTTCTGGTGACCACGGGCGCCACCGAAGCTCTGGCGGCGGCAATCTTTGCCTTCGTCGATCCCGGCGATGAGGTGATCGCGATCGAACCCTTCTACGACTCGTATGCCGCATCGATTGAGTTGGCCGGCGGCGGCCGGGTCGGTGTCGGGCTGTTCGGCCCGGACTTCCGCCTAGATCTCGATGAGCTCGCCGCCGCATTCAACCCACGGACGAAGGCACTGCTGATCAACTCCCCACACAACCCGACCGGTGTCGTGCTGAGCTATGAGGAGCTGGAGGAGATCGCCCGGCTAGCACTCGTGAACGACGTCCTGGTGATCTGCGACGAGGTCTACGAGCATCTGGTATTCGACGGCGCAAGGCATGTGCCGCTGGCCGCGTTTCCGGGCATGCGTGATCGTACGGTTCGGATCTCCTCAGCCGGCAAGACATTCTCGGCGACCGGCTGGAAAATCGGCTGGGCGCTGAGCACGCCTGAGCTGATCTCCGAGATCACCGCGGTGAAGCAGTTCCTCAGCTATGTCTCCGGAGCCCCTTTCCAGCCTGCGGTGGCGCGTGCCCTTAATGAGGGAGATTCCTGGGTCGACCGCAATCGAGTCGATCTCCAGGGCAAGCGGGACCGGCTGGCCGAGGGGCTGCGTGATCTTGGGGTGGCGCCCAGCATTCCGCGCGGCACGTACTTCATGACAACCGACGTCAGGCCCCTGGGGTACGCCGACGGAGTTGAATTCTGCCGGGATCTACCGACGCGCTGTGGCGTCGTAGCGATCCCCCACCAGGTGTTCTACGACCGGGTAGAGGCCGGCAGACCGTATGTGCGGTGGGCTTTTTGCAAGGAAGATCACGTTCTTGATGAAGCGATCTCGCGGCTGTCGAAGCTGCGCGACTAGCCCCTCACATCCACTCGACCGTGACGACCTCGACCGGTTGAGAGACACCTTTCAGGCTGACTGAACGGGGGGCGGAGATCGGGAACCGAGTGCCGCCAGTCTGCACGGTGCTCACGCTGGCCAGGATCTGTCCGCCGGCGGCAAGCGCACCGATACGAGCCGCCTCGTGAACACCTTTACCGCCGAAGTCCATGGCGCGGCTGGATGCTTCCGCCTGGTGCAAGCCGATTCGGACTTGAGGGGCGAAACCATGGCTTCGGCGCTGCTCCGCGAGGGAGCGTTGGACGGCTACCGCAGCCTCGATAGCGGCAGATGCATCCTCGAACACGACGAAGAAACCATCGCCGGTCTGGCGCACCTCGGTCCCGCCGTAACGGCTGAAGATCGCGCGCAAGGTCTGGTCATGCCAGCGAATCAGTTCCTCCCAGGCCTCGTCGCCCAACGCCTCTACCAGTGGCGTCGATCCGACGATGTCAGTGAAGACAAAGGTCCTCTTGACCCGCTCACCGGCGCGTGCCGCGATTCCCTGCTCCTCGCCGAGCAGCTGTCCCACCCGTTTGGCGTCCGGCAGCGCCCCGAGACGTTCGAAATCATCCTTTGCGGATTCGAACTCGAACCGAGCGGCGTCCTCGTCGCCATCGGCACGCAACGCCATGCCGAGCGCCGTGCGTGCTCGGGCAACCTCATAGGGACCGCCCATCTCGTGCCACAGTCGCAGCGCGTGACGCAGCTTTGCCAGGGCGCTTGACACATCACCTTGAGCAAGGAGCAGCCGACCGCGGGCGTCATCAGCTGTGGCGGTTAGTGCTGGGGTTCCAAAGGAATCGGCGATCTCCTCGAGCTCAATGACGTGCCTCGCAACGGAGTTCAGATCTTCGGCGGCAAGCCCGATATCGACTGCTGCGGGCAGTAGCCGCACCTTGGCGAAGGCATTGGATTCAGCGGCGGCCAGGGCTCTTTTGATCGAGATGCTGGCTGCAGTGGTGTCCCCCTGAGCCAGCCGAAGCACGGACATGCCCGGCTCCGGCTCTCTGTTGTACTGGTTGGCCCGCCGAAACGCCTCGCGGGCACCCGAAAGGTCGCCCACGCGAAGCCGGATTTCACCGATCTCGTACTGGGCCTCACCGTTGAAGATCAGGCTGTACCTGGCGAGCTCCTCGCATGCGCGTCTCGCCTCTCGTTCGGCGTCCGCCCAGGAGCCTTTGAACTGCATGATTTCGGCGCGGTGCACTCGGCAGATTCCGGGAAACCCGGAAATCCCCTGGCGTTGGCACCACCGCTCTGCTGCGTCGGTCCACTCTGCAGCGCGGCGCCAGTCGGTGCGATCCCGGCAGACACCGATGGTGCCGCAGTAGATTCGTCCGGTCGTCATCGGGTCCAGCTCTCCGCTGACCGCCGCCACGGTGGACTCATCGATCAGGGCCATGCCATCTTCGATATGGCCCTGCCCGACCAGGATGTAGCCCTGAATCTGGATGGCGAGGGCCGTGATCGCCGGGTTCGGGAGGCGCTCTCCGATCTCCTGCGCCAGCTTCGCCTGCCGAGCGGCTTCGGCTGAATCACCGCCGGCGCGGAGGGCAATGAAGGCGAGCGAGATGGCCTGCCAGCCATGCGCGGAGCATTCGTCAGGGGTCTGTTCGAGCAGTCTTCTGGCCCGGGCCATCCAACCACTGCCGATGGCAATATCCAACCGCTCGAAATAGGCAAGGGCCAGTTGCAGAGCTATTTCGGCGGCGTGGCATGTGTCGCCTTGCTCCAGATATCCGGCGTGGGCACGCTCCCGTGCCTCGAGAGCCGCATCGGGATCACCAGCGAACCATGCGGACTCGGCCAGCAACCCGAGGTCCGGAGGGAGGAGCGGCGCTTCGGAGTCAGCGGCCCGCAGCGAATCGAAGGCTTCGTGCCATGCGTGCCGGTGGTATGCCTCGCGACCCTGCTGGACGCGATCCTCGATGAGCTGGCTCATCTTGCTCCTGTTGACCCTTGAACTATTTCACCACACGGCAATCGGTCGGGCTGCGATCCCCACGAAGAACAGGAGGCACCCCGGATCCACCTGATACCGGTCGAGTGCACGCTGGAGCACCATTGCGGAGGCAATTTCGGTGCTGTAGCGCGCACTCGGAAGGCTCAGGGCACCGAAGCGTGACCGTTTCTGCGCAGTTGGTACCAGCCAGTTGCGCCGGGCGTCCAGAGCAGCACACAACTGAGGAGGATGTAGAGCGCGGCAACGGCCCACCACAGCAAATGGTTCTCCAGCCACCAGGCCGACCAGCCGAGAGCGGCCACACCGACCGCGGTGTGGGCGATGCGCGTCCAGGGTCGCTGCCACAAGATCAAGAAGCCGGTCAGCATCGCTGCGAGCGGGAAAAGGAAGAGGGGCACGGCGAGCCCATCGCTCATCCGTACGTCGAACCGGTGCAGCAGATGGAACACCGCACCTTCGGTCCCAGTCCGGCCGAGGGCATCAGCACCCGCAATTGCAGCGAGCCAGGTAAAGCTCAGCCCGCAGATCCACTGCAGGGAGCCGGTGACGGCCAAGGTGGCTGCCAACGTGATCCCTGCTGGACGCGGGTATTGGCCGGGCTGTGTGGTTCCGTCCCAGGCAGGCGCCGGTGGCGGCGGCAGCTGCCGCAACTGGGCGTCGGTTGGTTGAGGCGGGTTTGCGTACTCCGGCCCGGCGGGCTCGCCCGACGAATAGTTCTCGGGCGGACTGAACTGCGGATAACCCGACGACACGCCACCAGGGTAGGCGGTGAGTTGACGAGCGGGGGGCTTGCGCAGTTGGAATCGGTAGCGGCTACTCGAAGTGCAACCAGCCGCGTGGCGGTTCAGGCGAGAGCTCGCCGTCGACGTCGGTGAAGGGAGATATCCCGGCCAGCAGCCGCGAGAGCCGAGGCCCGTGTAGCACCCGATATGGGTACGGCGCCCTCCCGGCCCGATCTGCGATCTCAGGCGCCGGCAGGACGGCCGCAGAGCCGACCAAGATCACATTGCCGAACCGCCGACCCTTCAACGTCGACGGCTCAGCGACGAGCAGCCGCTGCGGGAAGCTGACGGCCAGGCCGGCCAGCACCCGACTGGTGTAAGTCAGCGGCCCACGATCGGTGAGGTTGATCAACACTTGGCCGGTGGCCGTGAGCACCCGGCGGATTTGCGCGAAGTACTCAGCAGTTGTCAGTTCTGCTGGCACCCGAGTGCCGACGAAGGCGTCGATGATCACCACATCGGCGTTGCCGTCAGCTAGCCCGGCGATGCCAGTCCGGCCGTCGGTTGGCCGTACCTTGATGCCGCTGCGCTGCGGCAACGGAAGGTGCGCTCGGATGAAGGCGGTGAGTTCCGCATCCGGCTCCAGGACGATCTGCGCCGAGTGTGGCCTAGTGGCCGCGAGATAACGCGGCAAGGTCATCGCAGCTCCGCCGACATGGACCACTCGGAGCCGCATGCCCGGCTGCGCAACGCAGTCGATCACATCGGCCAGCCGCTGCAAGTAGTCGAATTCCAGCCGAAGCGGATCGTCAAGGTCGACATAGGACTGGTCGGCCCGACCGACTCGCAAGGTGTATGCATGGCGATAGGCCCGGTCGCGGACGAGATGAACTCCGTCCTCGCCGGGCGTCAGCACAATGTCGCCGTTTCGCAGGTTGGACTCCGACTCGACAAGCCGTTAGACGCCCGCGACTGCCGCGGACTCGATGATCTTCAGCCCGTCACTGGACTCGTCGACATCAAAGGTGACCGTGTCGCCTTCCAGCACTCGTCCGGACAGGACCTCCTGGGCCAGTCGATCTTCGATGGTGGTCTGGATGAGCCGGCGCAGCGGGCGAGCGCCGAACACCGGATCGAAGCCGGTGAGCGCCAGCCACTCCTTGGCGGCGGGCGTCGCCTCGACGGTGATCCGCCGGTCCGCTAGCCGCTGATTGAGGCGGCGCAGGTTGATCTCGACGATCTTGGACAGCTCCTCGGTGCCGAGAGCCTCGAACATCACGACCTCGTCCAAACGGTTCAAGAACTCGGGCTTGAACGCCTGCCGCACCACACCCATCACCGCATTGCGTTTGGTCTCCGCATCCAGCGTCTGGTCGGCAAGAAACTGGGATCCCAGGTTGGACGTCAAGATCAAGATCGTGTTCCGGAAGTCGACCGTACGGCCCTGGCCGTCGGTCAGCCGACCGTCGTCGAGAACCTGCAACAAGATGTCGAAGACCTCGCTATGTGCCTTCTCGACCTCGTCCAGCAGCACGACCGCGTACGGGCGCCTACGGATGGCCTCGGTCAGCTGGCCGCCTTCCTCGTAGCCGATGTAGCCCGGCGGGGCGCCGACCAGTCGGGCCACCGAGTGCTTTTCGGAATACTCGCTCATGTCGATCCGGACCATGGCGCGCTCGTCGTCGAAGAGGAACTCCGCCAGCGATTTCGCCAGCTCGGTCTTGCCGACACCGGTCGGACCGAGGAAGAGGAACGAGCCGGTCGGCCGGTTGGGGTCGGAGATGCCGGCCCGGGAGCGCCGTACCGCATCCGAGACGGCGCGGACAGCCTGCTGCTGGCCAACTAGTCGCGCGCCGATCCGAGCCTCCATGGAGAGCAGTTTCTCGGTCTCGCCCTGCAGCAACCGGCCGACCGGGATACCGGTCCAGTTGGACACGACCTCGGCGACATCGTTGGGACCGACCTGCTCAGACACCATAGAGGGCAGCTCGCTCTCGGCCTTGTCGGCCTGCTCCAGCTCCTTCTCCAGCGCCGGTATCTGGCCGTAGGAAATCTCGCTGGCGCGCACCAGGTCTCCCTCGCGGAGCGCACGATCAGCCGCAACGCGCAATTCGTCGATTTGCTTCTTGAGTTCACCGACCCGGTTCAGGCCCTGCTTCTCGGCCTCCCAGCGGCCCTCCAGCGCCCGGAGCTCCTCCTCGGCATTGGCCAGCTCTTCCTCGAGCCGATGCAGCCGGTCGACGCTGCCCGGATCGGACTCCTTCTCCAAGGCAAACTTCTGCATCTGCATCCTCTCCACTGTGCGGCGGAGGACATCGATCTCCTCAGGGGAGGAGTCGATCTCCATCCGCAGCCGCGACGCAGCCTCATCGACCAAGTCGATGGCCTTGTCCGGGAGTTGCCGGGAGGTGATGTAACGGTGGGACAGCGTGGCCGCAGCAACCAGAGCCGCGTCGGTGATGACGACCTTGTGGTGGGCCTCGTAACGCTCCCGCAGTCCACGCAAGATCGCAATCGTGTCCTCGACGCTTGGCTCGTCGATAAAGACCTGCTGGAACCGTCGCTCGAGTGCTGGGTCCTTCTCGATCCGCTCCCGGTACTCGTCCAGCGTCGTGGCACCGATCATCCGAAGCTCGCCGCGGGCCAGCATCGGCTTGAGCATGTTGCCGGCGTCCATCGCGCCCTCGCCGGTGGCACCGGCACCAACCACGGTGTGGAGCTCGTCGATGAAGGTGATGATCTGGCCTTCGGCTTCTTTGATCTCGTTGAGCACGGCCTTGAGCCGCTCCTCGAACTCGCCGCGGTATTTCGCACCGGCGACCATGGATGCAAGGTCGAGGGCGATCAGGCGGCGCCCCTTGAGCGAGTCGGGAACGTCCGCCGCCACCAGGCGCTGGGCCAGGCCCTCGACGACAGCCGTCTTGCCTACGCCCGGCTCGCCGATCAGGACCGGATTGTTCTTCGTCCGGCGAGCAAGCACCTGGATGACCCGTCGGATTTCGGCATCCCGGCCGATCACCGGGTCGAGCTTGCCCTCCCGGGCCGCGGCAGTGAGGTCCACGCCGTACTGATCGAGAGCTGATGCGGTACCTTCGGCTTCGGCGCTGGTCACCCTCTTGGTGCCCCTCGCATCATTGAACGCCTTGGTGAGCGCTTCCGGAGTGATCCTGAGATCGCGCAGAATCTTTCGGGCGTCCGAATCGACCGCCGCCAGTGAAATCAGCAAATGCTCGGTGGCGACGAACTGATCCCCGAGCTGTTGGGCGCGGTTTTCGGCGTCGGCGAGGACGCGAGAGAAGGAGCCGGACAGCGCCGGCTGACTCACCGAGGTTCCGCTTGCCCTCGGCAGCTTCGAAATCGCACCCTGGGCGGCCGCCTGGACCACCGCCGGATCGCCGCCGACCGCTGAAATCAGGGGTGCAACCGTATTGCCCGGTGTCAGTAGCAGCCCATGCAGCAGATGCGACGGCTCCGCGTTCGGGTTGCCCGACGTCAAAGCCGTACGCAACGCGGTCGAGACCGCGTCACGACTCTTGGTGGTGAGCCTGTTGGTGTCCATGTGTCCCCTGGTCGAAACTTGAGTACGTCTCACTCAACTATGCGCTGGCAAGCCAAGTCGTGCAAGCAAAAGTTGAGTGCACCAGACTCAACTTCGTCAATGAGCTTGATATTCCTAAACATCAGCCGCTCAACTCCCTAGGGGAGAAGCGGCCCGCCTGCCGGTAGCGCAGCAAGGTGATCCCAGATTCAAAAGCTCTGGAGCCAAGGAGGGTGAAGTCGATGGGATCGCCTTCGTGGAAGGGTCGATCACCTGGTCCTCGAATTGTTGGGTGCACCCAGAACAGCACCTCGTCAACCAAGCCCTGCTCGACCAGGAATCGGGCGAACTGACCGGCTCCAGAGCTGATCAAATCACGATCGAGTTCGGACTTGAGACGTCGGACACCCTCGGCGACGTCACCCTCGATCAGCGAATTTGGAGACCATTGGTCATCCTTGCGCACCCGCCCAACACACCGCGTACCGTCGGTGTATGCAGGACGTGGCAGAAGTCCATGGCCGGAAGCGGCGCTCTGATCGGGCCGTGCTGGGCGGACTATGTCTGATCGGGTTCGCGCTGTTAGTCAGTTCGTTGGACCTCGTGCCCCCGCTCGCCACGACGATCGGAGCAATCGCTGGGTTCCTGCTCGTCATGTACGGCGTCCATCTCGCCTGGCTAGTTTTTTACGAGCGCGAGCCCGAGGGGCCGTCCAGCTAGCACTCAGGAAATCCTGCGCCGAATGCCGACGGATGAGCGACCCGGCGCAAGTTCAAGCCTGCGGCCGAAGCGAACGCTCGATTCCCGGATTCCGGCTGTGGGTGCCGCATGCGTGCCTCGCCGGTGGAATGACTGGAGCAGTTCATCGTCGCGGCGAAGCGTGCTACCTATGGTGGGGCCGCCGGAAGGTCATTGCGATACCGGCTCGGTTCATCGGATCTTCAGTTCCATCAGGACAAGTGGGCTGACACGACAGCACCGAGCCTCGCTCAGGTCAATGGGCGACCGGGGAGCGCGAGTGGTGGTCGCCAGCCACGTCGACCAAGGTGGACCCCGCCGATGGGGTCGGCAGTGAAGACCCGGGCTTCGGGGACGGACTGGACCGCAGCCAGCAAGGCCGTCAGCTGTTCGACTCGGGCCCGAAGCTCATCAATGTCATCCTGCATGGACAAAATCCTGCGAATGCCTTCCAGGTTGATGCCCTCGTCGTGGCTGAGCTTTTGAATCAGCCGCAGCCGGGCGATATCCCGGGCTGAGTAGCGACGACCTCGCTTCGCGGTCCGACGCGGTGATACCAGACCCATCCGGTCGTAGGTCCGAAGCGTCTGCGGATGCATCGCCGCGAGTTGCGCGGCCACTGAGATGACGAATACCGGCGCATCCTGATCTATCCGCTGGGGAAGGTCGGAGGTGGGCGATGTGGTGCTCTGAATCACTGTCCGGCCTCTCAGTGCGCGGCGAACAGCTTGGCTCGCGGATTCGCCAAACCAACAGCCTCGGCATAGTTCGCGAGCGCCTGCTTGGCGTGGTCGTTGAGAACCGCCGGTACATCCACTTCGATGGTGACCAGCAGGTCTCCGCGGGTGCCATCCCGTCGCCGGACGCCCTTGCCGCGAACCCGGAAGGTACGCCCGTTGGGCGTGCCCGGCGGAATTCGCAGCTTCACCGGCGTACCGCCGAGGGTCGGCACTTCGATCTCCGCACCCAGGGCGGCCTCGGTGAAGGTGACCGGAGCCGTGAGCGTGAGGTTGTCGCCCTTGCGTCCGAAGATCGGATGCGGGCGAACATGCACGGTCACGTACAAGTCGCCAGAGGCACCGCCGTTCTCGCCGGCGCCACCCTTGCCCTTGAGTCGAATCCGCTGGTTGTCGGTGACCCCAGCCGGGATCCGTACCTGCATCGTCTTGGCTGACTTGCCACGGCCGGAGCCGTGGCAAACCGGGCATGGATCGTCGACGACCATGCCACGACCACGGCACTCACGGCACGGTTCGGTGACGGCGAAGACACCGCCCGACGTCGAGGTCTGCATTCCGCTGCCTTCGCAGACGGGGCAGACTCGAGGCACGGTGCCGGCCCTCGCGCCGGTCCCGCGACAAGCCTCGCAAGCCGCGTCCGAGATCATTTGCATGCTGACCGTGACGCCCTCGATCGCATCGAGAAAATCGACGGCTACCTCGCCCTCCACGTCACTGCCGCGGCGCGGGCCGCGGGCCGTTGAGTAACGAGTGGTACGGGTTGGGCCGCTGCCACCGAACAGGCCACCGAAAAGATCGGTGAAGCTGGTGTCGCTGGCGGTACGGAAGAGGTCATCGACGCCCATACCTCCGCCAGGGGCTCGAGTGCTCGCACCGGGGAAGCGGAATCCGCCCGCACCGAAGAGCCGGCGAGCCTCGTCGTATTCCTTGCGCTTGGCTTCATTGGAGAGGACGTCATTCGCCTCGGAAATTTCCTTGAAGCGTCGCTCGGCTTCTGCGTTGCCGGGGTTTTGATCGGGGTGGTTGTCGCGCGCCAGCTTCCGATAGGCCTTCTTGATCTCTTCAGGCTTGGCGTCCTTGCTGACGCCCAGGACCTTGTAGTAGTCCTTCTCAATCCAGTCCTTGGTACTCATCGACACCTCCCCTCCTCTTGATCAATGCGGCCTTGCCCGAGCGCGACCTATTTCTCTTGGTCGCTGAGCTCGGGCTCATCTGCACTCGCCTGGTCAATGTCATCAAGCTCTGCGGCTAAATCCTGCTCCGCTGGAGTCTCAACCGGTGGGCTGGGCTCCGGCTCGGCAACGGCTACCCGGGCAGGACGCAGGATGCGATCACCGATTCGGTAACCGGGCTGAAGAATCTCAACGCAGGTCGGTCCGTCGATGTCATCTGCGTGGGCATGCAGCAGCGCCTCGTGGATGTGCGGATCAAAGGGATCGCCCGGCTCGCCAAAGGTCTCCAGCCCGTACTTGGCTGTCACCCGTTCGACCTCCTCCGCAACGGCCTTGAACCCGCCGGTCAGCTCTTCGTGCTCCCGAGCCGACCGGACATCGTCCAGCACCGAGAGGAAGTCCTTGAGCACGCCTTCGATCGCCACCTTGCGAGCAAGATCACGATCACGGTCGACCCGACGCTTGTAGTTGACATATTCCGCCTGCAGTCGCTGAAGGTCAGCCGTCCGCTCCGCCAGTGAAGCCGTCAGCTCGGCGATTCGTACTTGATCCGCCGCGGCTTGATCGACTTCTGCGGTCCGGGTTCTAGCGTCGGTCGCGGGACCGGGAGCGGCAGGAGCCGCAGTTCCCTGCGGCTCCCTCACCTCGTACGTCTCCGGATCGATGCGCCTGTTGTCCCGGACGTGGAGCCGCGGCTCCGGCTCTTCGGCGCTATTCGGTGATGTACTGGCACTCACTTGGTCTCACTCGTTCTCTCGTCCTCGTCAACGATCTCCGCCTCGACGACGTCCTCCTCTGCCGCGCCGCTCCGCCCGTTCGTGTCAGCGCGGTCGCTTGGTTCGCCGGCCTCGGTCGGCGGCTGCTGTGCGGCCTGAGCTGCGGCGTACATTGCCTGGCCCACCGATGCGCTGGTGGTGTTCAGCTTCTCCACGGCGGCCTTGAGGGCGTCGTCGTCTGTGCCTTCCAGAGCGGTCTTGACCTCGGCGATGGCCTCCTCGACGGGCTGCTTCACGTCATCGCTGATCTTGTCGGCGTTCTCGCTGAGCAGCTTCTCGGTGCGGAAGACCAGGTTGTCGGCCTCGTTGCGCAGCTCAACAGCCTCGCGGCGCTTCCGGTCCTCCTCGGCGTGCACCTCGGCCTCTCGGACCATCCGGTCAATGTCCTCCTTGCCCAGAGCCGAGCCGCCGGTCACCGTCATGGACTGCTCCTTGCTGGTGGCCAGGTCCTTGGCGTTCACATGGACGATGCCATTGGCGTCGATATCGAAGGACACCTCGATCTGCGGTACGCCGCGGGGAGCCGGCGGCAGTCCGGTCAGCTCGAAATTGCCGAGCGACTTGTTGTCCTTAGCGAAGTCGCGCTCGCCCTGGTAGACCTGGATCATCACCGACGGCTGATTGTCGTCGGCGGTGGTGAACACTTCGGACCGCTTGGTCGGGATCGTGGTGTTCCGCTCGATGATCTTGGTAAACACGCCGCCCTTGGTCTCGATACCGAGGCTCAGCGGGGTCACGTCGAGCAGCAGCACGTCCTTGACCTCGCCCTTCAGCACACCTGCCTGCAGGCTGGCACCCAGAGCGACGACCTCGTCCGGATTGACACCCTTGTGCGGCTCCTTGCCGCCGGTCAGTTCCTTGACCAGCTCAACGACTGCGGGCATCCGGGTGGAACCGCCGACCAAGATCACGTGATCGATGGAGCCCACGCTGATCTTGGCATCGTTGATGACCGCGTGGAACGGCGCACGACAGCGATCGAGCAGGTCAGAGGTCATCCGCTGGAACTCGGAACGAGTCAGCTTCTCCTCCAAGTGCAGCGGACCTGCCTGACCGAGGGTGATATACGGCAGGTTGATCTGGGTCTCACTCGCCGAAGACAACTCGATCTTGGCCTTCTCGGCCGCCTCCTGGAGCCGCTGCCGAGCGATCTTGTCCTGGGAGAGGTCCGTACCGTTCTTGTTCTTGAACTGCTTGACCAGCCAGTCGACGATCCGGGCGTCCCAGTCGTCGCCACCAAGCCGGTTGTCGCCGTTGGTCGCCTTCACCTCGAAGACGCCGTCGCCGATCTCCAGCAGCGAAACGTCGAAAGTGCCGCCGCCCAGGTCGAAGACCAGGATGGTCTGATCCTTCTCGGTCTTGTCCAGGCCGTACGCGAGCGCGGCCGCGGTCGGCTCATTGATGATCCGGTCCACGATGAGGCCCGCGATCTCGCCAGCCTCCTTGGTGGCCTGCCGCTGGGCATCGGAGAAGTAGGCGGGGACGGTGACCACGGCATGCGTCACCTGCTCACCGAGGTAGGCCTCCGCGTCCCGCTTCAGCTTTTGCAGCACAAACGCGCTGATCTGTTGCGGCCGGTAGGTCTTGTCGTCAATCTTCGCCGTCCAGCTGCTTCCCATATGACGCTTGACCGAGCGAATGGTTCGGTCGACGTTGGTGACAGCTTGACGCTTGGCCACCTCGCCGACGAGGACCTCCCCGCCCTTCGCAAAGGCGACCACCGACGGGGTGGTGCGAGAACCCTCGGCATTGGGAATGACGGTGGGCTCTCCACCTTCGAGTACGGCGACGACCGAGTTGGTCGTTCCGAGGTCGATGCCGACTGCACGAGCCATGTTGATTGTCCTCCGTAGAAGATGTACTTGAGTCTGTGGCACTCAAGTTACACCTTGAGCGCACTAGGCTCAATTCTGCAGGCGCTTTCTTTATTCCCGACCGGCGGATCCGAACGCTGGCCTAGGTCGGTGTAGGTTCTCGCAGAACTTGTCGCCTTCTTTGCGGACCACGCTCTGTCCCTGTTCCGGCTGGTTCGCAAGGTGGCAATGAGACAACGCTCGGGTGAGCTCCTTGGCCGAATCATGGAAACCGACTGACAACGCCCATCAGATCCAGCCGTCATGATGTCCAGGTGGGAGGATTGTCAGCTGCCGATCTGATCCTCCTTGCTCTCGGCGCTCTGCTTATTGGCTTTTCCAAAACCGCGATCGGCGGTGTCTCGTCGATCAGCGTCGCGCTGTTCGCAGCGGTGCTTCCTGCGCGTGAATCGACCGGCGCCCTGCTCCCCCTCCTTATTGCCGGAGACCTGTTCGCACTGCAGGCCTACCGAGCGCACGCCGATTGGCCGAGGCTGCTCCGCCTGTTCCCCTCGGTTGCCCTCGGCGTGGTTGCCGGGGCGGTGTTCGTCTCGCTCGTCGATGACACCGTCATGCGGCGCACGATCGGCGCAGTGCTGCTGGGTCTCGTCCTGCTCACGCTGTGGCGACGCCGCAAGGGAAGGTCCGAGCAGGGAGCCGCCAACGGAGCCACCGGCGCCGACGGCCGCAGGTGGCCCGCAGCACTCGGCTACGGGTCACTTGCCGGCTTCACGACCATGGTTGCGAACGCCGCCGGCGCGGTGATGTCCTTGTACCTGCTGACGGCGCGGCTGGACAAGCTCGCATTCCTCGGCACGGCAGCCTGGTTCTTCTTCCTCGTCAACGTCTTCAAGGTGCCGTTCAGCATCGGGCTCGGCCTCCTGACGGTGGACTCCCTGAAGCTGAACGCCGCCCTGGTGCCCGCGGTCCTGGTCGGCGCCCTCGTCGGCAGGGTTGTGATCCGCCGGGTGAACCATGCTCTGTTCGAGCGGCTGGTCATCGGGTTCATGGCACTGGCGAGCATCAACCTGTTGCGGTGAGCCGCCTCGGCCATGTCGAGGTGGCGCAGCTGAGATATCGCACGCGACCGTGGCCCGACAGCCCCTTCGGCCATGGTGGTCACGGCGGCACTGTGGGTGGACGAATGGCGCGACGGCTGGTCTCGTGGACCATCCGACTACCGCGCGTGCAGGGATCGTTGCCTCACGCGGTGAACCGGATGCCGAGCTGATCCGCCGGTACTAGGCCGACCCGATCCGTTGGCCGGCGTGAAGTGCGGCGCGAGCGCATCCCGATATCCGATCCGCATCCGGCACGCACCGCAGGCGACCCAGCTGCTCGAGCTTCGGCTGGCCGACCCAAACGTTCCGTCATTGGGTCGCGACCTATTGCCATGCCGACCAACTCTCAGACAACACCGCAGCTAGGGCCTCGGGATTCCGTTCACCTGACCCAGCCCAGGTCCTCCGGCCGGATGAAGAGACGCAAGCCGCTTCACGTGCTTCCCTGACAAAAACTTCCCACTGGCTGGATCAGGCAAGGATTGGCGGTCAACGCCTTCTTCATCTCAGCCGTTCTCCGTTGCGGCCGACGCGGCCCAACCCGACCAGCGGCGTACGTCGACTGCGAGCACGGCCCCGCGCGCGGCGAAGCGCGGGTAGCGATCGGCGAGCAGCGACAAGGCGCGTACGCCCTCGGGGTGCTCTGGGTCGACCACGCGGCCGGTGCCGTCGGCGCGTACCCACCACAGTTCGTTCCAGTCGTCCGCGTAATGATCGACGAGCAGGGCGACGGCCGGGTTGGCCGTGACGTTGGCGAGCCGCTTGAGCGCTGTGCCCCGCTTGGGTTTAGCGTCGACTGCGCTGTAGACGACGTCGCCGTCGACAGCGAACGTGATCGGCACGATGTGTGGTCGGCCGGCGGCGTCGGCTGTCGCGAGGCGGGCCACGCGAGCCGCGGCGAACCGCCGCCGTGCCTGGTGCGGCGTCACGCCGGACTGTACTCCGCGATCGCCTTCTCCCACTCCTCCAAGGCTTGTTCGAGGCGCCAGCGCGGCCCGGACGGGAACCACCGCGCGACCCGCTTGACGCCAGCCTCGCCGAGCTTCTCGAACACCTTCGGATCGGCTGGCACACTCATCATCTGCACCCGGACGGGCCGATCCGCGCGGGCATGCAGCTCCGCGATGCGGTCGTACACCTCCGGGTAGTAATTGGGGAACCAGGCGTCGCCGAACCCAAGCACGCGATCGAGGACGGTCGGACCGGCGCCACCAACGAGGACTGGTGGGTGTGGCCATTGCGCCGGCTTGGGCCACGACCAGATCCGGTCGAAGTTGACGTATTTGCCGTGGTAGCTGGCCTCGTCATGGGTCCAGATCTCCTTCATGGCCTCGACCCGCTCCCGCATGACGGCCATCCGGAC
>Ga0126312_10000338_pt1 | contig 26512 bp, 27 predicted proteins | sample Plot104A_FD_92537 | JGI IMG/M metagenome (GOLD analysis project Ga0126312, IMG submission 92537) | Serpentine soil microbial communities from UC McLaughlin Reserve, CA, USA - Plot104A | ecosystem: Environmental > Terrestrial > Soil > Grasslands | place: USA: UC McLaughlin Reserve, Lake County...
TCGAAGATCCGCGCCAAACCCTCGACTACTCCTACCAGCGGCAACTCGAGCTCCTACAGAAGGTACGCCGCGGTGTCGCCGACGTGGCGACCAGCCGTAAGCGGATCGAGCTGCAGGCCAATCAGCTGAACACGCAGGCCGACAAGCTGACCAATCAGGCCCAAAAAGCACTCGAGGTCGGTCGAGAAGATCTGGCTCGGGAAGCTCTGACGCGGAGGTCCGGACTCCAGCAACAGTTGAGTGATCTCCAAGTTCAGCATGCACAGCTGCAAGGGGAGGAGGAGAAGCTCACTCGCGCCAGCCAGCGCTTGCAGGCGAAGGTGGACGCCTTCCGTACCAAGAAGGAGACGATCAAGGCCACCTACTCCGCTGCCGAGGCGCAGACCCGTATCAACGAAGCGTTCTCTGGCATCGGTGAGGAGATGGGCGACGTCGGCTTAGCGATTCAGCGGGCCGAGGACAAAACAGCGCAGATGCAGGCCCGTGCCGGTGCCATCGATGAGCTACTGGCCAGTGGTGCTCTGGACGATCCCACCGGAACGGCCAAGGACGACATCACACTCGAGCTGGAGCAGCTGGCCTCCACCTCCGACGTGGAAAACGAGCTAGCTCGGATGAAGGCGGCGCTGGCGGCCGGTCCTTCGGCCGCTCCGCAAGCCATCGAGGGCCAGCAAGGCCCACCGCAGGCTCAACAGCCGCCGGCACAGGCTGCACAACCGCCAAGCCTCGGCGCACAGCAGGCGCAGGAGTACCAGGCGCCGCCGGCCCAGAGTCAAGAAGCGCCACCCGCGCAACCGCAAGGTGACCTCCGATGATTGTTCGGATCCTCAACGAGGGTCAGTGGCGCCTGTCCGATGAGGCAGTGCGGGGACTCAATTCCCTCGATGATGCGGTTGAGCAGGCCGTCGCATCCGGTGATCAAGATCAGTTGACCAGGGCTCTTCACACGTTGCTGGACCGGATCCGCACCACCGGAACCCGGGTGCCGGATGAGGAATTGGAAGACTCGGATTTGATCTTGCCAGCGGCTGACTCGACCCTCGAGGAAGTGCAGCAACTGCTCAGTGAATCCGAAGAGGGCCTCATCCCGGGCGTCAGCGCGCCCTAGGACGGCCAGCCTGCGTGGGGCACTGAAACCTCCGCCGTAAGGATCTGACCCGTACGCGAACCGGGCGTCATCGCATACGGCCAGGCAGCCGCCGCGACGAAGAGCGTCGTGCCTTTCGGGCCACCCAGCATGCAGGCGAAGCAGCCGAGCTCTGAGGTGATCGTTTGCAAGATCTCGCCGCCTTCGCGTCCCCGAACGCAGCGGTGACCCGGCACCTCGGCAAACCACACAGCGCCCTCGGCATCGATACAGATGCCGTCCGGTGCGGCACCTTGAAGATCGGCCCATACCCGGCGGTTGGCAAGATCACCATCTGGGGCGATGTCGTACGCGGTGAGCACACCGCCATAGGACTCCGCGACGATCAAGGTTGAGTTGTCCGCGGTGACAGCCATGCCGTTGGGAAACGCCAAGCCGTCGGCAACCTGGCGCGCCGTCCCGTCTGGTTCGACGAGCGCGATGAGTCCTGGGGCGAATTCACCATCGGGGAAGTCGAAGCCGATGTTGTTCACGTACGTGTTGCCCCGGCCGTCGGTCACGATGTCGTTCCACGGTTTGGTTGAGAGCGCTCCTAATTCGGCGTACGTGTGCAATGTGCCGTCGAAGTTGCGGACTAACAGCTGGTCGCCGGCGACGATCAGCAACCGTCCGTTGGGCAATCGATCAAGGCAGAACGGTATCGCGTCGATCCGGGTGATCAACTCCCGGGTGCCGTCCAGGCCTACGGCCAACACTTCACCGGCGCCCCAGTCGGAGAAGACAAGTCGATCTTCATGCCAGCGCGGCGATTCGACGAGGACAAGATCTTTAAGCAAAGTCGTGAATCCAGACATAACGAGTCAGACCGTCCCCGAGCTCGCAAGTCATCGATGTACCAGAAAACTGCTGGACAATTGCGCGGCTGAATCGATTCAGACGTGCAATTGTCCAGCAGTTTCTTCGCTAAACAAGCTAACCGGCAGGCGGATCAGCTAGTCGCGTGCGGTCTCACCGGGCAGGTCAAGCATCCGTTGCAGCGCCAGCTTGGCGTAGTGCTCAGTCTCCGGATCAACGGTGATCTGGTTGACCACATGGCCTTGGGCGAGGTTCTCCAACGCCCACACCAGGTGCGGGAGGTCGATCCGGTTCATCGTGGCGCAATAGCAGACGTGCTGTTCCAGAAAGACGATCTCCAGTTCGGGATGACCATGCGCCAGGCGCTTGACCAGGTTGAGCTCGGTGCCAATAGCCCACTTTGATCCGGCCTCGGCCTGCTGAATGGTCTTGATGATGAACTCCGTCGAACCGATCAGATCCGACTTCAAGACGACCTCGTGTTGGCACTCGGGATGCACCAGCACATTGACACCGGGGATCCGCGCCCGGACATCATCGACGGCTTTAGGGGCAAATCGGCCATGCACCGAGCAATGGCCTTTCCACAAGATCATGGTGGCGGCCTGCAGCTCCGCCGTGGTAAGGCCACCGTTGTATTGCCGGGGGTCATAGACCACGCAGTCGTCGAGGCGCATGCCCATCTGAAGTACCGCGGTGTTGCGGCCCAGATGTTGATCTGGCAGGAACAGCACCTTTTCGCCGCGCTTGAGAGCCCATTGGAGCACCGATTTCGCGTTCGACGACGTACAGACGACGCCGTCGTGCTTGCCGCAGAACGCCTTGATGTCGGCTGAGGAATTCATGTATGTCACCGGCACAGTGATGTCGGCGACTCCGGCGTCGGCTAGTACATCCCAGGCGTCCTCCACCTGGGCCAGGCGCGCCATGTCAGCCATCGAGCATCCCGCCGCCAGATCGGGCAAGATCACCTTCTGCTCGGCTGAGGTCAAGATATCGGCCGACTCAGCCATGAAGTGCACACCACAGAAGACGATGAACTCTGCATCCGGACGGCGGGCAGCGTCTCGGGCGAGCTTGAACGAGTCTCCCGTGACGTCTGCGAACTGGATGACCTCGTCACGCTGGTAGTGGTGCCCCAAGATAAAGAGCCGATCTGCGAGAGCGGCCTTGGCTCGCCGGGCTCGCTCTACGAGAGTGGGGTCGGATGCAGGCGGCAGGTCACCAGGACATTCCACGCCCCGCTCCGAGCGCGGGTCTGATCCCCGCCCGAGAACCAACAACGAGAGCGGGGTCCCGGACTTAAGCACGGTCGATGAAGGGCTGCTGACCACCCAACAAATGTACCCAGTACGCGTTGGGCGTCCGACTCCTCGCCATATCGTGCCGGACACCGCTGAGTGCTCGCAATGCTCACTGCCCCCTTGGGTCGTTTCCGCGTACAAGTACCCAAACGGCCCCAGATTCAGCCCGATTAGGGTCGTCTACGCGCACAAGTGCACATACGTTCCGGATGCCCGGAGAAGGTAGGCCGTCGATGCGGATCCTGGTCGCAACCGATTCGATGGGCGCGATGTCTTCACTGCAGGCTGGTGAGGTCATCGCCTCCGGTTGGGAATCGGCGGCTGAAGTGTCGATCTTGCCCATTGGAGACGCCGGCGCCGGCTTTACGACGGCGTACGCGGATCTCGCCGGTATCGAGCTCTCAACCCGCGTAACCGATGGCGGCATCGTGACGACCGGCCATGAAACGGGCATCGCACTCGTTCAGGTTGTTGGATCGGATAGCGGTACTGGTATTCCGTACGAGGAGTCGTCCCGCCCGGTCGGTGAGGCCATAGCCGCGGCGCTGGCCGACGATCCACAGCAGGTCCTGGTCGACCTAGCTGGGCTTCGGGTCCACGACGCCGGTGCCGGGATGCTCGTCGCGCTCGGTGCCGTCGCCGATCGACCGCTCGATCGGGGCGTTGCAGGGCTCAGCGGACTACGCCATCTTGATCTTGCGCCAGTGCGCGCGCTGCTCGCTAAGACCGAGCTGGTTGGTGTGGTACCCGTGGCGCAGCTTGATCGACCGCTCCTCGGTTTACGCGGCATCACCTCGCGCGCTGGGCGGGAAGCGAGCGTGGAACCAGAGTTGATGCTGAGCACCGATAGGACGCTGCAGACCTTTGCTCAGCTGGCCGCCGTCACCCAGGTAGATGCGCCAGGAGCAGGAGCCTGCGGTGGTCTTGGGTTTGCCGTACTGGCCCTTGGCGGCCGTCTCACCGCCGGACCCGCCATCGCGTTTTCCTCGCCCAAAGCTCAAAAGGGTCTGCAGAGCGTGGATCTGGTCGTAACCGGCTGCTCGGTTTATGACTTCGCGAGCCGCGGTGGAGGTGTCGTGACCGCAGTGGCGGACGCTGCTGCAGGCGCATTGAGTCCGTGCATTGTGATCGCCGGTGAGGTGGTCGTCGGGTCGCGGGAAATGCGCACCATGGGCATCGAGGCGGCGTACGCCGTCCGGGAGTCCGTACGCGATGATCCGCGCGGCGATGTCAGCATCGACGAGCTTACGGCGACCGCTCGTCGGGTCGCGCGATCCTGGACTTGGTGACGCGGCACACGTCCCATCGGCTTGGACAGTTCGGTGAGTCCCCTTAGAATGACATCCATGACGGCAACCGAACAGACCTTCGACAGCCCTCCCGTAACGGACGGCATTATCTTGACCGACGTAGCGGCGGCCAAGGTTAAGTCGCTCCTGCAGACCGAAGGCCGCGAGGATCTCGCGCTGCGCGTGGCTGTGCAGCCGGGCGGCTGCTCCGGTTTGCGGTATCAGCTGTTCTTCGACGATCGCAGCTTCGAAGGCGACGTTGTCAAGGTTTTTGGCGGGGTAGATGTCGTCACCGATCGAATGAGCGCGCCTTACCTGATGGGTGCGACGATCGATTTCGTCGACACCATTCAGAAGCAGGGCTTCACCATTGACAACCCCAATGCCACCGGCTCATGCGCCTGCGGCGACAGCTTCCACTGATCTAACCCACTAACTCCCTGCCGACGTGGCAGGGAGTTTTTGCTGTCAGGACTCGCGGCGTACCAGGAAGCGCGGTGGATTAGAGACGATGAGCCGCTGCCCGCGCATGCGGCACCAGGCAGCAAGATCCGGGCCGGCTGCGGGGTCATCGGCGAGCAACTCGATCAATGCACCGATGCGGACTTCGCCGATGCGGCGTGCTATTTCGATGACCGGGCGCGGACATTTCATGCCACGGCAATCCAACGACAAAGCTTCGAACGGGGACATTGCCTCTGTCACGATGTGCCAACTGTTGCGCGGATTTCGGCCACCATCGAAGGCAGCATTTCGAGGAATCGATTGATCTCTGCAGCTGTCGTCGTCGAGGTCAGCCCGATTCTGACGTTTCCGTGGGTCAACGCCCCCATGGCGGCCAGCACGTGGGAGGGATGCTCGTTGCTGGCGCTGCACGCCGACCCGCTCGCCACCGCGAAACCCGCCTTGTCCAACTCCAAGGTGAGCGTCTCGCCGTCGACGTAAAGCACAGAGAACGTCAATAGGTGCGGCACCCGGCGGATCGGATCTCCAGCAACGTCGACATCGGGTATGTGTTGCAGGATTCCGGCGCGTAGCAAGTCGATGAGATTGCGCTGACGTTCCGATACCTCACGCCCGAACTGAAGCCACCAATCCAAAGCGACCGCGGCGGCATAAATTGCCGGTACGTCCGGTACGCCCGGCCAGCGGCCATTCTGATAGTCATCGGTCGGGTACGGCGCACGCCAGCGAGCACCTTTCTTGATCACCAGGATTGCGACTGATGCCGGACCGCCGAAAGCGCCCGCCCAGCCGGTCAGCAGCGACCATCCGCTGTCATCGGCCAGACCGATACGACCCAACGCGGTTGTGGCGTCCAAGACCAACGGCACTTCGGCCCGCTGGCAAATCTGCGAAGCCTCGACGTACGGCTGCAATGTTCCGACCTCGTGATTGGCCGCCTGGATACATGCCGCTGCCGTGCCGGGACTGCCGACGGCGGCAGCCCACCGATGCAGGTCAACCCGACCTTCATGATCAACTTCGACGCTCGTATGCGCGCCGGCCATAGCGGCAGTTGCTAGCACTGAGGAGTGATCAATTGCCGTTGTGACGATCCGGGAGCCGACGCGCCGGCGACCTAGTGCGAGGCCGGCCACTGCGGCATAGTTTGCGTGTGCTGCTGAAGAGGTGAAAACGACCTCATCCGGACGGGCTCCCACGGCGGCGGCGACGACCTCGCGGGACTGGTCTAGCGCCTGCGCGGCGAGTCGTCCGGGACGGTGGAGCCCGGCGGGATCACCCCAACCAGCCTGCTGTGCATCCAGCCAGGCCTGTCGTGCGATTGGAAGCAGCGGCTCGCCCGATGAAGCGTCCAAATAGACTTCGACGTCAGACTGCGCCATGGCTCGAACCTAACGCGCTATGCACCATCGGTGAAATTGCGCGGGACAAGGGCAAAGGGTCCTTATAAACCCCCCTCATGAACCGCTGCGCGAACCGCTAAAAACGCATGCCCCACACGGTGATCGGAGGGTCTTCCTACGTTAGGGTGAACACCAAAGAAGCGTGGCCGCCCTGGCTGCGGGGCGGGCACGATTCGGACGATGTGTACCGATTTGACGAAAGGCGCAACGTGGGTGGCAGGACTGAACAGCCCGCTCCGGAGAACGTGACACTGCCACCGGCCCGCGGCGGATCGAGAAGCCGTGTTCGCGCTGCGCTCCTGGGACTGTCACTATTTAGCCTGCTGTTTCTCACCAGCTGCTCAGATCAAGCGTTGGTTGATCAGATCAAGCGGTTGGGCTTCCCACCGCCAGCCGGCGGCGAACGAGGCGAGCACATCTTGAATCTCTGGATCGGCTCGTGGATCGCTGCCTTCGCAGTCGGTTTCATTGTCTGGGGGCTCATCCTCTGGGCGTCGAACCGATACAAGACCAAACACGCCAAGATGCCTCGGCAGAACCGCTACAACCTTCCGATGGAGATTTTTTACACCATCGCGCCGTTCATCATCATTGGTGTGCTCTTTTACTACACGGTTCTGGCGCAGAACGCGGTTACGGTAAAAAAGCCCAACCCTGATGTCACTATCGACGTTGTGGGCCAGAAGTGGTCATGGACGTTCAACTACAAGGCCGCAGATAATCCAGCCGTCGGCCAAGATGTCTGGGAAGCCGGCACAATCAACAAAACCCCAGATCTGTATCTCCCTGTCAACAAGTTGGTGCAGTTCAATCTTTCTTCTCCGGATGTGATCCATTCGTTCTGGGTGCCATCGTTCTATGAGAAGTTGGACGTCATCCCTGGTCGCCACAACAGTCTTCAGACAACTCCGACGACCGAGGGTGTATGGCCCGGCAAGTGTGCGGAATTGTGCGGCACTTACCACTCGGCAATGCTTTTCAATGTGCACATTGTGAGTGAAGCCGAGTACAACAACTATCTGAAGTCGCTGGTGGCCAAGGGACAGATCGGCGAAGCCAAGGGTCCGGTTGAAGCCAATTCTCCCGCAAAAGGTTCTGAGGAGGGCACGCGATGACGACGCTGCAGCGTACGGCCACCGCCGCCGAGATAGCGACACCCAAGCGTCAGCTGGGCACGATCGCCTGGAAGTGGATGGTCACCACCGATCACAAAGTGATCGGCAACCTTTACTTCGTTACGTCGATGGTCTTCTTCGTCTTCGGCGGCATTCTTGCCATGGCCATGCGCGCCGAGCTGGCATTCCCCGGCATGCAGTACCTGTCGTACGAGACCTTCAACCAGTTCTTCACGATGCATGGCACGATCATGTTGTTGTTGTTCGCGACTCCACTGTTCGCCGGCTTCGCCAACGCCATCATGCCGCTGCAGATCGGCGCGCCTGATGTGGCATTCCCGCGCCTCAACATGATCGCTTACTGGTTCTACCTTTTTGGCGGTCTGATTGCTTCCGCTGGTTTCCTCTCCCCGTCAGGCGCCGCGAGCTTCGGCTGGTTCGCGTACGCGCCGCTTAATAGTGAGGTCAACACGCCTGGTGTTGGCGGTGACTTATGGATCATGGGCCTCTACATGGCCGGTCTTGGCACCATCCTCGGCGCCGTCAACTTCACAACCACCATCCTCTGCATGCGGGCACCGGGTATGACGATGTTCCGGATGCCGATCTTCACCTGGAACATCTTGGTGACGTCGTGGATGGTGCTTGTCGTCTTCCCGATCCTCGCTGCTGCGCTTTTGGTTCTTGAGGCCGATCGCGTCCTCGGAGCACATATCTTCGACGCGGCCAACGGCGGGCCGATCCTGTGGCAACACCTTTTCTGGTTCTTTGGGCATCCCGAGGTTTACATCATCGCCTTGCCGTTCTTCGGCATCATCACCGAGGTTTTGCCGGTCTTCAGCCGGAAGCCGATTTTCGGCTACGTCGGCCTGGTCGGCGCGACGCTGCTGATAGCAGCCCTTTCAGTCGCCGTGTGGGCACACCACATGTTTGTGACCGGCGCGATCAACCTACCGTTCTTCTCCTTTATGACCTTCCTGATTGCTATACCGACCGGCGTAAAGTTCTTCAACTGGATCGGCACCATGTGGGGCGGCAGTATCGCCATGCGAACGCCCATGCTTTGGGCCGTTGGCTTTCTGACCACCTTCTTGTTTGGTGGCCTGACCGGCATCATTCTGGCCAGCCCTCCGCTGGACTTCGCAGTTTCAGACACCTATTTCGTGGTCGCTCACTTCCATTACGTGGTGTTCGGCACGGTGGTCTTCGCGATGTTCGCCGGTTACTACTTCTGGTGGCCGAAACTAACCGGCAGGATGCTGGACGAGACGCTGGGCAAGATCCACTTCTGGCTGCTGTTCATCGGATTCCACACCACATTCTTGATTCAGCACTGGTTGGGCGTCGAAGGCATGCCGCGGCGGTATGCCGACTATCTGGTGAGCGACGGCTTCACCCTTGGCAACCAGATCTCAACGGTCGGTGCGTTCCTGCTCGGCGGCTCGACGCTGGTGTTCTTCTACAACGTCTGGAAGAGCCGGAAGAACCCGAAGGTCAACACCGACGATCCATGGGGCTGGGGCCGCTCGCTTGAGTGGGCGACGACCTGCCCGCCGCCGCGTCACAATTTCACTCAGCTGCCCAAGATCCGCTCCGAATCGCCGGCCTTTGACTTGCACCATCCAGAGGTTGCGATCCTGGAGTACGGCCTCGATGAGGAGGAGTTCGACGAGACCTCGGTGGACGCGGGTGAAGACACTGGCCGTCTGGGAGAACTCAGGCACCGGGTACGCGGCGACACCGCAGATCTAGCGGCTCAGTATGAGTCCACACACCACGGCCACTCGCCCGAGGCTGAGGACGATCAGCGGTGAAGCTCGAAGCCTGGATCTTCGGGTCCCTGACGATCTTCTTCCTCATCGTCACACCGATTTACTGGCTGGTCACCATCGATCCCATTACAGGCGCCCCGGAGATCACTGGTGTGGTTGCGTTGATCTTGACATTCTTCCTGGTGTTCATGATCTGGGCCTATCTGCTGCTAGTGGCACGACGGATGGAGCCCCGACCAGAGGACAGGAAAGATGGCGAGATCGCCGAGGGCGCCGGGGAACTGGGATTCTTTCCGCCATCCAGCAAGTGGCCGCTGTTCCTCTCGCTGACCTTCGTACCAGTCGTGCTGGCTCCTGTGTACGGATGGTGGTTGATGATCATCGGTTTCGGATTCGGGTTTTTTACCTTGACTGGGCTGCTTTACGAGTTCTACCGCGGAGATCACGCGCACTGAGTGGGCCTGCTTTTGGGTCGTTCGGTAGGGCTGACTCGGCCAAGGCCAGAGGATGGTGGTCGCTTTTTCCGTCGGCGTGCGGTTTGCGGTGCGACCGATTCAAGCGTCTTAGCCTCTGGCATTGGCCGGGTCAGCCCTACCGAACAAAAGGGCGGCCGCACTAGTAACGCGCGGCTATGTAACGATCTCATCTTGTTGCGAAGGGCGCGCTCCCATTCGCACAGCTGAAGCCACCGACCGCGACCGGATCTGGCCGCTGGCCCGGACTTCGCAACCTCGTTCTCACCCGACCGAACTGCCTTCGACTCGGCGTTCGCAGCCGTCTTGACGGAGACCAACGCGCTGCCCTGACTTTGCTCACGGTCACAGGGACAGGACGGTTGAAATGTGGTTCGACTAGGTGTTTCGGTGTTGGACTGGGTTGGAATTTGCATACTAGGCGGCCGGCAGTTGCAGCGTCGCCGTGTCATCGCTGATGCATATCGGGTTCCGGCGGTTACCGAAGGCCTGCCGACCCAACCCGACACCGGATTCCCTGAAAAGCTCACTCCAGCTCTTCACATGAGGCCCGACACGCCGGCGTTGGGCGCAACTGGCGTCAACATTTCAGGGATCCCACAACTAGCGGAGGAACACGCCGCCATCGCCAGGCCGGCATCAACACTGGCGACCACACATTCACCACCGAGCAGCCCTTGCCGAGGAGGTGCACTGCCCAAGATCCATTACCGCCGGCGAACCAAATTGAGCCAACTCAGGTCTTAGCTTCTCGCGCCTGCGCGGCCAGGCCTACCGCAGGAGAAACCTATCCCCATCATCATTCGCACAGCTGAAGCTACCGACCGAGACCGGATCTGGCCGCTGGCCCGTGACTTCGCAACCTCGTTCTCACCCGACCGAGCTGCCTTCGACTCGGCGTTCGCAGCCATCTTGAACGAGACCAACGCGCTGCTGATCCTTGCTGAAACCTCACACCACGATGTGATTGGCTACCTCCTCGCCTTCTGCCACACGACCTTCCTTGCCAACGGCCCCATCGCTTGGATCGAAGAGATCATGATCGCCGAGCATGTCCGTCGCGGCGGTGTCGGTCGTGAGCTAATGAGTCATGCCGAGCATTGGGCGATCTCTCGCCGAGCCGCCTACCTTGCCCTCGCCACTAGGCGGGCAGGAGGCTTCTACCGCGCGCTCGGCTATCAGGATTCGGCCATCTTCTTCAGGAAGGTCCTCCCGTCCCCCAGCTGAACACAATCACTGGGTGGCATCGGTGGCGTCGGGCACAATGGGGCGCATGTGTCGGAACATCAGGCCGTTGAATAACTTTGAGCCGCCGGCGTCCATGGATGAGGTGCACGACGCGGCGTTGCAATATGTCCGGAAGGTTGCCGGGATGACGAAGCCGTCAAAGGCTAACGAGGCGGTCTTCTATCGCGCCGTCGAGGACATCGCCCATGCGACTCAGCACCTGCTTGACGACCTCGTCTCCAACGCGCCGCCCAAGAACCGCGAGGTGGAGGCCGCCAAAGCCCGGGCACGTTCGGCGAATCGGTTCGCCACCACCTAGCATCCCGGCTGCTGTTCGGTGCTGCCGCGAGTCGGCTGAGGCGCCAGAGCAGCGATCCATAGAGTTTGACGTGACCACCGAGGTGCTTCGGTACGCAGCCTTCACCGTGGACGGCCGGGGTGGGAATCCGGCCGGCGTTGTCCTGGACGCCAGAGGCCTCGATGCCTCGCAGATGCAAGCGATCGCGGCTGATCTCGGCTTCTCAGAGACCGCGTTCTTGGTGGCGAGGCCAGACGAGCCCAACGTTTATGACGTTCGCTACTTTGCCCCAAAGCAGGAGGTGCCCTTTTGTGGGCATGCCACCATCGCAGCGGCGGTTGCTTTGGTCGAGCGGTCCCCGGCAGATGAGTTGATCTTTCATGCGCCTGCCGGATTCGTCAGCATAACAACCTGTCGAAATGCCAATGGCGAGATTGTTGCTGAGATGACGAGCGTCTCGCCTCGAACAACCCAACCGGACCCTGGACTGGTGGCCGCAGCACTACGCCCTCCGGTGGTCTGCCGATGATCTTGATCCGAGCTACCCCGTGCTGCTGGCAAACGCCGGTTCGGAACACCTGATACTCGTAACCAAGACCAGGCGGCGATTGGCCAATCTGGATTACGACTTCGACGCTCTGGCAAAGCTGATGCGGAAGCACGGGCTCGTCACTCTGCAGCTGATCTGGCCGGAGTCCAAGAAGCGCTACTACTCGCGCAATCCGTTCGCCGGCAGCGGCGTTGTCGAAGATCCTGCGACCGGCGCTGCCGCGGCGGCATTCGGCGCTTACCTGCGTGAGCTCGGCATGATCGGCGAGAACGCCGCATTCACGATCATCCAGGGCGTCGATATGGGTCGACCGAGCAAGCTGGAGGTAAGCGTCATTGGTGGAGAACCAGGAGTACATGTCACAGGCGCAGCCCACTCGATCGACGAGGTCACCAGCTGATGTGCTGGGGCTGCCCTTCGTCATAGCCAGAGCTGGACTGTACCCCCACGACAGCAAGATCGTGGAGCTCATCGAGGTTGGACGCACCCGCGTACGTGCAACTGCTGCGGAGGCCGGCCACGATGGAATCAAGGAGATCTTCGACGCTCGGTCGCTCCGGATCCAGATACATGCGGCCGGTCGAGATGCCCTCCTCGAAGAGTCCGGCACGCGCTCGATCAAAGCCTGAAGACTCCTTAGTACGCATCTTGACCGCGCGCGCAGAGGCCATACCGTAGGACTCCTTGTACATCCGGCCCTCCGCGTCGACCATCAGGTTGCCGGTGCTCTCGTACGTTCCGGCAAACCAGGAGCCGATCATCACACTTCCGGACCCGGCCGCGAGTGCAAGCGCAACATCGCGCGGATGGCGTACGCCGCCGTCCGCCCAAATCGACCGACCGACCGCCCTGGCGGCTTCGGCGCATTCCAGCACGGCGCTGAACTGGGGTCTGCCAACGCCGGTCATCATTCGCGTCGTGCACATGGCACCAGGACCGACTCCAACCTTGACGACATCCGCGCCCGCGCCCACCAGGTCGCTGACTCCGTCAGCCGATACCACGTTGCCTGCTACGAGTGCCACCCGGCGGCCCTGGGTATCTGCCAGCCGGTCTCGCACCTCGCGGACAGCCTTCAGCGACTGCAGCATTCGATCCTGGTGACCGTGTGCTGTGTCGACGACGAGGACGTCGATTCCGGCGTCAAGCAATGCCTCGGACCGAGTTGCCACGTCGCCGTTGATACCGACGGCCGCGCCAATCATGAGTCGACCGTCAGTGTCAAGCGCGGGTCGATACAGCGTTGACCGCAGCGCATGCTTGCGTGTCATAACGCCAAGCAGCTTGCCGTTCTCCACCAAGAGCGCTAGCTCGAGATGTCGGTGGGTGAGCTGGTCAAAAATCTCCATCGGCGACGACTCGGGCGAACTGATGAGCAAATCCCCAGACATCACGGCATGAACCTGGGCGAATCGGTCAACGCCGGTCGCTTCCGCCTCGCTGATGGTGCCCAACGGCTGGCCGTCCTCAATGACCACCGCGAGTCCATGCGCGCGCTTAGGAATTAGGGAAAGTGCCTCGCCCACCGTCGTATGCGGAGCCACGGATACCGGGGTGTCATAGACCGGATGCGAGCGCTTCACCTTGCCAACGACTTCGGCGACGACATCGGAAGGGATGTCCTGCGGAAGGATGGCAATTCCGCCACGCCGTGCGACTGTTTCGGCCATTCGCCGCCCAGATATCGCCGTCATGTTCGCCACCACGATTGGCAATGTGGTGCCGATTCGGTCCGTACTGGTCAGATCGACGTCGAGGCGCGACCCTACGCCGGATCGGCGAGGAACCATGAACACATCGGAGTAGGTCAGGTCGTACGGCGGCAGCTCTTTGAGAAATCGCACCTGCACATTGTCACTGTCTGCATCAAGGTTTGCCATCAGCCGCCCGGCACTCGGTCCTCGGCTGCGGCTGAAGTCTAGGGACTGCCGCTCGCACTCGCCTTCGGGGCTGGAGTTGCCCTGCTCGACTGGGTCGCTTGAGGCGTCGGTGCTTCCGTCGTTGGCTCCGGCTCGGAGCTGCGGGCCTGCTGATTCGGTTCCGTGCTCGGTTCGGCGGTTGGTTCGTCAGTCGCAGCGGTTGTTGCCTTTTTCGTCGACTTCTCCGACGGCTCCTTTTTCTTCTTGGTATCTGACCCCTTGTCCGACCTGCCCTCTCTGACCTGTTGGAAGGTTGTGCCCTCACCACCCGAGAGGGCTTGGCCGGTAACAAGCTCAACAGCTGTGAGGGAGACCGCCGCGATGCCGAAAATAGCCAGAGCGGCGACCATAATTCGCTTCCAGTTCAGTTTCGGGCGCCGCGGGCCTTGAGAGGGGTCCGGTTCGGGCACGACCAGGTGGCTGCGCTGGCCAGCAATGTGACCTTCCCGGTCCGATAGGATTTCCATGACCGTGGGCTCTTCGACCTCGTTGGGCTCCCCGGTCCAGAACACGGTTTTCACCTTGTCCTTCGTACGCCGAAGCGAAGCCGTGTACAGGGAGCCCGCGACGGCAGTGATGATGCTCGCCAAGGCGGCGCCAATAACCGTGCCAGCCACACTGAGTTGGGAACCTAGCACGGCTGCCGTCACGGCGGCCAGAGCGCCGCCAAGGACCTGTGTGACGGAAAGATCGAGTCCGCTTTTCTTGGAGTTTTCTTCACCTGCCTGCCTGCTGCTATCGGGTCCTGGCGTACGGCTGGTTAGTTTCTGATTCGTACTCATGTCCTCATAGCGTCTTGTTGGGCGTAGCGATCGCTCGACGATCTCGTCCTGACGCGTCAACGCCTGTTAGCTCCAGATCATTGTCAGGTTTTGCGAAGAGTGAGCAATCCCACATCCCCCGCGTGGGACGGTGGCTAAGGGGCCAGCCGCCTTGGGTCTGCACATCCCGCTCATGCCCTGCGTGCAGGCCGCAGCAACCAACGTATACGTCACTCCGTGACAAGGAATGGCCGGGTCAGGAATCGGGCCATCGAAGGCAAGACGCCCCACGACTCATGGAGAGTCGTGGGGCGTTGTGATCAAGTCCCTACCTGGCCAGGTGGTGCTCTTCCTCTTCCGCAGCTTCGATCGCGTGATGCTCACCATCGCCTTCGATCTCCATTGGGTGCATGTGATGAGCAGCAGCTTCTTCGAGCTCCGCCCGGGTCGGCCGACGCAGCGTGTCGATGAAGTAGAAGCGCGTTGTCTTACGCCGCCGTTGCTCGGACTTGATCTCCTTCTCCGACAGTCCATCGATGTCTGTCAGTGGCAGTAGCGCAGGAATGTCCTCGTGCTGGGTGAGCTTGAACGCCTCGCCGTGACTGATCGCACGATGCCGCTCGGAGTACTTGCCCGAGGGAGCTCTGTCGATGATCCCCGACTCGGCGCCGTGGAGCATGCGGTCACGATCGGCGCGTTGCAGCCCGATGCAGATCCGCTTAGTCACCAAGAAGGCGATTACCGGTCCCACGAACACGGCTACGCGGAGGAAGTACGTCACAGCGTTGAGCGAGACGTGGAACTGGGTGGCGACCAGGTCATTGCCGCCGCCGATCATCAATAGCGCGTAGCCGGTCATCGCTGCGACGCCGAAGGCGGTGCGGGTCGGGTTATTGCGGGGGCGGTCGAGAACGTGATGCTCAGATTTGTCGCCGGTGACCCAGGCCTCCACGAACGGGTAGATAGCCATCAAGGTGAAGAACAGGGTCATAAGTCCGATAAAGGGTATGAACACGTTCCACGACCATGTCGTAGATCCGATGTGCCATTCCCAGTTCGGCATGATGCGAATGCCGCCCTCCACAAAGCCCATGTACCAGTCGGGCTGTGAGCCCGCGGTCACTTCCGCGGGGTTGTATGGACCGAACACCCAGACCGGGTTGATCTGCATCGTCGCGCCCATCAGGGTAAGGACGCCGAAGACTATGAGGAAGAATCCACCGGCCTTGGCCGCGTACACGGGGAAGACCGGGTAGCCAATGACGTTGCCAGCGGTCCTGCCCGGGCCGGGGAATTGGGTGTGCTTGTGGTAGAACACGAGTGCCAGATGAACCGCGATGAGCCCGAGGAGCAACGCGGGGACTAGCAGGATGTGCACCATGTACAGGCGGGGGATGATGAGCTCGCCGGGGAATTCACCGGCAAAGGTGAAGAATTCTGCCCAGGTTCCGATCACCGGGATCGATCGGATCGAACCGTCAACGAACCGTAGTCCAGTGCCTGACAGCAGGTCGTCCGGCAACGAGTAGCCCGCGAAGCCTTCGATGATGCCGAGTGCGAGCATGGCCACACCGATTAGCCAGTTGATCTCGCGTGGCTTGCGGAATGCGCCGGTGAAGAAGATACGGAGGCTGTGGGTGAGCATTGCGGCGACAAAGATCGCGGCCGCCCAGTGGTGCATCTGGCGCAGCAGCAAACCGCCGCGAATATCGAACGACAGATTGAGGGTCGACGCGTACGCGTCCGACATGTGCAGTCCGCGGAGCAACTCGTAGCTGCCCTGGTATTCAACCTCGGACATCGAGGGCTTGAACCAAATGGTCAAAAAGACGCCGCTGAGCAGCAAAACGATGAACGAATACAGTGCGATTTCGCCGAGTAGGAACGACCAATGGTCAGGGAAGACCTTACGGAAGTACGGGCGGATGAGCCCGGCAAGTCCGACGCGATCGTCAAGCCATTTGGTGGGACCGGCGGCAACCTTGAAGACCGGCCCAAGCTCCTTCTTCGGAGTCTCAGGCTGGACTGAGCTGTTGTCGGGAACGGTGGCAGCTGGCTGAGCCATCAGTTATCGCCTTCTCTAAGATCATCACGGAGAATCATTCCGCGAATCCCGTTCAAAATAGCTCGGCCCAGGCGGTACGAGGAAGTCGCGCTGAGCAACGATGTAGCCCTCGGCATCCAACATGATTGGCAGCTGCGGCAAGGGCCGGGCGGCCGGGCCGAAGACCACCTTTCCCGCGTCGCCGAGGTCGAAAGTCGACTGGTGACATGGGCAGAGCAGGTGGTGCGTCTGTTGCTCCCACAAGCTGATCGGACAGCCGACGTGAGTGCAGATCTTGGAGTAGCACAAGATCCCGCCGATGTTCCAGCCCTGGCGCGTCGGCGGAATCGTAATCGTGTTGGGATCCATCCGGACGACGATGGCAGCGGCCTTCGCCTTCTCTATTTGAAACTCGGCGCCTTCGAGTTCTTCGAGGTTCGCCGGCTCGGCGTTGATCAGCTGGCCGATTTCGATGTCCTCCGGCTTAATCGGCTCGAAGGTGATGTCGTTGACGACGCGAACCCCGGGCGCCCAAATCGTCCGCTCGATGGTCTCAGCACGTTTCTTTTTTGTTGGCCAAGGGCCAAGATCGGCGAGGCCCACGATCATGGGCAGCAAGATCGTCGCGACGGCTGCTAGCAGGCTACGACCGATGACCTTGCGGCGGGTCAGCTTGGTCTCATCGACCACCTTGTCCAGCTCGGTGAGCATGTAATTTTTGGAGGCATCGCTGGAGGCTGCGCTGTGCCGATAGTCGATCTTCTCCTGGTCGTCCATCAGCTTCCGGGCCCACTGCACCGCACCGACGCCCAGGAAGAGCAAGGCAAGACCGAAGGTCAGGCCGAGGAGGAGATTTCTGCTGTTGGCACGCAGTGGGCCGAAGTCCACCCACACGTCCCCGGGTACAGCGAAATAGACGACTACGAATCCGATGCACAGAATGGGTACCAAGCCAAAGAAGGTGGCCACCTGGCGAGTGGCGCGGTTAGCAGCCTTCTCATCGACATCGGTGAGGCGTGGCAGATGCGGCTCCAGGCCTGGGTCGGGAACCGGATAGCGCTCTTCGACGGTGGCAAGCTCGGAGCCGGGCTGGTGGTGGCTGCTATCTTCAGTCACTTTGCTTTCACCCCCCTGGTCGTAATCCACATGGCAAAGAAGATCAAGCCGCCTAGGCCTATGATCCAGGCCCACAGGCCCTCACTCACCGGGCCCACGCCGCCAAGCGCCAGGCCGCCGTTTGTTGGCTGCTCATGGAGGGCCTGGAGATAGCCGATGATTGCTCGCTTGTCTTCGGGTGTCACCACCTCATCGTCGAAGACCGGCATTTGCTGTGGCCCGGTGATCATCGCCTCATAGATTCGCTTGTTGTCCAGGCCGATCAGCGGTGGCGCGTACTTGCCGTTGGGCAGCGCGCCGCCAGCACCCTCGAAGTTATGGCAGGCCGAACAGTTGGTGCGGAACAGCTCCCCGCCCCGTGCCAGGTCTTCAGCGCTGAGGTTTGCGGTGTCGTACGCCGCCGGTTCTGGGATTGCTGGGCCAGGGCCAAGCGATGCCACGTACGCCGCGAGGGCCGCGACCTCTTCCTCTGAGTATTCATTCGGCTTGACTGGGGCCTGCTGTTCGGGTCGGGACATCGGCATCCGACCCGAGCTCACCTGAAAGTCCACTGCGGCGGCGCCGACACCGGCAAGCGGCGGCCCCTGGATCGTGCCTTCGACCTGGCCTTCACCATTAAGTCCATGGCAGGATGCGCAGCCGACGGCGAAGAGCGCCTTGCCTTCGGCTATCTGCTGACTGTTTCCGGTTTCGGCCAAGACGTGAGCCGGCGGTGCTATCACGCTATAGAGGGCGCCCATCAAGAAGAGCCCGGCCACCAGGAGCAACGCCTTGGCTGCTGGATGCCGGCGCCGGGAAGACAGGAGTCGCACGCGGGTCCCTCTCGTGTCTTAGTGCACTGTTGTGGGCCAAACATATATTCAGTTGTCCATCTATTCAGTTGTCGGGGGCCCGACGCGGCTAAGGCGCGGGTCCGATAGTCCCCTACTTATCGCAGGATGTAGATGACGCCGAACAGCGCAATCCAGACCACGTCGACGAAGTGCCAGTAGTACGACACGACGACCGCGCTGACGGCTTGCTCGTGGGTGAAGGTGCGGGCTAGGAACGTCCGTCCCATCAGCAGCAGAAAGGCGACAAGGCCGCCGGTTACGTGCAGTCCGTGGAAGCCTGTGGCCAAGAAGAAGACTGAGCCGAAGACATTGGACGAAATGGTCAGATCCTCGTGGAACAACGCCGCGTACTCATAGACCTGGCCGCCGATGAAAAATGCCCCCATCAAATAGGTCAGCGAATACCACTCTCGCAGTCCCCATCGTCGCAGGTTCCAGAGTGACCCGGTCCGCCTGACCTGTGCCCGTTCCGCAGCGAACACGCCCATCTGGCAAGTGAAGGAGCTCGCGACAAGCACTGTGGTGTTCGCGATCGCGAACGGGATGTTGATCAGGTCGCCCTGAGATTGCCAAAGTGGCACGGTGCCAGTGACGGCCGCCTGGTCGTTAGTGACATTCCGAATAGTGAAGTATGCCGCGAACAGCGCGGCAAAGAACATCAGCTCCGAGGCCAGCCAGATGATCGTGCCGACTGCGACCGGCTCCGGCCGATTTTCACGACCACGTAAACGCGATTGCGGAATGGGATGTAGTGATCCCTCCGGCATCGTCATCGAGCCAGAGACGGCATGTGTGTGCATAGCCACGAGGTCATTATTGCCGGAACCGGTGCAGAGGTCACCCCAGGGCACACTTTTGTTATTTCGCGTCGCAAAGGGCGCATAGCTTGCTGGCTTGCAGTCTCGTCCACGAGTTCAGGGACCGGACGCGCCTCTCCTACTGATGGGTGACTGAGCGGCCCGGATCGCGCGCCGCTGATCGGAGGACGAGCGAGGAGACAACGCTTTTCGTCTCGGAGCGAGGACGACGGCAGCGGCTGTCAAGCGCGATCCGCGCTACGCGAGCGTACCGAGCGGAGCAATCAAACTAGGCTGGGTGTGTGTTCACCAGGTTCGCCATGGTGCTCGTACCACTACACGCCACGCCCACGGATCAGCCGCCTCCGCTGACCCCTGCTCGACTGCTCACCGCGTGGACTTGGGAATGGTCTATGGCGCTCGGCATTGCAATGGCCGCAGGCCTCTACATTGCTGGCCTGGTGGTGTTGCACCGCCGCGGCGATCACTGGCCCGCGCGGCGCAGTGTCTCCTTCCTCCTCGGCGGACTCGGTTCGATTGGTCTTGCCACTATGTCGGCGTTGGGCACCTACGACACCGTGCTCCTGAGCGTCCACATGGTGCAACACATGATCTTGATGATGGTTGCTCCGATGTTCCTCGCGCTCGGAGCGCCGGTGACGCTGGCGTTGCGAACACTCCAGATCCGACCGCGGGCGATGCTGCTGGCGCTGCTGCACTCGCGGCTGGCCCGGGTGCTGACTTTCGCACCACTCACTTTGGCGCTGTTTATCGCAACCCCCTTTGCCCTGTACTACTCACCTTTCTACGAGGTCTCGTTGCGCTCCGGCTTCTGGCACGTCTTTCTGCATCTGCACTTCATCATGATTGGTGCCCTCTTGATGTGGCCTTTGATGGGAATCGACCCGGTTCCGGGGAGGATTAGCTATCCACTCCGAGTGCTCATGATGTTCCTGATGCTGCCGTTCCATGCCTTCCTGGGCACTTCAATCATGAGTTCGAACCAACTCATCGCGGAGAACTGGTATCTGGCGTTCAACCGAAGCTGGCCACCAAGTCCGCTAGATGATCAATATCTGGCAGGGGGGATCCTGTGGGGATCCGGAGATGTGATCGCCTTGGTGATGCTGATCGCGTTGTTCGTCCAGTGGTACGCCGCTAGCCAGCGGGAGGCGCGGCGTGAGGACCGTCGACTGGACCGGCTCGAGCGGCTGCAGCAAGTCGCCGGCGCGTCAGTCGGCCCGGGGGATCAGCCTGCGCCAGCACGCTACGATCAGGCCCGGGCCGGGAGACCGACGGAATCGCAGGTGCGAAGCGCGGGTACCGGAGGACAACCGGGAGATGATCAATGAGCACCACCGAGGAGCACCAGGACGAGCAGGTTCTAACCATCCTGTTGTACGCCTCAGACCGATTGACACGAGAGAGCATCCGGCTGGCGCTGGGGCGTAAGGTCGCGGCTGACCTGCCTGGGATACGAGTACTCGAGGTGGCCACCCAACCAGCTTTGGTCAAGGCGATGGATGCCGGCGGAATCGACCTGGCGATCCTGGATGGTGAGGCTGCGCCCGGGGGAATGGGACTCTGCCGTCAACTCAAAGACGAGATTTTGCGCTGTCCGCCCATCCTGCTTTTGATCGGCCGTGCCGACGATGCGTGGCTCGCGACCTGGTCGCGAGCCGATGGTGCGTTGTCCCATCCGGTCGATCCCATCCGGCTGCCGGCTGCCGTGGCGAGGCTTTTGCGTCCGCTGACTTCGACCGAGGCGGCGGTCGCGCGTACGACCGTGGCTTGAGCGAGGTGGCACAACGATGAATTGGCCAGATCTTTTAAGCAGCCTTGTCCGGGGTGAAGACCAACCGGTCGCGGCCACCGCCTGGGCCATGGGACAGATCCTCAGTGGGGACGCTACGCCAGCGCAGATGGCGGCATTCGTCATTGGATTGCGAAGCAAGGGCGAGACAGTCGAGGAATTGACTGGGTTGGCCGATGTGATGATCGAATTCGCGACTCCGATTGAGATCGGCGGTCCGGCAGTCGATGTTGTGGGGAGCGGTGGTGACCGGTCGAACACCGTCAATATCTCCACGATGGCGGCGATCGTTGCCGCCGCGACAGGCGCCAGAGTTGTCAAGCACGGTAACCGGGCTGCCTCGTCGGCCTGCGGCGCCGCAGACGTACTCGAAGCGCTCGGCGTGGTGCTTGACCTTAACGCCGAGGCGCAGCAACAGGTGGTGGATCAGGTTGGCATCGGCTTCCTCTTCGCCGCGCATTACCATCCGGCCCTGCGTCATGCGTCAGCGACGCGCCGGGAACTCGGCATACCGACGACATTCAATTTCCTGGGGCCGTTAGCCAATCCGGCCCAACCAATTTCGCAGGCCGTGGGAGTGGCCGATCCTCGAATGGCCGAACTTATGGCAGGTGTCTTCGCATCGCGGGGCAACTATGGACTCGTCGTTCATGGTGGCGATGGGTTAGACGAGTTGACGACGACTACGTCCTCGACAGTCTGGGTGTACGCCGACGGGGAGGTCCAGCGGATGGAACTTGACCCGCTGCGGATCGGTGTGCCGAGAGCAAGTCTGGTGGATTTGGTTGGCGGCGACGCTGTTACCAACGCGGAAGTGGTCCGCGATGTCGTATCGGGCCAGCCAGGTCCGATACGAGACATTGTTGTGCTCAACGCGGCAGCCGCCCTGGTTGCATACGGCAAGCCGGCGGCGGGCCGGCTTATTGACGACCTTGCCCATGAACTGGACCGCGCACGACAGGCAATCGATTCCGGTGCGGCGCAGGCCAAGCTGAGCGAGTGGGTGGAGGCGTCGCAGTCTCTTCGCTGACCGCCAGTCAGCCAACGGTGAGGGTCTTCAGCGCATCGGAGGCTTGGCGCGCGACATCATCATCGGTGTCGTTGGGCACTGAACTGGCGGCCATGATCAACGCCCCATCGTCAAGGCGCACTAGGACTGCGGTCACGGTGTCGTAGCGGCTGGGCAACTTGTCAACGTTGTAGTACACGTGGGCGGTGAACAGCATTCCCGGTCGTCCGTCCACCGAATGCTGGTTCCAGGTGAGATCCTTCAACTCGGTGGGGTGCTCGGCAAAGATCGCACTGCTCAGCCGGTGCAAGGCGCGTGTGCCTTCCGTCTCGAGCTGGCCGTGGGTATTTGATTGTGCTATTTGAGCCAGCAGTACGCCGGATGACCAGTCCTGTTTCCCGTCGTAGCGGGCGTGCACCGGCGCGCTGGCCCAGAAAAACAGATCGAACACCCCGCGGATAGTCATAGGGTCAGGCTTGAGTACGTACGGGTCGGCCGGCAGGGTCAGCGAGGCGGGCCCAATAGTCGCCGTTCTGGTGCGCTCGTCGAGATAGCCGACAGGATCAGTGCCGATGCTTCCGGCACTCGGGATACCGTGGCCGCCCGCTGCGCGTTGCGGCGACGTGTTGGTCTGGCCCGGCCAGATGATCAGGCCAAGGCCGATTGATGCGCTCACGAACAACGCAAAGCCGAGACCGAGCGCAGCGGCGATGCGCAGTGGTGATGTCTGCCGCCGTGAGCCACTGCCTGCGGCCGGGAACTCGGTCGAAACCGGAATTGGCGGCGGCGCTTGCACAGAGTCACTTGTTACGTCGGCCCATTGGCTGCCATCCCACCAGCGGAAGAGTCCCGCAGCGCCGGCTGGATCCGGATACCAACCAGGTCTCGCCGCCGCGGTCACCCCTCGAGCCTATGCGCGCTAGAGCGCGCCGAGCGCAGCGATCAATTACCGTTGCTCTTGCTCGCCGAGTCATACTGCACGCGTGATCTCCCGCGACCTCGCTATGCGGCTTGCTCCGCATGTGACATGGATGCCAGCCAATGGCGACATGTTCTTCATACCGCGGCCAGAGATCCGCGACTCCGTCTTCATCATCAGTGACATGGTCGTCGAACTAGTGGTGTCGGGCGGTGAATCACGTTTCCACTTCAATGGCACAGTTGAGTGGGCGCTGGATTCGGTGGAGTCCGACGGAGTCGTGTGGTTGCCACGGGAAGATCAGCTTCGCGAGATGCTCGGCGACTATTTCCTCTCGCTCGATTCGTCGGCGGGCGGTTTCGTCGTCACGGTCAGTGGGCCCGGAAAGGCGTACCACACTGAGACGGAGCTCGATGCTGCCGATGCGTACGCGCGGGCGGCCCTGTATGTCCTCGGGGCGGAGAAGCCGAGCGCTCTGAGCACGTCGTAGCGCCGTCGTCGCAGCATCATGTGATGGTCGCGACGAGACAAGCCGCGTAGGCCCCGATCAACATCGACGGTGCATACGGGAATGCGTTGCGCCGACCTCTCGCAAGTCGCAGTAAACCGACAAATCCACCTACGACCGTGCCCAGCAGCAGGGTGAGCCACAGTAGGGTCCACGAGCCGGAGGCAGCTGGCGCTCCAAGCAGCGGCGCGAAGCGTACGTCGCCGAAGCCAAACCCGCCACGCGAGATCAGCCACACGAGCAGGTAGAGCCCTCCTGCTATGGCCGCACCAGCTGCCGATCGGCCGGCAACCCAGATGCTGTTACCCAGCACCGCGGACACGACTGCGGCAGCCGCCATCGCGAGCCAGGCAAAGCGGGTGAGTCGCAGCGGCAGCCATCCGGTACGTGCGTCGATCACAGCCAACAACACTCCAAAGATCGCGAGCGCCAACCACATCGGCTGGGCATAGCGAGGAAGGCTGAGCCAGCTGAGCGCTGCTGTGAGCCCGGCGAGCACACCGCAATTGATCACAAAACCGGCCGTGCCAAGCTCTAGATAACGCGGCGCGCCCTCACTATTGGCTGGCTCGGGAAGTCGACGCAGCACTGGACGCACTAGCAGGGCAGTGATCAGCGCAATGGCGACTGCCGCCAAGCCAGCCCCGATCACCCGGCGATCCTAATGGCCTTCGATGCTTCGCAGGTCACCGTCAGGCCGCTCGCCTAACTGTGAACCGCATGCTGTCCTCGGCGCGCGCGGCTGCGGTCAGACGGACCGTGAGTAGCAGGGCACACGTCTCCGCCCCAGCTGCCAGCTCCGCCAGCTCCGGAATTGCCACACGTACTCGCTTGGCGATGGCGTGGTCGTCCCAGCCGGCTCGGTACAGCCGACGTAGCTGCAGTCTGGCCGGAGCAGCAGGCACCATAATTCGCCGCAGTGCCTGCACATGTTGATCGGAGACCTGGATCAGCCGGCGTGCCGTCTCTGGGCTAATGCGGCGCAACGGTCGGCCGTTTCGTCCATGGAGTAGCCGATCGGCTAAACGGGAAGAAATGCCGGCAACGGCTGCTACATCATCCAGAGTGAGCGAGCCGCTCGCCATCAGGTAGCGCAACTGCGCCCGGAACGGGCCTGCATCGACCCATCGATCGGTCGCCTCACCGCAGTCGGTGAGCCCAGCCATACGAATATCCCCTTCGTCGAAGCCTTCTATCTGTAGAAGGCTTCGCGAAGGGGCCAAATGTTAACGCGGACCCGAAAGTTGCGTGATTTTATGGGTTGACGGCGCAGAGGCCGCAAGAAGTCTCGTCACAGGGAGTGAGCCGGGGCGTTAGTGCATACTCGACCAACAGCTTGAGGCCTGCGTCCGGCTGCCCCTCAGCGCTGGGCGCGCACGAAGCCGGCTTGCTGTGCCGCCTCCTCGCTGTTGAACCAGACCTCAGCCACCGTCCGGCTGTAACCCGCCGACTCCGGCATGTGGTATTTCATCGACCGCTCATTGCCCTTGATAGTGAATCCTTCCGGGGGCTCGCTTCCCACGTAGACGCCCTCACCCTCGTATCGAGGGGTCGCGGTCTCAGGAGCCGCCGCCTCAGTGAGCAAGGCACCGTCTTGGTCGCTACCTGGATTCGGCCCAGCTTCGCCCTCGGCGCTGGGACTGGTGTCGGCTGGCGATTCGACACCGATATCGGCTGCTGTCTCGGCGAAGGCTTCGTCAACGCGAGGAGTGACATCGGCCGGCGATTCGTCGACGTCCCCGCCCTCGGCTGGCTGATCTGGGAACGCCTCTCCGTCGGCCTCGAGGTTGTACAGATGCGCCGATAGCCCACCCTGAGGATCTTCGCCCGCCTCGTCCATCTCATCGACAACCGAAGCAGTGGCCGCTGCACCAGCGGCACCAGTTCCCTCAGAGGTCGTTCGCTGTGGCGGCGCGTACGGCGTGGTCGGTCGAGCAGCCTGCCAATCGGCATCCTTGGAGCCCAGGAACCTGCGGATGGCGAATACCGCCACACCGGCAAGCCCGCCGGCGATCAGCAGCCACTTGAGCCATCGGCGCTTCTTCTTCTCTGGCAGTTCCAACTCGCCCTTGGCCGCGGCGACCACGGCCTTGCCACGTTTACTTGCCTCGGCGACAACCGGTGCTCCGGCGGCCGCAGTCAATGCATCACTGATCTTGGGCACGATTTCCTCCGACACTTTGGTACGGGTGGCTTCAACAGCTGGACTGACTCGCTCGAGCGCCTGATCGAGGACTGGGGCGATCTTGTCGACGGCATCGTGGGCTACGCGGGCGCCGCGTTGTTTGGCCGAGGTCGCGATCGGGCCGATGCGCTCGGCGGCTTGGTGCGCGTATGGGGAAACCATGCTCACTGCCTGCTGGGCGTACGGCGAGACTCGCTCCACGGCCTGGTTGGCCAGCGGAGCGATGCGATCCGCTGCTGAATGAGCTAGCGGAGCCAGCCGGTCAGCAGCATCGTGGGTGATCGGGCCGACCCGTTCTGCAGCCGATTGGGCCAGCGGTCCCAGCCGATCCGCTGCAGAATGAGCAAGCGGTGAGACCTTGTCGGCGGCTGTGCCGACCCGGTCTGCGGCGGCTTCAGCAAGCGGCCCCACTCGAGTGGCGGCGGACTGCGCGAGCGGCCCTACTCGATCGGCTGCAGTGTGGACCAGCGGTCCGACACGATCAGCGGCCGAGTGCACAAGATCGTCGGCGGCTGGCGCAACCTGGCTTCGGGCGGCTTCGGCGCGGCGGGAACTCCTAGACACGTTTCCTCCGTTGTGAGAAACCTCGTGCTCCCCAGTGGAGCATTTCCCACCGTATCGCCATCTTGTGCGGTCTGACAGGATGGCTGCCTGGCGTGCGCCCTGCGCTTGTGGGATGGGGCGTTCGACACAGTCCAGACGATGATCACAACAGAAAGGTGCCTTGAAGTGGCACAGCAGACGGCAACCCTGCATACCAACCATGGCAA
>Ga0126312_10000339_pt1 | contig 26477 bp, 19 predicted proteins | sample Plot104A_FD_92537 | JGI IMG/M metagenome (GOLD analysis project Ga0126312, IMG submission 92537) | Serpentine soil microbial communities from UC McLaughlin Reserve, CA, USA - Plot104A | ecosystem: Environmental > Terrestrial > Soil > Grasslands | place: USA: UC McLaughlin Reserve, Lake County...
ATCCTTCTCGGCATGCTGGCGGCCCGCGGTGAATCCGTGCTCCGCGACATCTATGTCATCAACCGGGGATACGAGGATCTGGCAAACCGGCTCAGCGGACTTGGTGCCAACATCGAGATCTTCCGCGACTGAGCCCAATGCCAGTGCGGTGGTCGCCTAATGCAGCCGGGTCACCTCGAAGCTGCGACTGGGTTGCACGATCTCGTTCTGCGCGGCCACCAGCTGGAGTTCTCGCTGGCCCGCGGCGACGGTGGCCTCGAGCACGCTGAAGATAATCGCGGCCGTACGCCCCAGGGCAGCCGGCGCATCGGCGGAGCTGAGCAGCTCGGCCAAGAACAGACCCGCGGTCAGATCGCCGGCGCCATTGAAGCTCTGCGGCAGCTCCGGTGTGGTGACCGACCAGGCACCCTGTGAGGTGACGGCAACCATGCTGATTGAATGCGGCTCCAGGTCGCGCTGCGGCACGCTGGTGACCAGTACCGTCTGCGGCCCCAGAGCCCGAAGGGCGTGCGCAGCAGCGACCACTTGGTCGATCGTCTTGGTCCGGTGGCCAGTGAGATAGTCCAGCTCGTAGTGGTTCGGCGTGCTGATGTCGGCGGCGGGTATCACCCGCTCCCTGATGAGTTCTGGCACCCCTGGTCGTACGAAGAGCCCGCGTCCAACGTCACCGAGGACCGGGTCGCAACAGTAGACCGCGTGCGGGTTGCGCTCCTTGACCAGTGCAACCGCTTCGAGGATCACTTCACCGATATCCGCCCCGCCCTGGTAACCCGACAGCACCGCATCGCAGGTGCCCAGCACGCCCCGCTCGTCGAGCCCGCGAATCACCTCTGCCAGATCGTCAGCAGCCAGATGCGGCCCACGCCAGGCGCCATATCCGGTGTGGTTGGAGAAGTGAACGGTGATAACCGGATAGACCTCGATGCCCAGCCGCATCAGTGGGAACGCGACGGCGCTGTTGCCCACGTGGCCGTAGGCCACAGACGACTGGATCGACAGGATCGCGGTCACGGCGGTCATTGTGGCACTGCGCAGCCCGTGTCAGCTGCGTCCCGCGATTTGCCTGGGTCTTTAGAGTAGTGCCATGTCGCCCGGAGTCGAGCACAACTCGAGACCGCGCGTGGGCGCTGAAGCCGCCGGAGGATCAGCATCCGGAGCAACGCTGCAACCAGAACCAGACGCGATGGCGGCCGAGCCCGGCCGCCGCGCCAGTCAAGCGTCCCATCAGAACATCTCCCCTGACCCACAGCCGGGACCGGGGTCCGGGCACGGTGAGCACTTAGAGCATCATCACCACCATGTCCTGATCGAGCCCGAAGAGGATCGCTGGCTCTGGCGACGCAAGATTCGTCAAAATCCGCGGAAGCTAGCTGTATACCGCTCGCTCGTCGGCCTTGCTGGACTGCTGCTGATATGTCTTGGCTTTGTGTCCGGTCCGTTGCCCGGGCCCGGCGGGATTCCGCTGATTCTGGCCGGTCTGGCGATCTGGTCCAGTGAGTTTGAATGGGCCCATCAGGTGATGCAGTGGTTCAAGGCTCAGCTGGCCCGATACCACATCTGGACACCCCGTTGGAAGGTTGCATTCTGGGTGATTTTCTTCGCCTGCTGCTTACTGGTCGCCTACGGCTACCTCGCTGTGCTCGGTGTGCCGGGCTGGCTACCTGACTGGGTGCAACGCGGCTTCGAGATGTTGCCCTGGATGGATTGACCCGCCTGAAGGCGTGATCTCCGACTCGCCGCCCCCATGCCGGATCCGGCGATACCTCAGGCGCCCATAATTGGGCCATGCGTGCCGACGCGTACGAATTCTTTTCGCCACCCTTTCTCGCCTTCGCCCATCGCGGCGGAGCAATGTACGCGCCGAATCTGCATCGGGAGAACAGCCTGCATGCCTTCAGCCAGGCCGCGGCACTCGGCTATCGATATCTGGAAACCGATGTACACGCAACCTCTGACGAAGTCCTGATCGCCTTTCACGATGACAAGCTCGATCGGGTCACTGACGGGCACGGGCTGATTGGCGAGCTGACCTATGACGAGGTCAGGCAGGCCAGAATTCATGGCATCGACCCGATCCCGCTGTTCGAGGACCTGCTGACCGCGTTTCCGGATGCCCGGTTCAATGTCGACGCCAAGTCAGCTGCGTCGGTCGATCTTCTGGCAGATCTGATCATGCGCCACAACGCTCAGGACCGGGTGTGTGTCGCTTCTTTCGGCGTCCGTCGCATCCGTCGGCTGCGCAAGAGGCTCGGCAATAGGGTCCCGTCTGCTGCCAGCGGCCTCGGCATCGCACTGAACCGGTTCGCACCCTGGCTTACCAAGATCATCAACACTCCGGCTCCGGTCCTCCAGATGCCCATGGAGCAGAAGATCTTGGGCTTTCGGCTCAAGTTGTTCACACCGGCCCTGGTCAAGGCAGCACACAGCGCAGGCAAGCAGGTGCATGTCTGGACTATCGACGACCCCAAGACCATGGCAGAGCTGATCGACGCTGGGGCGGATGGGATCTTCACCGACCGGATCGACCTGCTGAAGGAGGTGCTCGAAAAGCGGTCCGTGTGGCCGTCCGAAAGCAGCGAGCGCGCCGAATGAGCATGTCATGAGCGCAACCGATTCTCAGAAATTCCACACCGAGCCGCAGAGCAGTTCGACGAAACTGGAGTCGGCCGCCATCCCTCCCGGACGCCGGCGGGTCGTCGTCGCATGGGCTCTCTGGGACTGGGGCTCGTCGGCCTACAGCACCATCGTGACTTCCTTTGTCTTCGCGCCCTACATCACCGGTGTCGTAGCCAAGGACCGCCCGCCAGGATCGATGAGCGGCGAAACCTGGCTCGGGGTTGCTCTGTTCGTCGCGGGGTTCTTCGTCGCGGCACTAGCACCGGTCACCGGCCAACGTGCAGATGCGGGCGGCCATCGCAAGCGCAACCTCGCCATCTGGTCAGCCCTGGTCATCGCTTCGACGGTTGGCCTGTTTTTTGTTCGCGACGACTATGGCTATCTCTGGCTCGGGCTGGCTCTGCTTGCCGCCGGTTCGGCATTCATGGAGTTCGCGGGCGTTTCCTACAACGCCATGCTGCAGCAGATCTCCACTCCCAGGAACATCGGCAAGATCTCCGGACTCGGCTGGGGTGCCGGGTACCTCGGCGGCATCGTTGTGATGCTGCTGGCGTTCTTGCTCTTCATCCAGCCCGAGGTGGGCCTTTTCGGGGTGACGGCCGAGGGAGGGCTGAAATACCGGGCGCTAGCCCTGGTCGTCGCGGTCTGGTTCGCATTCTGGGCGATGCCGATTTTCGTTGCGATTCCGGAGATCCCACCGACCCCGGGGATCCCCCGGGTCGGCTTCTTCGCCTCCTATCGGGTACTGGGACACGACATCGCTGCACTTTTCCGTTTCGACCGGCACGCAGTGTGGTTCCTCATCGCCAGCGCTCTTTACCGGGATGGATTGGTTGCCATCTTCAGCTTCGGTGCGGTTCTAGCTGTTTCGGTCTACGGGCTGAGCGCCGCTGAGGTCATCATCTTCGGCGTTCTGGCCAATGTCGTCGCCGCGATCGGCGCGTTTGCGGCGGGCATCGTCGAGGATCGGGTCGGACCCAAGCCGGTCATCTTGACGGCGTTAACCGCGCTGGTTGCGATCCTGCTCGTCTTGTTGTTGGCCCACGGGGAGACGTTGTTTTGGATCTTCGGGTTGCTGCTCTGCCTGTGGGTCGGACCGGCCCAGTCGAGTTCGCGCACCTATCTGGCGCGCCTCGCCCCGCGAGGCCGGGAAGGCCAGATGTTCGGGCTGTACGCGACAACTGGCCGTGCGGTGTCCTTCCTGGCACCAGGATTGTTCGCTCTACTCTCCGGGATCTTTGGCTCCGCCCGGATGGGAACGGTTGGGATCCTCGTTGTGTTGCTGGCCGGCCTGGTGGCACTGATCGGCGTGAAGCCCCCGCCTCGGACCCAGCCGTTGTCGATCGAGACGGCGGCAAGTGCCTAGAAATGGAACATTTCATCGGCCTGGGTCGTTGCATTGGTCCGGAGTAAACACGAGAGTGGGATAGACGGAGGTTGGGCTGATGGCTGATCGCTCGCTGAAAGGCACCGGTCTAGGGGCGAAGAGTTTCGAGGACGAGGCCGGGGTTGAGTTTGCGCCACGCCAGGAAGTCGCCTACGACTGTCCACGGCAACACCAGTTCACCCTGGTTTTTGCGGCTGAGGCCGAAATTCCGTCTCTCTGGGAGTGCCCGCGCTGCGGCGCCGAGTCGCTGCGGTCTGATGGCGAGCGTCCGGAGCTGAAGGAAGAGAAGCCACCCCGTACGCATTGGGACATGCTGCGCGAGCGGCGCTCCATAGCCGAACTAGAAGATCTGCTTGCGGAGCGGTTGGATCTGCTTCGCTCCGGGGCGCTCGGACCGAATTACAACGCCGGCTCTAGCTCGAAGAAGACTGCCTGATTTCAGCGCCGGTCACTGCTGGACGACCCCGTCGCCCAACCAGTGATCGAAGCTGCCTGGCACGATGTGAAATGCCCCAGGCAGTCGTGAGAAGCAATGCTTCAATCACGATGCTCTTGTTCATCTTCGAGTCGCCGTATTCCCGCTCAATGAACGTTATCGGCACCTCGGCCACACGATAGCCCGCCTTCAATGCGCGCCAGGCCAGGTCAACCTGGAAGCAGTAGCCGGCCGATGAGACGTTGTCCAGGCCGAGGCCCAGCAGGGTATGACGCCGAAACACCCGATATCCGCCGGTGGCGTCCTTCAACGGGATGCCGAGCGCGATTCGCGTCCACAGGTTGCCGCCACGCGACAGCACCTCCCGGGATTTTGGCCAGTTGACCACCGCGCCACCCCTGACCCATCGCGATCCCAGGACCAGATCAGCATCGGCAATGGCATCGAGCAACCGTGGCAGCTGCTCCGGCTGGTGGGAACCGTCCGCGTCCATCTCCACGAGTAGGTCGTAACCGGCGTTGATCCCCCACTCGAAGCCGGCTAGGTAAGCAGCGCCCAAGCCCTCCTTACCGAGTCGGTGCATAACGTGGACATGATCATCGGCCGCGGCCATGGCGTCCGCCAGCTTGCCGGTTCCGTCGGGTGAGTTGTCGTCGGCGATCAAGATGTCAACCTGGGGAGTAGCAGCCCGAGTCCGGGCGATGATCCGCTCGATGTTCTCCGACTCGTTGTACGTCGGAATGATGACCAGGGTTCTTTCTCGACTCGCGGGTGCCGGGTCGCTCACCTGCAGCCTCTCTCCTCTACCGGCCAGCCGACACTGGCGCGTCGGCCGCCTCGCTCTCCTCGGTGATGTCGGGTACATCCTGGCGCAGCCGCACAGCGGCTCGCGACCGCATGGTCTGTGCCGCTGCGGCAATGCAGAAGAGAAATCCTAGGGCGGCCAGTACCCGGTCGATCCATGGCGCCAGATAAATGGCCAGGGTGAGGTAGGAGCGAAGTGGCATGGATACCACTGCCGACGCTGCGGTGAACTCCCTCGTTCTGATCACTACCCGGCCCTGGCCGTCAATGAATCCGGAGACGCTGTTCGTGGTCGCTACCCCGATCTCGCGTCGAGCCTCCATTGCACGGGCCCGGGTGATGGCGAATTGCTGTTCGATCTGACCCGTGCCGCCGTATGTAGCGTTGTTGCTCTGGACGAGCAGCAGCTGCGCTCCGCCACTCAAGACGGAGTAGATCGTCCGGTCGTACGCGAGCTCGAAGCAGATCGCATCGCCGATCTTGATCTTGCGATCGCCGAGCCCGACCTCCAGGATGCCCGGCTCAGTGCCCGGCACGGATTGAGCACCGACTTGTTTGAGTATCGGCAGCAACGGCAGCAACTGGCGCCGGAAAGGAATCCATTCGCCGAATGGAACGAGATTGCGCTTGTCGTAGCGCGCGGTGATCCCTTGCGCCGGATCCCACCACAACGCCGAAGTCTGCCGCTCGTCGTCTCCCGGACCTGCCATCACGGCACCGACCAGAATTGGTCGGCCGGCAATCTGAGCGGCTGACTGCACGGCGTGGCCGGTGATCGGATCCTTGGTCGGATCGATGTCCGTCGAATTCTCCGGCCAGAGAATGAAGTCAGGAGCGGGCACTTCGCCCAACTTCGACCGTACGGTCAGGTTGATGGTTTCTGCCAGGTGGTTATTGGTGACCGAGCGCATCCGGCCGAGGGCTTCGATGCCGCGCCCGGGAACATTCCCCTGGACGATGCCAACATTCACCGATCCAGCCGTGGCGGGTTTCGGGGGCAGGAACGTAAGCCCTGCACCAGTACCGAGGAGTGCTGCTAACCCGAGCACCGCGATAGCGGTCCGCCGAATTCCGTCGCGCTTCCTTCGCCGGGCCCCGACGTAAACCCACGCCAGCAGCTGACCGATCAAAGCGACCAGGAACGAGACTCCGGCAACGCCGATGGCGGGCAGGAAGCCAGCCAGTGGAGTGTCAACGACGGCATAGGCAAGGCGGGTCCAACCGAACCCATCAAAAGGAATCCGGGAGTAGGTGTACTCGATCATCACCCAGCAACACGCTGCGGCCAGTGGCCAGAGCCGCAGCCTTGAGGTGAGATGCAGGGCCACGCCGAGCAGCCCGAAGAACAACGACTCGAACGCGATGAGGACAGCCGCGATCCAGGTACCCAGCACATGAACCCAGCTGACCGTGATGGCCAGCATCGCAATGCCGAACATGTAGCCGAGCAGAAAAGCGCGGCGGACGGAGACAGCTGCGGACGCCCTCAGCGTCACATCGGGCGCGTCGCGGACCGCGAGGGAGAAGGCGGGCAGGCCCAGAACCAGCAACGGCCAGAGTCCGTACGGCTGCCAGCTCAGCCCGACGGCGATTCCCGCTCCTACAGCGACCAGGAATCGTCCGACCCATGCCCGGGCGGTCCCGGACAGCCGCGGGACCTCGACATCGGCGAGGGCTGGCACGTGCCGAGCCTACCTAGGACCGCAGCTTCTCCCCGGGTCCTCATATCGGGGTAGGCCGGAATCGTCCGGCCCATAGATCTGGCGGCCGGCGACCACAGTCGCCCAGCAGGCCGGCCGCACCTCGTCGGCGTCAATGTTCGGCAGGAGGTTCGCCGCCGGAGCGCTGCCAACGTCGCCTTCCCAGATGGCAAAGTTGGCCCGCCACCCCGGTAGCAGCAGCCCAGCGTCATCGACCCGACCGGCGCGGTGGCCGCCGACGGTGGCAGCCGCCAAAGCGTCGCCGACCGACAGACGTTCCCGAGGTTGCCAGTGCCGAACCGCGGCACGGACGGTTTCCCAGCCTGCGATCGGCGTCACCGGGGAATCGGTTCCAAACGCGAGCTGCACACCGGCACGATGCAGGCTCCCGCACCGATTCATTGCTGCCGCCCGCGCGGTGCCAAGCCGCTGTTCGTACAGTTCACCGGGACCACCCCAGACGGCGTCGAAGGCCGGCTGCATGCTGGCAACCACCCCGTATTCGGCGAGCGCAGCAATCTCCGCATCACCAGCCATCTCCAGATGCTCAAGCCGATGCCGATTGCGCCGCAACGCAGCCACACCCACGGTCGAGGCGGCTTTGCGGAAGCCCTGAACTGCCGCTGCAACGGCCTCGTCGCCGATGCAGTGGAAGCCAGCCTGAACTTCGGCCGCCGTGCACTCCGCGATGTGGTCAGCTATCTGCTCATCGCTGAGATAACGGACGCCACGGTCCATCGAACCCTCCGCCTGGTCAACATATGGCTCGAACAGCGCGGCGGTACGCGAACCAAGAGCCCCGTCGACGCACAGGTCTCCTGCCAGTCCGGCAGCCCCCACCGACCGGGCCTTCGCCAACGTTTCGGCGGTCGCCAGCTCCCCCCAATAGCTGATCACCTCGATGCCCTGCTCCGCGCCCGCTTCTCGCACCCGAGCGATGTCCTCGATCGGACCGAGATCTGGGCCCGCCATGTCGTGCACTGTGCCGATTCCAGCAGCGGCCGATCGGTTGAGCGCCGTTGCGGCGTCGGCACGTCGTTCGCCGTCTGAGAAAAGTCGGTCCATCCGGCCGCGCACCAGGTGATGCGCCTGACGAGTCAGCAGCCCGTCAGCTCGATACCCCTCCAGTGCCGCGATCTCGGGTAATTGATCGACAAGCGCGGTTGAGACCACGGCCGAGTGGACATCCACGCGGGCCAAATAGACCGCGATCCCAGCGGCGGCCCGATCGAGTTCAGCACGGGTCGGTGGCCGGGGGTCCGGCCAATGCCGCTCGTCCCAACCCTGCCCGACGATCACCCGGCGATTGGGATGCCTCGCAGCGTACGAGGTGAGCCGGTGCAGGACTTGGTCGAGACTTCGCGCGCCGTGCAGATCCAGTCCGCTGATCAACTGGCCGGTTTGGATGACATGCAGATGTGCGTCGACGAAGGCCGGTGTCAGGAGTCGGCCACCAAGATCAACTTCGCGGGCGCCGGTGGCGAAGCCCCGCGCTTCGTCGATCGAACCGACGTAGCCGATCCGGCTATCGATCGTGACCAGCGCGGACGCCAACGGGCGATCCGGCGAGTAGATCCGGGCATTGCGGAAAAGTGTGGCGGAGGCCATGCGCGTGCCCTGCGCACCCATTGGAACGGCTAGATCTGCGGACGGTCCTCAAAGGGCACGGAGAGCACGGTCGTTGTGTGCGTTGAGACCTTGCCATCGGCCCGGATCCTGGCCAGAACGTTTTCCAACTGCGCCATGCTTTCAACCTGCACCTTGAGCAGGTAGCTCGCCTCGCCGGCCACGGAGTAGCAGGAGATGATCTCCTCAATGTGCTGAAGTCGCTCTGGCGCGTCATCCGGTTGGCTTGGATCGAACGGCTTGATCGCGACGAACGCGGTGACGTTCAAACCAAGCTCATTGCAATCCAGCACTGCCCGATAGCCCTTGATAACGCCACGCTGTTCCAGACGCCGGACCCGCTGCTGGGCGGCAGAGGTGGAAAGGCCGGTCTCTTTACCGATGTCTGTGTAGGACATCCGACCATCCCGCGCAAGCAGCGCCAGGATCTGACGGTCGAGCTTTTCCATGGTCGTATCGTGCCAGGATTCGGATGTGGCCGATCGCAAAATCATGCTTCTGGACACGGCCTCGTTGTATTTCCGAGCCTTTTACGGCGTTCCGGACTCATTTCGTGCGGCCGATGGAACGCCGGTCAACGCTGTGCGGGGGCTGCTCGACTTCATCAGCCGGCTGGTCTCCACCTATTCGCCGAGTCACCTTGCCTGTTGTTGGGATAACGATTGGCGGCCCGCCTGGCGGGTTGAACTGATCCCCTCATACAAGGCTCATCGTGTCGCCGCGCCCGGTCAGATCGGCGTCGCAGAGATGGCAGCCTCCCCGGATACGAGCATCGAGCAGGCCCCGGATGATCTTGCCGTGCAAGTACCGTTGATCTTGGCTGTGCTGGAGAGTCTAGGCATTGCCGTCATCGGTAAGGACGGCTACGAGGCAGATGATGTGCTCGGCACCCTGTCGAGCTCCGCGCCATTGCCGGTCGATGTCGTCACCGGGGATCGCGATCTCTTCCAGCTCGTCGACGACGCGTGCTCGGTGCGCGTACTCTATATCGCGCGCGGGGTCGGCAACCACGAGCAAGTCGACGAAGCCTGGGTACGCGCAAAATACGGCATTCCGGCGTCGGCCTACGCCGACTACGCGGTCATGCGCGGAGACGCATCAGACGGTTTGCCCGGTGTCGCCGGAATCGGGGACAAGACCGCCGCCAGCCTGTTGAACTCTTACGGCAGCCTGGACGGCATCCTGGCTGCGGCGAGCGACCCGCGCACCAAGATCAGTGGCTCGGTCCGATCGAAGCTGGGCGCGGCCATCGACTACCTCGCGGTTGCACCAGAGGTCGTCGCCGTGGCTCGTGATCTTGACCTGCGCTTCGACTGGGATGATTTCTTGCTGCCGAAGGAGCCCCGGAATCCCGGCAGGTTTGCCGAACTGACCGAACTGCTCGAACTCGGTGGCAGCGCCGACCGTATCCTGGCGAGCCTCCGCGGTGATCGCTGAACGGAGCCCGGCCATTGGCAACAAAGTGGCCAGCCCGTACGCCGTGCCGCTCGGTTCCGGCCCGAAGCCGGCGCAACTTATCGCGCGACTCGATCCACAGGATCGACCCGCGGTGCTCTGGGGAGACTGGTTCGGCCGCGGTGTTGTGATTCTGCGGTCGCCCCTGAGCAGTGTCAGTGCCACCACAGCGGGTGACGTGATCACTCTGCTCGACGTTCAGCCGTCCATTGCTGGTTGGACGCCAGATGATCATCCGGAGGACGGGGCCCTGATTGGCGGGGGCTGGTTGGGCTGCCTCGGGTTCGCTGGTAACTCCAGCTCGGCCTGTTTCTACGATTCGCTGCTGCGCTGGCGGTCGGCCACTGGCTATACCTTCGAAACTCTTGGGCTATGCGGCCGCGAGGAGCACGTCGCGGCCGAACTCGCCACCTGGCGGCGTCTGCTCAGGACGGCCGTCGACAGCGTCACGCCTCCCTTGATCATCGCGGCAGGCTTCACGACCATCTCACCGCCAGCCATCGCTCAGCTTCGGCACCTGGCCAGCGTCGAGGCGGCCATCGGCAAGATCAACTCAGGTGACTTCTATCAAATCAACTTGTGTACCCGCCTGCTGTCGAGATCGACCGCCAGCCCGCCGGCACTCTTCGCCCGGCTCGCCGAACAGCTCGATCCGGCGTTCGGTGCACTGCTGGTGACCGAGCCAGGTGATGATCTTCGCGGTACCTCCCCGCAGGCCGTGGTTAGCGTCAGCCCCGAGCTGTTTTTGCGGGTGCGTCGCCGAACGCTGACGACATCACCGATTAAGGGCACCGCGCCTCGGCGGCCTGGCGAGACCGATGCACCTGGTCTTCGCGCCTCCGCCAAGGATGCGGCCGAGAACATCATGATCGTCGACCTGATGCGCAATGATCTTTCCCAGGTGTGCCGTCCCGGCACAGTCCAGGTCGAAGACCTGCTCGATCTCCAAGCCCATCCTGGTGTTTGGCACCTGGTGTCGACGGTTGCCGGGCAGCTCGCGGACGAGGTGACGACGAGCCAATTGCTCAGCGTTGCGTTCCCGCCCGGGTCTGTGACGGGTGCTCCGAAGTCTTCAGCTCTGCAAGGGATCACCGAGCTCGAGCCCTGCGGACGCGGTGCCTACACCGGCGCGCTGGGCCTGACCAGTCCGCTCGCCGGCGCGGACTTCAACGTCCTGATCCGGACGCTGGAGTGCACCGGAGATCGGATCGAGCTGGGGGTCGGCGGCGGCATCACCGTTGACAGTGCTCCGATCGCGGAGTGGTACGAGTGCCTTGCCAAGGCCGCTCCACTCGTGTCGGCGCTCGGCTCCGAGCTGGACCCGGAGCTGCGCGTCAGCCCACCGCCGCCTAGCGACCGACAGCTGACCACTGGGCTGTTGGAGACGATGCTGGCCGTCGGCCCATCCGTGCTGCGGCTGGGCGCCCATCTCGCCCGTCTCGACCGATCCTGCCGGGAGCTTTACGGACAGGGCGTCCCAGGTGATCTGGCGGGCCGCATCACGAATGTGGTGTCGGCCGGCCCCACTCCCCCGCCCCGTCGCGTGGTCCGGGTCATGGTCCGCCCCCAGAACTGCCGGCTGAGGATCGACGTGTCGGTCGCTCGAGTGGGAATTCGAGTTCGTGCCTCCACGCTCAGCTGTGCCGTGAGATCGCCGTCTTGTTGGCGGCACAAGTGGGCCGATCGGGATGAGTTCACGCTGGCGGAGCGGAAAACAGCACCGGACCTGCCGTACTTTCTGACACCAGCAGACGTAGGTCCTTTCGTCGCTGAGAGCTCCCGGGGAAATCTGTTCTGCCTGATTGACGGCACCTGGCTGACGCCGCCGCTCGACGAGAACGTGCTGCCCGGCGTCACCAGGCGTGCCGTTCTGGACATCTTGGTCGGAGCCCGGCTGCCGCTGCGCATTGACCGCTTTGCGGGCAGCCAGCTGCAACGCTCCGCTGGGGCTTTCTGGACGAGTAGCGTGAACGGCGCCGTCCCGATCTCCGCAGTCGATGGCCATCGACTGCCGGCATCCGAGGAGCTGGTGAGGATGCTCAATGCGCACCTGGGATCTGGCTAGCTCTTTTCGGATCGGACCCGTTCGCCGATTTTGCTAACCTTACCGATCTCCGGCCGCCGACTCCGTGACCGGATTTGTGTGCGGTTTCCAGCCGGTGAAGGAGGAGGTCCTGGATGGCCGCCTCATTCCGCAGGTTGAGGCTTCGTGCAGTTAGTTCCGCATTGCTCCCGCCCTCGGCAACAGCCGTGGGAGAAGCCGTCATTGCCGCAGTAGCCCTCGTCGGAGTCGCCATTGGGCTGGCCCGGGGACCGAACTGGCTCGCTCTTCTTTTTGGCTTTCTCGCCTTGGCCTTGGTAGTGGGCTGGGGCTGGCGACGGCGCCGCTCGGCACCTGCCGAAGATGATCTTGAACCCGTCGGCTCCAATCTGCTGCCGAGGATCCTCATTGTGCTTGCCGCGGCTGTGGTCGTCGCAAGCAGGCCCGAATCGGCAGGGCCGGCGGTCGTGTCGGCTGCCACCGTCTTGCTTGTCGTTGCGCTGGTCGGCGAATTGGCGGTAGCCGCTGTCGCCGCCGCTGCCCGGCCGTACTCGGCAAACCTGCCGGGCATCCGGGTGCGCAATTACCCGATCTTTGCGCCACGATGGGCCTTCCTAGCCGACACAGCAGCAGTGGCCATTTTCCTGGTCTGGGCAACAGCGGGCAGCTGGTTGCCGAGCTGGCTCGTCGTTGTGGCCGCCGCGGCAGCAGCACTCGTTGAGGGAATCATCATTGCTGATGCACTGCTTAGGCTCCGTGCACGCCGAGCCGCCGATCGCATCCTGCCGAAGGTCCTGGCCGAGCTTGCGCCGACATTCCTGCTCTATTGGGAAGCGCCGCCGGGATCGGCGCATCAAATCGCCATGTGGCTTCCTTACCTGGCCCGGTTGAACCGCCCCTTCATGGTCGTGCTGCGCACGCCGGAGACTTTCGCCGAGACAGTGCCGCTCACCTCGGCACCGGTGCTCGTCCGGCGCTACATCAAAGAGCTGGATATGTTGGTCAGGCCTAGCTTGAAGACCGTCTTCTTCGTCAATACAGCGCCCAAGAACATAAACATGCTGCATTACCTGGGAATCAACCAGATCCAGCTGAACCATGGTGACAGCGACAAAGCGCCCAGTTATCGGCGGGTCTTTCGGATGTATGACAAGAACTTCGTGGCCGGTCAGGCGGCTATCGACCGCTTTGCGAACAACGGCATCATCGTGCCCCGCGAGGCGTTCGAAATCGTCGGCCGGCCTCAGGTCGAGAACGTCCAGATTGAAAGGGCGCCCATTGCGACCCGCGAGCTTAAACGGGTTCTCTATGCACCCACCTGGTTTGGTTACCTGGAGGACTCCCGGTATTCCTCACTGCCGGTCGGAGCGCGCTTAGTGCAGGCCCTCGTGGACCGCGGCTGTGCGGTCGTCTTTCGAGCGCATCCCTGGATCCGGCGGACGCCGTCACTGATGGCAGCCGCGCGCCGCATTGACCAGCTCCTGGCAGCGGATGCGGCGGCCACGGGCAGGCCTCACGTCTTCGGGTCGCAGGCTGCACCCGGCAGCATCCTCGAGACCTTCAACGAGGTGGACGCCCTGATATCAGACGTGTCGAGCGTGATCCCCGATTTCCTCTATTCCGAGAAGCCCTATGCGATCACCTCAATGGTTTCTGGCGTCGGGCGGGATGAATTCCTGGCGGACTTCCCGCTAGCCCGCGCCGGTTACGTGCTGACTGTTGATCTGGCCAATCTCGACGCGGCGCTCGACGACCTGCTGGTCAACGATCCGGCGGCGGAGCTCCGCCGCCAGGTCAAGACCTACTACCTTGGCGAGTTTCCTGCTGACAATTACGCCGACGGCTTCTTGTCCGTCGCCCGTCGCTATGTCTGAAGCCTTCCCAGACATGCCGATAATGTGCTCGCGGGAAGCCGCCTTCCAGCGCGGCTTGGCTACCATGACAGCGCTTCAGCCAACATAGAAAGCTGAGAGTCGTACGTGCGAAGGATTCTGCTTCGGTCGTTCAAAGACCCCTTTCAGCCGGCTACCGCTGAGGAGACCTTGGCCAGGAATCTGATCGGTGACAATGTCGGCAACCTGGTGTTCAGCCAGTCCACGTACCGGCTGCTCGCCACCCGCGATACCGAGGTGTCGACTTCCAAGCTGGGCCGGGCATCTGTAAGCAAGATCAACGCGGAGTACGACCACGTTGTCATACCGCTGGCCAATGCGTTCCGGGTCAGCTTCTTGTCGGGTCTGGATGCGCTCAGCGATCTGATCGAGCGGCTCACCGTCCCGGTCAGCGTGGTCAGTGTGGGCACTCAGGCGACGGTCGAGGGCTCGTACAAACATGCGGCCGACATCGCGCCCTCGGTGCGCCGATTCGTGCGCGCCGTGCTCGACCGGTCGCCTTCGATCGGTGTGCGCGGTGAGTTCACCCGCGACTACCTTCATGATCTCGGGTTCGGCGACGAGCACGTCAATGTGGTCGGTTGCCCCTCGCTCTATATGTACGGTCCGAACCTCAGCATCAAGAAGAAAGTCGACGCGCTAACCGAGCAGTCCCGGATTGCGCTCAATGTGTCGCCCTACGTCAGAGCAATGGGACCGATCGCACTCGACCAAGCGAACCGCTACCCCAATCTGGTGTATATGGCACAAAACCGTGACACGTTGGCGCTTCTGCTCTACGGCATATATCCGGAGAAGAATCACCGCAAGAATGCCGAGGTCGGCGTTCCAGTGAGCCTGGAACATCCCTTAATTCGCCAAGATCGGGTGCGGTTCTTTCTGGATCCATACACCTGGTTCGGAACTCTCGCCGATTACGACTTCTCCTTCGGTAGCCGCATTCACGGGAATATCGCAGCATTGCTGGCAGGCACGCCCGGACTCGTGCTGGCGCACGACTCACGCACCTTGGAGCTCGCCGAGTACCACCACATCCCGTGGCGCCGCCTCGAGCCCGACGTTGTGCTGGACGCCGCCGAGCTTTATGCGGAAGCCGACTGGGGGCCGATGAATGCTGCGCATCCAAGCAACTGGGAACAGTTTGCCGCGTTTCTGGCCAGGCATGGGCTTCGCCACGTTTACGACGTCGGAGAAAGCGGAGCTGATTTTGACGCGGCCATGGCTGCCGTTGACTTTCCTCCGCCGGTACGGACTCTGATGGGTGCCAAGCCGGAGGAGCTCTATGCGATGAAACAAGCCCTCGAAGATTGCCGGCAGGCCAGTTCCGCCAGAAGTCGCCTGGAAATGCCGATCGCACGAGGTCTGGACATGTCCAAGAGCGTTCTCCGACGCGGTCGGCGCAGATGGCGACAGGCCGAGCGGGCCTGGCGCAAGCTCAGGAGCTAGCGAGGCTCACGCTGCCGGCTTGACTCACCGACGGCCGAAAGCTGATCTGTCCGCAACCTGGTATATACCGCGTCCAGCACGTTCGCCGAGTTCTCCCAGCTCCATTGCTGGAGGAGGCCCGGTTCAAGATACGCCGCTCGGTAGTGCTGCCGATCTGCCAGCACTGCTTTCACTGCTCGGACGAAATCCTCCAAGTCCCCTGCCGTGAAAACCTCCCCCTGTCCGGTTCGCCTGACCGTTTCGGCCATCATCTTCACGTCAGTGACGACGATGGGTAGGCGGGCTTGGGAGTACTCCAGGAACTTGGTGATCAAGGCGATCTCATGGTTGGGAAAATGCAAGATCGGGATGACGCCCACGTCCGCACCTGCCAAGAACGGCACGATTTTGTCGACCGACACATAGCGGAGTACGTGAAGTCGCTCTTTCGCACCGATTTCGTCAGCCCGATTCACCAGACCCATCACGTGCGCGGCTGTCGGCGACGGAACAATCAGCGCGACATGGACCTCTTGCATCACCGCAAGAGCGTCAACCATGATGTCCAAACCACGCTGAGGAGCCGCCATCCCGGCGTACACCAGCAACGGCACATCGGGCCCCACCCCGCACGAGTCCCGAAGATCAGAATCTGCTTTGAATGTCGGTCCGACCTGAACGTCCGGCGCATTGAGAACGACCGCTGGTCTGCTGGTCAACCCGTGCTCCCTGACGAGCAGATCCGCCAGTCGATCGGAGACCGTGATCACCGCATCGGCGTACTTGGCGTATTCACGCTCATGTGCTTGTTGCGCGATGTGCCAACGGGGATGCGGGTTCCATGGCTTTATGCCGGGAAGGAACTCGTGGGCATCCCACACCAACCGGACGTCGCGGCCCCAGCCGCGTGCTCGGAGCACAGCTCGGGCGCCCACACCGAGCATCCGGAAATCATTGGCGTGGATGATGTCCGGCTTCAAGCGATCGATCACCGGGCCGTAGGCGAGTTCCCATTCCCACAGCGTGGGATCGAGCCGTCGCCACGAACGATCGCCCATCGTTGTTGTCCATAGTGCTATCGCCCATCTGTCGATAGCGGAAGGCTCCATCCCGCTCGTCTGGTCGAACTGGCCCGTTCTCGCGGCCCGCAGGTGCACCCACCGCCGAGCAACCGCCAATTCCAATCTCTGCACAAAGACCCCGGCCTTGCGGATGGGTTGGACGATCGAGCCATCCTTCTTTTTCGCGTGAATTCGTACCATTGCCCGCCTGGCCTGAAGGTCTGCCCTCCGTGCCCGAATCTGTTGGGAGCGGAAAGCGGCGATCTCCGGTCTTGAGTAGCCCAAGGGCGACGTGGAGTGCCGAGCGATTCGCTGGCGCTGATGTTGGATCAGAGCCCCATCCAGCGGAATCAACTGGACCTTCGCCTTGCCCAACTTCCACTTGGTACGACCTGTGGCTCCCTTCCGTCCAAGAAGCGTCACGTTCCATCCGCGCCCAGCGGCGGACCTGGCTTCCTTCTGCACGCGGGAGTCTCTGGTCACGTTGTTGTCGACAAGCATCACGACGCGGCCCCGAGACCGTTTGGGTGCGGGGTCTGGTGCGGGCTCGACTGCCGTTCCCAGAAACGAGGCAAGCGCCTCGGCCGCCAACCGACCGTCGTGAACCCTGTTGATGTACTGCGGCCCAAGGGCGGCCCTCTGCCTCAGCGGCTCCGGATCGTCGAGCAATCGGGTCATCAGATCGGACAGGTTTGCCGGATTTGCTTCGATGATCGGCAACTCCAGTCCGGTCCGATCTCGCACCTGATTTCGGACTCCGTCGGACACGTGGCTTAATACGATGCGGCCCGCCGCCAGCGCTTCGCACGCCGCTATCCCGTAGTCAGCTATCCCGACAACTTGATCCACGACGACATCGGCGAGGCGGAGCAAAGCCGGCATCTCTGAGGGAGCAACATTCCCCACTCGCCGGTACTCGATCATCCCCCGCTGCTGCAGGTCTTCCAGGATCGGATCGAGAATGTGCGATCCCTTCAACCGGGAGTTGCTCGGCGCGTGGAGGATGATCGGTCGTCGTTTGCTGGATAGTGGTGGATGCTCTGATTTCCAGATCGAGAGGTCCACAACGCCGGGGCACCAGGTTCCGTTCGGAACGAATGACAAGAGGGAGATCGTCGACACGAAGACCGACCCCGGGTAGCTCGTGAAGAGGTCAACCGCGTCCCTGGCCCGCCGTTCCAGAGTCGCAACGTAGCTGACCTCCAACTCGGGAAAAGGTGACCACGGCTCAAGTCGGTTGAACACACTCGGAATCCGTACGTCGGAACCATGGCCCAACAACGCCACCTGGAGGCCGGCATCGCGTAGTTCTCGAATATCGGCCCGGGCATCTGGCTGGCCAGATCCGAATAGTGGGCGATTGGATTCGACAATCGCATGGGTGTAGGTCTGCTTGACCTGCTCTCGAAACTCAGCCGCCCATTTTCTGTCATGCCGGTACTGATGCGCCGGGACAGCCAAGTCTGCCGGGAAGTTGAGCCTCTGGCGGGTATAGGTGAAGTTGGTCGCATCGGCGTCCGGGCAGTAGCGGTTTATCGCCTGCGCCCAAGCGTGACCCTGTCCGGCCGAGTTCACCGGGCCGATGAGAACGCGCCTGGATGTCGCTACTTTGCTTTCGCCACCCCACTTGGCGAGAGCCACCCCGCGATCATACTGGCGAGGATCGGCGGGGGCGCTAGCATAAGCGCGCTGTGTCGCGCCAAGGAGCTTGTTGCTATGCCGCGGTCGGTTGACCCTCCGATCCCAACTGCTCGCCCGGTGATCGACGAGCAGGATATTGAAGCAGCAGTTCGTGTGTTGCGCAGCGGTGTGCTGGTCCAGGGACCGGAGGTAGCCGGGTTTGAGGCCGAGTTCTCCCAACTGGTGGACGGGCGCCATTGTGTGGCGGTCAATTCCGGCACATCGGCACTGCAGCTGACGTTGCTAGCTCTGGGACTTGGCCACGGCGACGAGGTGATCGTTCCCTCCTTCTCCTTCGCTGCCAGCGCCAATGCCATACGTCTTGTCGGCGCAGAGCCCGTGTTCGCAGATATCCGCGCCGAGACCTTCACTATCGAGCCGGCCGCGGTGCAGGCGTTGGTGGGTCCGAGAACCGCCGCCATCATGCCGGTCCACCTCTACGGCCTGCCGGCCAACATGGCCGAGCTCGAAGCAATTGCCACGAGGCATGGACTGGCACTGGTAGAGGACGCCGCTCAAGCGCACGGTGCCCAAGCCGAGGGCAGGTTCGTCGGCGCGATCGGGACCGCCGGATGCTTCAGCTTCTATCCGACCAAGAACATGCACACGCTCGAGGGCGGAATGGTTAGCACGGCCGACCCCGATTTAGCGCGCACCGTGCGCTTGCTGCGCAATCAGGGCATGGAGCAGCGGTTCGTCCATGAGATTGTCGGTATGAACACCCGGTTGACTGAGGTCGCTGCAGCAATAGGCCGCTGCCAACTACGCCGGCTGGATCGCTGGACTGAGCAGCGACGAGCAAATGCAGCCGTCTTCGATGCCAGCCTGAGAGCTGTTCGTACACCTTCTGCACCTCGGGCCTTCCGACACGTCTACCATCAATACACCGTGCGGGTACCGCACGGCCGCGATCAACTTCAGCATGGGTTAGCCGGTCGGGGGATAGGTTCTGCCATCTACTACCCAACGCCCATTCACCGCCTCAAGCCGTATCTGGCGAACAACGGCTGGCCGGATCCTCGTTGGGACCTGCCGGAAACCGACCGCGCCACCGCAGAAGTGCTCTCCCTACCGGTCTACCCATCGCTGTCCGAGAGCGAAATCACTCGGATAATCGACGCAGTCAACGAATTGAGCGATGCATGAACAGGTCCTACCTTCGGGCTGGCCTGATTGGCCTCGGCGTCATGGGTCGCCATCATGCACGGGTTCTAGCACAACTGGACGATGTTGAGTTGGTGGCCGTTGTTGACCCGTTCCATTCCGACCGGCCGCCTCAAGGCGTACGTCTGGTGGACAGCGTGCAGGACTTGATCAAGATCGGAATCGACTATGCCGTCGTGGCCTGTCCCACCGATCTGCACGAGGAAGTCGGGGTCGCGCTGGCTGAGGCCGGCGTACGCGCCTTGATCGAAAAGCCGTTGGCGCACACTGTGGAGTCCGCTCGGGTTCTTGTCGATGCCTTCGACAGTCATGGCCTCACCGCCGCCGTCGGTCACATCGAGCGGTACAACCCGGCGCTTCAGAACCTACGATCCCGCCTGTCTGCCGGTGAGCTCGGCGACGTCTACCAGGTCGCCACCCGGCGCCAGGGACCGTTTCCGTCTCGGATCAGCGATGTGGGCGTGGTGAACGACCTCGCTTCGCACGACATCGACCTCACGGCCTGGATCACCGCCGCCGACTACGCAACCGTCTCCGCTAGGACGGCCCGGCGCAGCGGCCGGGAGCACGAGGACATGGTGGTCATTGTCGGCGAATTGAATGACGGCACCGTCGTCAGTCATGTGGTCAACTGGCTGAGCCCATTCAAGGAAAGGTTCACGATCGTCAGCGGTGAGCGCGGGTCTTTTGTGGCGGATACGCTCACCGCGGATCTCACCTTCCATGCAAACGGTGCGCTTTCGACTCAGTGGGAGGCGCTCCGCAATTTCCGTGGCGTCGCCGAAGGTGATGTCACCCGCTTCGCCCTGGCAAAGCCGGAGCCGCTGGTGATTGAGCATGAGCGCTTCAGAGATGCAGTCTGCGGCAGGCCGGCCGAGCTGGTGACGCTGCGGGAAGCCAGCCGGACCGTGGAAGTGTGTGCCGCGGTATTGGAGTCAGCGACATCGGGTGCGACCGTCCGTACGGACCGCGAGTGACGTGACCATGCCGGACGTGTCCGTGGTGATCCCGGTCTTCAATGCACTGCCCTACCTTCATGCGTGCCTGTCGTCCGTAGTCGAGCAGACACTGGGACTCGACCGGATGGAGATCATCGCCATCGACGACGGCTCGAGTGACGGCGGCGCCGAGGTTCTCGATCAGTATGCAGCGCGATACGCAGCGTTGACCGTGGTGCATCAGCCGAACTCCGGCGGACCGGCCAATCCCTGCAACCGCGGGCTCGCGATGGCTATCGGCCGCTACGTGTTCTTCCTAGGAGCGGACGACTATCTCGGGACGGAGGCGTTAGGCCGGCTTGTCTCCGCTGCAGACGCATGGCAATCCGACGTGATCTTCGGTCGGGTGGAGGGCGTCGGTGGCCGGTCGGTCGATCAGCGCATCTATGCACGCAGCGAATCCGACCTGAACTTCCTCGACTTTCCGCTCGCCTACTCCTTGTCCAACACGAAGCTGTTCCGGCGGGACCTGCTGGAACGACACAAGATCAGGTATGCCCTCGACCTTCGTGTTGGCAGCGACCAACCATTCAGCGTGGAAGCCATGCTTCGCGCCCAGCGGGTCTCGGTGCTGGCTGACTACACCTACTACTACGCGGTGCGCCGGGAGAGCTCGGCCAACATCACGTTCTCGTCGACCTGGCGGGCGCGGTTTGAGGACATCAGCAAAATCGTTCGCCACATTGCCTCGGTCGTTGAACCGGGGCCGGTGCGCGACGCGATCCTGAAGCGCCATTTCACGCTCGAACTAGGCAAGCTGATCCGAGCCGACCTCGTCCAGCTGGACGAGGCAGAACAGCGGGAATTGGCAAGAGGCATTGGCGAGCTCGTCGCCGACTTCCTGACCGATGGACTCAGCAACCGGCTTTGGGCTCAAGCTCGAGTCCGGCTGCGGCTGGCTCAAGCCGGTGAGCTCAAACTCCTCCACGATGTCATCGCCTACCAGAACCGGACGCGAGAGCCACCACTTGCCTTGCGCGGCGATCGAGTCTTCTCCTGGTTCCCCGGTTTCGGCGATTCGGACAAGGACCTGCCCGTGTCCTGGTACGAGCTCACCTGCGAAAGCACCTGGGATCGGCTGGTACGCGGACTCAAGGTCACTGACCTGCGCTTGGATGGCAGAAACCTGAGTATTCGCGGTGAGGTCAACATCACGCCGGAAAGTGACCGCAATGTCGGAGTGGCGTTGCTCAGTTTGGCCGACGATGAGGTGCCGCCCCCTAATCGCCGCTTCCTTCCCGAGTCGTTGCCTGAGGCTTTCGCGGAGTGGCCCATCACTCTCAACCCAACAGCCCCGGGTACTCCCGCTGAGCTTGCTGCCGATCTGCCTCTAAGGGAGGTTATTTCGCATCTACCGTCGGCCAGCCAGCGCTGGTCAGTGCGGCTCCGCGCCCGGGTCGGCGAATGGTGCTACGACTTGCCCCTAAGGTGGCAAGGTCCGGATGAGCAGGTTGTCGTACGGCGAAGGCTTCGCAACCATCCCGTCATTGTGTCCACTGGCGATCGAAACGAGATCCTGCTGATCGCCGACCGCGCGTCCCATATCTCATCGCCGCCGCTTCGGCCGGCAGGCAGGAGCAACCCGGCAGCTCCGGCCGAGCATTTCGGGGCCAAGGACTAGCAGCATGCGGATCTGCGTCGTCGCGCTGGGAAAGATCGGGCTGCCGCTGGCAGTCCAGTTTGCGAATTCAGGTCATTCGGTCATTGGTGCCGACATCGATCCGCGCGTCGTGCAACAGGTAATCCGCGGTAGTCCTCCGTTCAGCGGCGAAGCGGGGCTGGAGGCCATGCTGAGCGCCGTCGTGGATGAAGGACGCCTGACCGCGACTACCGATACCTCGGAGGCCGTAGCCGATGCCGACGTGGTCGTCCTTGTCGTGCCCCTGGTCGTCGACTCGGACAGCCGTCCAGACTTCAGCGGCATGGATGCCGCCACCCATGCGGTCGCCGCTGGCCTGAAGCGCGGCACTCTGGTGAGCTACGAGACCACCCTGCCAGTCGGGACCACCCGCAACCGATGGGCTCCCATGCTGGCCAATGGATCTGGACTGCAACCCGGACGTGATTTCAGCCTTGTGTTCAGCCCCGAGCGGGTCCTGACCGGCCGGGTCTTCGCCGATCTGCGCCGATACCCCAAGCTGGTCGGAGGACTCGACGAAGACTCGACTCGGCGAGGTGTTGAGTTCTACCAGGCCGTGCTGGAGTTCGACGAACGAAGCGACCTACCCCGTCCCAACGGTGTCTGGGATTTGGGCACTGCGGAGGCGGCGGAGCTGGCAAAACTGGCCGAGACGACCTACCGGGATGTCAACATCGCGCTTGTCAACCAGTTCGCTCGCTACGCCGACACAATCGGTGTGGACATCACCACGGTCATTCAGGCCTGCAATTCGCAGCCGTATAGCCATTTACACACACCGGGTATTGCGGTAGGGGGACATTGCATTCCGGTGTACCCGCAGTTGTACCTATGGAACGACCCGACGGCAACCGTCGTTCGAGCTGCGCGCGAGGCCAACTCCGCCATGCCGGAATACGCCGTGCAGCTGCTCGCCACTCACTACGGTGATCTTGCCGAGGTTCCGGTTCTGGTACTGGGGGCCGCCTACCGGGGCGGGGTCAAGGAAACTGCCTTCTCCGGTGTCTTCTCAACCGTGGCGGCGCTCCAGGGCAAAGGGGCTCGGCCGCTGGTGAGTGATCCGCTTTACGATCCCGACGAGTTGGAGGCACTTGGGCTGCCGGCTTACCGAGGGCAGCGCGTCGCCGCGGCCGTGATCCAGGCCGACCATGAGGAGTACCGCAATCTCAACCCCGCTGACCTACCTGGCGTTGCTGTTCTCATCGACGGCCGCCGGATCACCGATCCCGAGCGTTGGCGCGGCGTTTGCCGAGTCGTCATCGGTGGCCGGGTTGCCTCCGGCTAGGCTCCCGACCGATCTTGGACCGTTTTCCGATCAGAACTGTCGGGGCGGAGCCTCGGTTCACCATCCGGCATCTGGAGCTCCTCGAAGCCTTGCCCACTCTCAGGGCAGATCCAACGATCTGCGCTCCGCACCAACGGGCGACCCGCTGGACCGACCCAACCAATCCGCTTCGCCGGAACCCCAGCAACAAGGGCATAGTCCGGCACATCCCGGATGACGACTGCGCCCGCCGCCACCATTGCCCACTGGCCGATTCGCATCGGCGCGACGCAGACTGCCCGGGCTCCCAAGGACGCCCCCCTGGCGATCTGCACGCCGGCCGGACGCCAGTCTCCGGCACGCTTGGGACTACCGTCCTGGTGGATGGAGCGTGGATATTGATCATTGGTCAGCACGACGGCGGGGCCAACGAAAACTCCGTCGGCCAGCTCGGCGGGCTCGTAGACCAACGCGTAGTTCTGGATCTTGACGTTATTGCCAATTCGCACGCCCGCCCCCACGTAGGCACCACGACCGACAATGCAGCCAGTTCCGAGGTGGGCGTTTTCCCGTACTTGGGCAAGCTCCCAGACCACTGTGCCGTCACCAAGTTCGGCTGAATCGGCGACCTGGGCACCGGGCTTGATCTCTGCCACCATGTCAGCACCACACCCTACCCACCAGGGGCGCCCTAATTCACAGCTCCAGAGCCCACATCCGGTCGGGTTACTATGTCCCGGGCCATGCCGCCTACGCCACCTTTCCGGCCCGTCAGGCGAAACCATTAGGAGCAGTTGCCGCCTCATGCCGTTGAGCACGACCCTCAAGAACTACGCCCGAATAGCCCTGCGGCGGACACCCAGCGGCGTCAAACGAAGGATCCCCGTCCCGTTGCGCAGAAGGATAGGACGGCTGCTGGATCCTTCTGCACGCAGTCGACAACCCTTGCTCAGCGTCATAGTCCCGGTTTACAACGTCGAGCCCTACCTGGCGACCTGCTTGACGAGCGTGCTTAACCAGTCGCTGCGAAGCCTTGAAGTACTGATCGTGGATGACGGGTCCACCGACCGCTCACCCAAGATCATCGCCGAATTCGCTCGATCTGATCCACGGATCCGAACCTTCAAGCAAACCAATGCCGGCCAGGGTCCAGCACGAAATATGGCCGTCCCGCATGCCCGTGGTCAGTTCATTGCCTTCCTCGATGCCGACGATATCGTCCCGCCCGGGGCCTACCGCTACATGGTGAAATCACTCCAGGCTAGCGGCTCGGATTTCTCGGTTGGATCTGTTGCTCGGTTGAAGAACGGCCGCCTCGCGAAGACTGCCTGGACAGAGCCTGTTCACCGCCGAGATCAAATAGGAATCACGATCGACGACTTCCCGACCGCCCTATTGGACGTGATCGCCTGCAACCGCATGTTCCGGCGCGAATTCTGGGTGGAAAAGGTCGGCGGCTTCCCGGAGGGAATCCTCTATGAGGACCATCTGCCAATGGTCAAGGCTTACGTACGAGCGCAGGCCTTCGACCTGCTGGCCAAAGTCACCTATCACTGGCGCATCCGTGAGGATATGACCTCCACCGGTCAGCAAAAGCACGTATTGGCCAATTTGAGCGATCGGATCATCGTCAAGAAGGACGCCTACCAGGTGCTGCAGAGCGAAGCGTCGCCCAAAGTCTTGTCGGCCTGGGTCGGCCGGGTGCTGGATACTGACTTTCCGCCGTATATCGAGCACGCGCTGACGGCTGATGAGGAATACCGCATCATGCTGCGCGACGTGTTCGCCCAATATCGTGCCATCGCCGATGAGGAGGCGATGAGTCAAGTTCGGGTACAGCAAAAGATCCTGGGCTATCTCGTCTCCAAAAACCGTTGGGACGAGCTCGAGATCGTCCGACGCCACTTTGAGTCTGGCGGATACCTGTCGCGTACGGTCATTCGCAGCGATCGGGTCTATCTCAATCTGACTAAAACAGCATTGGAATCCCTTGACCTTCCGCCGGATGTCTGCGAACTCGGCAGCCGAGAGACCTCGGTCATCAGTTGCCTGAGCAGTGCCGTGTGGTGTGACTCCCGCCAGCTCAAACTCACCGGGTGGTCTTATATCCGCAACGTCGACCTGGGTACCCGGGCGCCACTTACGACTGCCTGGCTGCTTGACCTTGAGTCCCGCCGACGGGTCGACCTTGCCCTGAAGCAGTGGACGACACCAGAGGCGACCCGATGGTCCGGCCAGTTCCACGCCTGCGTTGACAACGCTGGCTTCGAGATTGATCTCGACCTTGGTGAGCTTTCGTCACCCGACGACAAGATGGAGAGGACCTGGCAGCTCAATCTTGAAGTGGCCTTTGACGGCCTGGTGAGGCAAGGCCGCATTCACCAAGCGCTCATCGGGTCGCCGCTCGGCACCGGCGCCCTTGCCCACACGATCGACGACAGTGGCCGTCAGGCGGTGCTTGATTTTGACCCGGCCGCCGGTTTAACCCTGACCCTCCGGCAGCCAAAGATCACGGCCGTACGGCTGGGTGAACTGGAGAAGCGAACTGTGGCGGGCCAACTGCGTGCAGCTGATCTGGGGACCGAGCAGTTGGTGACCGTTGAGGCTGTCGAGCGATCGACGAAGGAGATCGCCGAGGCACTCCTGCGTCACGGCCGTGGCGAGGGCACACACTCCTTCACGCTCAAGCTGCCAAACCTGGAGGAAACGTCGGTATCGGGAGCTGAGTGGGATCTTCGCGTCGCGACCGATTCCGGGAAAACACATCCTCTTGAATGGCCTCCCGAGCTGGCCGCACACCGTGTCCCAACCGGACAGTCCGGCATGGCCTACTGGCAGCGCATTCGCACGGGTGCCGTCCGCCTGGTAGTTGACCGACCCGACGTGGCGGTCGCAGCGGCCGGGGCGACTGATGAGGTCATCTCCATCACGCTGAGCGGACCCGGTCTGCAGACGGCGCTCGGATCCTGCTCGCTGAAAAGCGCCCGGCTGGAGATCACGGCGACTAGGCATGAACGCTGTGCCGACGGCACCGTCGTCTACCTCTTTCCGATTCGTGCCTCGGAATTCAACCTTCCACCGGCCGCCCTACCCAGCGGTACCTATGACGTGATCTTCAGCGATGGGCTTGGTCGTTCTCACAAGGTCAGTGCCGCACCGGATTTTGCGTCCGAGCTGCCCTTCTACACCTCCACAGTGCTCCATCGAGCAAAGTTCGTCACCACGAAGCAGTCCCCGTTTGGTGTCAACCTTCAGGCCCCATTGACCACGGAAGAGATCTCGAATTACG
>Ga0126312_10000340_pt1 | contig 26459 bp, 22 predicted proteins | sample Plot104A_FD_92537 | JGI IMG/M metagenome (GOLD analysis project Ga0126312, IMG submission 92537) | Serpentine soil microbial communities from UC McLaughlin Reserve, CA, USA - Plot104A | ecosystem: Environmental > Terrestrial > Soil > Grasslands | place: USA: UC McLaughlin Reserve, Lake County...
CGGTCGTGTGCGCATGCCCGACGAGGTTGTTCACCACCACGTCGACGCGCAGACGCGGCGAGACGCCGTAGGCCGTGGCGTTCCGCAGATAGGTTGGGGTGAAGGAATCGTCGGCGAGCTTCGCGATGTCCCGCTCGGCGAGGACCTTCGAGCGCCCATACGGCGTCACAGGCGCGAACTCGGCGGTCTCGTCGAGCATCTCGCCGTCGCCCGCCTTGCCGTAGAGGCTGCACGAGGACGCGAACAGGAAGCGCTCGACTCCGGCCTCCTTGGCCTTCTCGGCCACACGGACGGAGGCGAGATGGTTGATGTCGTAGGTCGCCTGCGGATTCAGGTCCCCGACCGGGTCGTTGCAGACCGCGGCGAGGTGGATCACCGCGTCGAAGCCGGCGAGGTCCTCGCTTTCAACATCCCGGACGTCGGCCTGGAGCGACTCCACCTCGTGCCCGTTCTCGCCGAACACGCAGGGGGCGAAGATGTCGGAGTCGAGCCCGACGACGTCGTGGTCGGCCCGCTGGAGCATCGGGACGAGAACCGAGCCGATGTAGCCGTTGTGACCGGTTACGAGTACTCGCAAGGGAACCTCCTAGGAGGCGGCGGGGGCCGCCACCTCGGGTCGCGTGTCGTACAGAGCGATGATGTCGTCCGGGAGCGGCTCCAGGTCGCTCGCCCGCAGGAAGTCGCGAAGCGTCGTACCGGTGCACTCCGAGTCGACGTTGGGCGCCGCCACGCCCTCGATCAGGTCGTCCAGGTTGACGGTCCGGAAATCGATGCTGAAGCGCGTGCGGCTCGTCGTGTTCGGGACCGTCGAATGCAGCTGTGCGGCGGAGAAGACGAGCGTGCCACCGGGAGGGGTCACGACCCGAACGTCGGGCTCGAGATCGAGCGGCTCTTCCGGCTGAGGCTGCTCGCGGGTCTCCTTCGTGACCTGCTTGGCGGCCTGCTGGCGGCCGGTCTTGCTCCACTGCTCGTAGTCGTAGCCCGCGGAGCTGTTCCGTACCGGCTTGTCGAAGTACTCGGGGTGGAAGGCCATCGAGTTCTCCGACTCGATCTCGTAGACCGGCAGCCACCAATTCAGCTGCTGGTGAGGAGCCGAGAACCAGGTGTCGCGATGCGCGTGGAACTGGTAGGCGAGACCTGCCTTGAGGTACTCGCCGTGAGCCATTGTGCGAAGTCGGGGAACGTCGAAGTACGTTCTCTCGATGTCGCACCCTAGCTCCGACAGGAGGCCCGCGATCAGCTCCTTCGCGCGAGGATGATGGATGAAGGTGGGCTTGAGCTCGGCGAGGATTTCCACGTACCTCTCGGCCGGCATGCTCTCCTGGGCCACCTGAGGGTCGTGCGGGGCGAAGGCCGCCTCGCTCAGCTCGCGCGCCAGCTCGGACAGCTTCGTCGCGCCCTCGCCCGCCGAGAACGCGAAGAGATCGCCGCCGTACAGCCGAAGGCGACGCTTCTCGTCGTTCACGGCGGAGTCGAGGTAGATCGTCGGCATGGAATTTCCTCCTGGTAGGAGCACTCTGGCCCGTGGGCCCTTCCCCCATCCAACGGCTCCGGACGGTCCGGCCTTTCGCTCAGGGCACGACTCGCCTGGCGGACTCGGTGGTCTCGGAACCACGCGACGGTGGCGACGAGACCGTCCTCCAAGGACGTGGTCGCGCGCAATCTGAGCACCCGGGCGGTCTCGTCAACGTACACCTCCACCTTATGTTCGCGCGGGCGGACGGGCTGCCCTCCGAACACCGGGCGCCCGCCGGTCCCACCGACGGTTTCGACGATCTGTTCCACGGTCCGGCGCACCGAGATCATGACGCAGAGCCGATGTCGATCGTGCGGCCCTCAGCCCGTCACCGAGGCAGCATCGAAGTATGCTCGCGCCATGTCGTCGGCATTGACGCAGTCGAGGCGGCGCGCGCCCGAGCTCAGCCGGGGCGAGAGGGGTACTGGCAACCTGCGACGATGCCCAGGCCGAGCCAGACAACGCGGCCGACTAAGTGTCAACGGTGGCGGGGAGTACACCGACGCCCGGTCGCCCGGTTGCACCTTGCGTAGACCGTACGATCGAGAAGGCGCCAGCCTGGCTTGCGTGAAGAGGATCTTCCCATCAGATTAGCCGTATGTGTGGCTTTGGGGCGCTCATCGATCCGGCGGGAGCAACCTCCGACGGTGTAACCGCGGCCATGACCGCGGCGCTGAGGCACCGGGGCCCGGACGGGGCGGGGTCCTACCGTCGCGGGCCCGCTTTGCTCGTCCATACCCGCCTCGCGATCATCGACGTCGGCGGTGGCGATCAGCCACTCTTCTCAGAGGACGGCTCCTGCGCCGTCGTCGTTAACGGTGAAATCTATAACCACCTCGACCTGCGGGCCGAGCTCGAGTCTCGTGGTCACAGGTTCGCGACCCGCTCCGACTCGGAGGTGGTCGTCCACGCGTATGAGGAGTGGGGCTTGGACTCGGTCCGCCGGCTGAACGGGATGTTCGCCTTCGCGCTCTGGGACGACCGCCAAGCGCGGCTCGTGGCCGCCCGTGACCCCTTCGGCGTCAAGCCGCTCTACTGGTGGAGCGACGGCCGCCGCGTGGCAGTCGCCTCCGAGATCGGCGCGCTGCTGGCCGCTGGGCTGGTTACCGCCGGGCTCGACCCGGTCGCGCTCGACCACTACCTCGCGTGGCGCTTCGTCCCATCCCCGAGGACGCTCTTCACCGGCGTCTCCAAGCTCGCGCCCGCGTCCACGCTCGTGGCGGACGGGAACCGCGTGGAGGTCTCCAGCTACCGCGTTGCGCCGGGTGGTGTGATCGACGGCGCCTCTGCCGACGAGCTCGCAGCCGAGCTGACGGGCCGCTTCGTCGACGCAGTCCACCGGCAGATGATGTCGGACGTGCCGTATGGCGCCTTCCTCAGCGGCGGTGTCGACTCCGCGGCGATCGTTGCCGCCATGGCGCGTTCGAACGAGGGACCTCCGCTTACATTCACGATCGGCTTCCCGGGCCACGGCGGCGAACTCGACGAGCGCGATGCCGCCGCCGATACCGCGGCCAAGCTCAGCGCGGATCACCACGCCACCGGAATGACGGAGCACGACTTCCCCGCCGAGCTCGCGCGCTGCATCGAGCGGCTGGAGGAGCCTTGTGGCGCTCCGTCCGCGACCGCGGCGATGCAGCTCAGCCGCTTCGCCGTTAGGTCCGTCAAGGTGGTCCTGTCTGGGCAGGGAGCCGACGAGCCGCTGGGCGGCTACGAGCGGCATCAGGCAGCGGCCGTGCTTCCAGCCCTCGAACGCATTCCGGGTTGGTTCCAAGGCCCTGCACGCCGGGGGGCAGCTCTGGTTCCACGCAATGAGCGACTGAAGCGGGCGGCGTATCTGCTCTCAGCTCCGCCAGGCATCGCCCGGCTGCTCGCGGTCTTTGAGATCACACCCCGCCAGCTTCGCCTCGAGCTCACCGGTCGCGACGACGGCGAGGCGCACGCGGAGCGGCTCGAGCTCGCTGCCAGCGTCCTCGCGGACCTGCCGGATCGCGACGATCCCCTGGAGCAGGCGCTCTACCTCGACACGCACCTGTTCCTACCGGACAGCCTGCTGATCTATGGCGACAAGATGTCGATGGCAGTTGGCCTCGAGCAGCGCGTGCCCTTCCTCGACGTCGAACTCATGCGCTTCGTCGAGCGGCTGCCTGGGCGGCTGAGGGTCCGTCGGCTCACGCGCAAGTGGCTCTACCGCAAGGCGGTGCATCGACTCGTGCCGGAGCCGGTGCTCAAGCGGCACAAGCACCCCTTCGCCACGCCCTACGACCGCTGGTTGCGCTCGTCCCTTGGGGATCGGGTCGAGCGGGAGTTCGGGTCGCGCCCGGAGCTTGCTGCGGTCGTGGATCCCGTAGTGGTCGCCCGACTGGTGGCGGAGCATCGGAGTGGACGCTTCGATCACAAGCGCGTCCTGTACTGCATGCTTGAGCTCGCGAGCTGGCACGGGACTTTCGTGGAGCAGCTCCCGCAGGTCGGGGTCGGCTAGCGCGAGTTTCCGGCGGCGGGCTAACCGGGTGCTGGTCTGCCGGCCGGGTGGTCGACTGGCCGACTGGCACCGGCGCACGGCGCTTGCGCGGCGTGCCCTGTTCCCGCAGCGGGCGCTCTCCTCGCTGCGTTTCTGGGACGCGATGGACCGCCTCCGGACGAGGAACTCCGCGCCGCGGAGGGAGATCGTCGCTCGCGCGATCGACCGCTTCGAGGTTGAGCCGCGCCCGCTCGTCTGCGACACCACCAACTTCGCCACCTTCGTCGCCCGGCGCGGCCACGCCAAGGGCGGGCCCCGAGGGCAACCGCAACGACTCCTGCCAGACGCGCCAGCCTCTCCGAGCTCAAGGGTGTGGTCGAGCGCGGCCAACACATGGACGAGCGCCGCTGCCAGGAACGCGTCGACGAGATCCTGCGCCGCCGTTGGCTCAAAGACGTGGTGAGGGTCGACTTCGACGTCCGCGCGGCGCCGCCTCGCTTCCGCACTGACCCGCGAACGCTCGAGCAAGCGCGCCGGCGCGAGTTCGGCAAGCGCATCGTCTTCACCGACCGCCACCAGGGGTCGGACGACCAGATCGTCGCCGCCTACCGCTCCCGATCCGACGCCGAGGGTGCCTTCCGCCAGATGAAAGCCCGCGAGTTCGCCGCCTTCTCGCCCGCCTTCCACTGGACCGACCAGAAGCTCAGGGTGCAGGCCTTCCACTGCGCGCTGCTGCTCGTCAACAAGATTGAGCGTGCGGTCCGTCGCGCCGGCGTCGAGCTCGGCCCAAAGATCGCGATGCCGGTGCTCGCAGGGATCCACGAGACCACGCCGTCGAGCTTTAGATGCCATCCCCTCGTTGCCCGATTTCCGCATACCTCTGCGGGGAGCCGCCCTCTCCCGGAGGAAGCTCGGAAAGTCGCGCTAGGGGGAGGCTTGAGTGGTCGTCGCGGAATGGTGACCACAGACGAGCCAGCTTCGAGTCGACGGCCGAACGCAGCACGGATGAACCACCCCAGGTCTGTGCCGGCAGGACCTCACACTGGAGCGGCTCGATGCTGAGCTACCGTCTCCCTGAGCAGCTCAAGCGGGTCTTCTGGGCTCGCCCCCTGGATGCCGAGCTCCGCCGTCTCCCTGGACGATGGGCTTTGCCGTTGCCCACGGCGGAGGCTCCACCCGGCGGAGCCATGCCTCCCGCCAGTAGGGCGTGATCTCCCGCGGACAAAGCCAGCGCGATGGACTGCAATCCCCTGTGCACACGACTCCGTCGAGGACGACGCAGTCACTCTTGATCTCGATCAGGCGACCGGTTCCCTCGTCGATGATGCGTTCAATTCGCGCCTTTACTCGGTAGATGCCGCCGCAGTACGAGCGCATCTCGCGATCGAACCAGAGTCCCCGGTTCCTGCCCCGCTCGTCTAGGGTGCGGCGAATCTCCTCCTCCGACTTGACGCGCACCCAATCGCCCACCGCGAGACCAAGCGGCTCGGACGCCTTCGCCCCTGGCCGAGCCTTAACGAGAAGTCGTGCCTTGATGGAGATCGGCCCAATCAGCCGCAGTCCACGACCGACCATGAATTCGACCGCTCGCAGCGCCACCTTGAAAAGCCGCCGAATGCCCACGTTCCCGCACCTGACCTCGCGGATGTACTGCCTCAGGTCGAAGTCATGGAGCGGCTCGCTCGCCGCAAGCACATCCGTCGCCTGACAGCGGTAGAGCTCGACGACCCCCTTTTCGGACTGCTCGCGCCTCCGGCTGTTTGCCCGTGCGACTCGCTCTAGCTCGGCAAAGGCAACTTCGTCGTTTGCTGCAGGAGAGGACTCGCCGTTCTCGCCAGCCCGCACGAGCCAGTCGTCCTTCCAATACACGCGGCAGGCTGCCTGACAGCCGCCGTGACCTGATCCGTCGCAGCGGAGGTCGTCGAGGTAGACAGTGTCGCGGATTCGACGGCTTCGCGACCCCTGGATCGTGTCGCAAAACTTCTCGACGCGGGTCGAGACTCGGAAGCGTCGTCCTACGTGCTGGAGCATCTCCGGCATGAATGGCACGCCCCCGAGCGCGCCCTCGTCGTCCAGACTCGCCAAGATCTCGGCCGGCGGCCGAACCTCGACAATGTCACCCCGCCGCAGCGGCCGCTGCTTCGTCGCAGACACCTTCTTCGATCATGGGCCCAGTCACGGGCCACGTCAACCCCACTCGGACGCTTCGGGGACGAAGGCCGAGGCGCAGGGGTCGGAGGGCATCAGGCTCGACGCGCCTCGCTGACCGGAGTGTCGAGCTACGCGTCGACGAGGAGGAAGCGGTGAAGAGCCACCCGTGGGGGCCTCGGTGGCCTCGGCGCGAGAACCGGAGCTCGTCCGACGTTGATGCGCGAGAACGCCATGCATTCCGAGGTTCACAGCCATGTCAAGCTGCCACTCTTCGCCGGCGGTCGTGCCAACTGTCGCCTCTGCGCAGCAACGCGCCTGTGGCCGTCTCGACGCCGGGGGCCCAACTGAGGTGATCAGCATCGTCCTGGCCGTGGCCGCACGGCCGAACTTCGTAAAGATGGCTCCCGTCATCGAGGCGTTTCGCGACGTCCCCGGCTGTCGCCAGCTCGTCGTCCACACTGGTCAGCACTACGACGAGCGGATGTCCAACGAGATCCTCGCGGACCTCGGGCTGCCGGAACCAGACATCTTCCTCGGGGTCGGCTCCGGTGCTCACGGCGAGCAGACCGGCAAGGCCCTGATCGCCTTCGAGCAGGTGCTTCTTGACGCGGACTGCGACCTCGTTGTCGTGGGCGGGGACGTCAATTCAACCTTGGCGTGCGCGCTGGCCGCCTCCAAGCTCGGCATCCCGGTTGCCCACGTTGAGGCGGGCCTTCGCTCGGCCGACTGGACGATGCCGGAGGAGATCAACCGCGTGCTGACCGACCGACTCTCGGAGCTCCTGTTCACCCACAGCCCCGAGGCGGCGGACAACCTCGAGACCGAGGGGATCCCTCAAGACCGGATCCACTATGTCGGCAACACGATGATCGACTCCCTTCGTAAGTACGAGGGTCGCGCAAGGACGCGTCAGGTGTGGAGGCGGTTCGGCCTCGCAGAGCGCGAATACGTCCTTGTCACATTGCACAGACCATCGAACGTCGACGAGCCGGTGCGGCTGAGCCTCATTGCCGACCAGCTCAGCCGCTTAAGCCACGCCGCGCCCGTCGTTTTCCCAGTGCACCCCCGTACGCGTGCGCGCCTGGAGGAGTCGGGACGCCTGGCCGACCTGGATGCGGCGGGCGTCTACTGTGTCCAACCGCTTGGCTATCTCGACTTCCTCTCGCTGGAGACTGCGGCTGGTGCCATCCTCACCGACTCGGGTGGGATTCAAGAAGAGGCGTCCGCCCTCGGCGTCACCTGCTTCACGTTTCGGCGTAACACCGAACGGCCGGTCACGCTCAGCCGAGGCACGAATGTCCTTCTGGGTGATAACCCCGAGGCCATCGCCCGCGTGCGTCCCTCACGCCGGCCACCGACCCCCTGCGCCATACCGCTCTGGGACGGTCATGCGGGTAGGCGGATCGCGAGCGTGGTCGTGTCCGCGTTCGATCTTGAGCTGGCCGAGACGGCCTGACCGGAGCGGCCATGTCGTCCGAAGCCGACTCGCGTTGGGTTGCCTTCCAAAAGGAGCGGCCATTGGGCCCGGGGAACAGAGGCAGGGTGTCGACCGGAGTAACACGCCAGAGGCCGACCGAGTTCGAGGAGGTGTCGGCCGCGCCCCGGAGGGCGACGATCCTCGGCACGCCAGTCGACCGCTTGGATATGCGTCAATCCCTGCGGCAATGTGTCGACGCGATCGAGTCCGGCGAGTACCTCCAACACGTCGTGGTCAACGTCGCCAAGCTGATCGCTCTCCAGGACGACGAATCGTTGCGCGAGATCGTCCACGAATGCGCGCTGATCAACGCGGACGGGCAAGGCGTTGTCTGGGCGTCGCGGCTCCTGGGCGATCCGTTGCCCGAGCGGGTGGCTGGAATCGACCTGATGTTCAATCTTCTCGCCCTCGCCGAGCAGAGAGGCTTCCGTGTGTACGTGCTCGGTGCACGCGCGGAGGTGCTCGAGCGGGCGGTGGCGCGGCTGCGCAGCCGCTACCCGGGGCTCCAGCTTGCGGGGTACCGTGACGGTTACTTCGACGAGTCCGAGGTCGAGGCGGTCTGCGCGGACATCAGAGATGCGCAGGCGCAGATCCTCTTAGTGGCGATGAGCTCGCCGCGCAAGGAGTACTTCCTCGGCGAGCACGGCACTCGACTCGGCGTACCGTTCGTCATGGGCGTCGGGGGTGCGATTGACGTCGCGGCCGGCACGACCCGTCGCGCCCCGCGGATCCTCCAGCGTGTCGGGCTCGAGTGGCTCTTCCGGCTGCTGCAGGAGCCGCGTCGGCTCGGGCCACGTTATCTCACCACGAACGTACGTTTCGCGGCGCTGCTGCTTGACGAGCTTCGGTTGCGCAGGAGGGGACGGTTCGACTCTGCGGGGGCCGCCTGACGAGCCGGCGTCAGGTGCTTCTCCTCGTCGAACTCGCGGCGTGCACACCCTCAGAGTCTCGGTCGGGTGATCTTCCCCTGGCCGATGCGTTCCCCGGAAGCGGGGAAGACCCAATCCAGTCCATATCGTGAAGCTGGCCGACGAGGCCATCGACGTCCACTGCGCCGGCTGGGACTCCCACCACAAGTGCAACACGCAAACGGGCGACTGGCTCGAGGACTCGCTGAGCGCTGCTCAAAGCGCCCGACGGGCCATCAAGCGCTGGCAGACCAAGCCTGTCGCTCCCAGCACGCTGCTCACCAAAGCGGGAAGACATTTCCTCTGAAACTCTTGGGTTGCAGGGAAGCTTGAGCCCCCGACGCCCGTTGGTCGGACGATGGCCTCGGATGGTCCCAATGCTCCGTGGACGAGAACCGCCCGCTCGTGGCTGCGGCCATGCGCCCGCCTGCGTTCTCGCGTAGCTGAGCTTGTGGAGCGGCCGGCACGACCCACGTCATCTACGACGCACGGTAGGCCAGTGACGGCGCTGAGTGGCCCGCCGGCTTCAGCTGCGTCCACGAGTGGACGTCCGCTCCGCATCGTCTGCCTCTCACCGCAGCCGTGGGAAGTCGACCTGCCGACGAACCGCCAGCAGGTGATGGCGCGCATCGGGGAAAACGGACATCGCGTCCTCTACGTCGAGACAGAGGGCTTCGTCGGGCGCCATCTCCGCGAGTTGCGCGGCGGCGGTTGCCGCTCACTGCTCCGGCAGCCCGTTTCCGCGAAGGCGGTCGCGCCGGGAGTGCGCGTGATGAAGGCCCCGACCCTCGTTCCGTGGGGACATCATTTTCGACGTGCGGCCCAGGTGAACTCCGCGCTCACGGCGTGGGCGATTCGGCGTCGCACGCGCGCCGACGCCGAAACCACGGTCCTGTGGCTCTACGATCCCTGCTTCGCCGCCTGCGTGGGCAAGACGGGCGAGCGGTTTGCCGTCTACGACTGCGTCGACGACTATGCCGAGCAAGCCGGCGCGGACAGACGGATGCGCTCCCTGGTCGCGGCGTACGACGCGCTCGCCGCGTCGCGATCGCGCTTGGTCTTTGCGACGGCCAGAACGCTGGTCGAGCGCCATCGTAAGCACAACGCGCGGACGCATCTGGTGCGCAATGTCGGCAACTTCGACGACTTCGCTCCGGCGGCAGACAGATCCCTCCGCGCCGGAGAGTTGGCCACACTGCCCAGACCGGTCATTGGCTTTGTGGGTAATTTTCTTCCCGGGAAGCTCGACTTCACGCTGCTCGAGGCCATCGCCTCGCGTCGACCGGAATGGACCGTGCTGCTGGTCGGACCGTCGCGCGACGGCACGACGGAGGCCCTTAGGCGACTTGCGTCGCGGGCAAACGTTCTCTGGATGGGCGCGAAGTCGTACGAGGACATTCCGAGCTACGTAGCCGCGTTCGACGTAGCGATCATCCCGTACCTGCGGAATGCATACACGCAAAGCTGCTTTCCGCTCAAGACCTTCGAGTACCTTGCGGCCGGCAAGGCGGTCGTGGCCTCCGGCTTGCCCGAGCTCGAGGGCATGGAGCCGCATGTCGCGCTCGCCGAGGACGCAGGTGGGTTCATCGCCGCCATCGAGGAAGCCCTGGCACACACGTCCGCGTCGAACGTGGCGACCCGGCAGGAGCTCGCCGCGGCGAACACCTGGGAGACGCGGACCCGTCGACTGCTCGAGCTCATAGCCACCGAGCTGTAGTGCGCATCCTCGTCGCCACCGATCAGTGGTTCCCCGACTGCATGGGCGGGGTCGCTCGCGTCGCCACGGACACAGCGGGTCGATGGGCGGCCGCCGGCCACGAGGTCGTCGTCATCGCGCCGCGTAACGACGGCGATGCCTCCGAGGAGATATCTGAAAGCGGCGCGCTCACGCTCCTGCGGGTCCTGCCGCGTAGTCGGCTCCCCCAAACTCTCACCGATCCGCCGGCCGCGCGACGCTGGGCATCCCGACTGGCTCACCGGCGGTTTGACGTGATCGTTTCGCACGGCTGCACGACGGCGTGTGGACTCCTTGCAGCAAGGCTCGGGCTGCCGCTCGTGTACGTCTTTCACGCCGACGCCGCGAAAGAAGCTCGCTACCTCAGGACCACGTTGCGGCCTGGCGCCGAGTGGCTCTCCGCCGCCGCAATCGCCCGGCCCTTGCAAAGCCTCGGCGGGATTGCGTTGCGGGGAGCGTCCGCAGTGGTCGTTCTCTCCGAGTTCAGTCGCGGCCTGCTCTCCGCGCGCGCGCCCGCGGTGGCGCAACACGCCGTACGCGTCTCGGGCGGCGTTGACACCGCTGTCTTCTCGCCAAACGGCCGTGACGAAGCGCGGCAGCGCCTGGGCGTGGATTCATCGACGCGGCTCGTCTTCACCGTCCGTCGACTCGAGCCGCGCATGGGCCTAGAGAACCTGCTCGAGGCTGTGGCCTTACTGAACGACGTGGAGGGCTTGAGGGTTGCCATCGCCGGGAGCGGAGGCCTCATGCTTCGCGACCAAGCCGACCGACTGGGTCTGGGCGACCGAGTCGAGCTGCTCGGGCGCGTCTCCGACAACGACCTGCCCCGCTTGCACAAGGCCGCCGATCTGTTCGTTCTGCCGACCGTCGCATACGAGGGATTCGGGATCGTGACCGCCGAGGCGCTCGCATCCGGCACGCCGGTCGTCGGAACACCCGTCGGTGCGACGCCGGAGCTGCTCGAGCCGCTCGATTCGCGCCTGGTGGCTCGTGGCATCGACTCGGCGGCGCTCGCCGCCGCGATTCGGACCGGACTGCGCATCACGAAACCGGCGTTCCGCGCGCGCTGCCGCGACTACGCCCTCGCGCGCTTCGGCTGGGACGCGGTCATTTCCGATTGGTCCCGAGTCCTCGAGGACACGGTGCTGCGCCATCGCCGTGAGCGGGAACTGATGGAGGCCGGGGACTTGCACCGGCGCGCAATCGCTGACGCTCCCAGGGTCGAACCATGACCGACGCTAACCCGAAACAAGACGACCTCGATACCAAGATCTTGCGGAGCTCTGCCTGGGCGGTGCTTGGTTATGGCGGCACCCAAGCGCTTTCGTTTCTCACCATGCTCGTACTGGCCCGGCTGCTGGCGCCGGACGACTTCGGCGTCATCGCGCTCGCACTAGCGATACTGGCCATTGCCCAGGTTGCTCAGGAGTCGGGCCTGGGAGCGGCCCTGATCGTCTATCGCGGCGACCTTCGGCGAGCGGCCGCGTCGGTCTCGGTCTGCTCTCCGCTCATGGCCTGCGGCCTGTACCTGGTCTGCTTCGCCGCCGCACCGGTTTTCGCGGAAATCTTCGACGAGCCGCAACTGACGAGCGTCCTGCGCGCGATGGGACTCGCGCTCGTTCTCCGTGGGTTCACGATTATGCCTCTATCTCTTCTCCAGCGGGAGATGCTGTTCCGTTCGATCACAGTGATCGAGCTAGGCTCTGCCGTCGCTCAGGCGGCCACTGCCATCGCGCTCGGACTCTCGGGCGCGGGGGTGTGGAGCCTCGTCGCTGCGCAACTCGCGCTTGGTTTCACTCAGCTGGTGTTGGCATGGTGCTTCACGCCGCTGCGGCCCTCACCGTTCGAGGCGCGGCGCGAGACTCTCCGCGCGCTCATGCGGTTTGGCCGTCACGTGGGAATCGCGAACCTGATCAATTACGGCAACGCGAACTCCGAGGGCATCGTCGTCGGCCGCGTGCTCGGAGCGACGGCGCTCGGCTACTACACGATCGCAAGCCGGAACGCAACCATGCCGGTGAACGTCGTCGGCAATATCCTTGGCCGAGGCGTGTTCCCCGCCCTCTCGCGCGTGCAGGACGACCCCGTGAGATTTCGGCGGATCTGGCTCGAGAACGTTCAGCGACTTGCGCTGCTCTCGACCCCTGCGGCTATCGGTCTTGCCTTCATCGCCGAACCTTTCGTCTTGACGTTTCTCGGCGATAACTGGCGGCCGGCGATCGTCCCGCTTCAGATCCTTGCGCTGAACGGCATCGTCCGAACCTTCTCGGCGACCGCTGGAGAGGTCTTCCAAGCGCTTCACAGGCCGAAGCTGCGGGTCTATAGCGAGTGCGCCTACCTTGCGCTCATCGTTCCGGCAGTCGCAGTCGGCGCCCACTGGGGCGGACTCGAAGGCGCGGCAGCGGCAGTCGTGCTCGTCAATGTGGTATTCGGGATCTCCTTGCTGGCCGGGATCATGCGCCTGCTGCACGTCGCCGCACGCGAGTTCGCTGATGCGATCCTGCGACCGGCGGCCGGCTGGGCTCTGCTGGCGGCGTCGCTGCTCATGCTTCGCCCGCTGGTCGACGAGCTCTCGTCGGCCCTCGCGCTGATCGCGCTGGTCGGTGTGGGCGCCGGTGTCTACGCCGTCGTCGTCGCGCTGTTTGCGCGCAACATCGTCGTGACCATGTGGCTCGGGCTACGGGGCGCGCGAACGTTAGGGTGACGCCTGACCGCTCGGACCGGCGGTCACGTTTGCGACGGCTTTTCCGAGCGAGTGGCGGACCTGCAGCCGGAAGCCGTTAGCGAGCTGCCGGTGGGACGTTCTATCGAGAAACTCGCGCAGGCACTTACGGTGGTAGTCCCGGGACTCACGCCGCGCCCAGATCCTAGGCCTGGCGGACAGGAACGCGGCGTACTCCGCTAGGCGCACGAAGAGCTTGCGATCGTACTCGTCCTCCGATAGGAAGACAGACCCCCAACGCTGGAACACGTCCACGTCGGCCGGGACAAAGGTGCCGACTCGCCGGGTGAACGATGTCACGGCTTCGTTATGCCGCCTCGTATACGTGAGCACCTGGTGCGCGAAGCCAAAATCGCTCTCCGAAAGGACGTCGAGACAGGCTTCGTTGTCCGCGTGCATGTTGCCCTCGTTGTAGAAGCGCTCGCGTTTGCGTACGAGGTCCGCGCGAACGAGCAGCGACGTGGGTGAGCCGAATAGGAACGGGAGCGGGCCGCCGAGCATGAAGGAGCGAGCGAGGTCGCGGCCCGGGACGACGGTCGTCGACGGCGGAAGCCCGTCGAGATTGACGCGATCCTCGTCCAGGCGGTACGCCCCGACGAGGCCGACGGACGCATTCCGCTCGGCGACGTTCACCATCAGCTCGAGGCACTGGTCAAAGAGCCAGTCGTCCGCATGTACCACTTTCACGTACGCGGCCTCGGGAGCTAGCAGCCGCAGGGATCGGTTCCAGTGCGAATGATGGTTCGAGAGGTGCTCGTCGTGCGCGACGACACGCACGCGGCGATCTCGCTGACTGTACTCGTGGGCGATCGCCAGCGAGTCGTCGGAGCTCGCGTTGTCCGCGATCACGTATTCGAAATTCGTATACGTCTGACCCAGGACGCTCTCGATGCACTCGGCGAGGTACTTCGCGCCGTTGTACACCGGCGTGAAAACGCTGACGAGCGGCTCGGGCTGCCGGGACACCTAGCGGGGCGGGCGCGGCATCAACCGCGTGAGCGCGTTTGACTCTTCGGGCGAGGTATCGAAGGTCCGGATTGTGAAGAGCATCCGGTTCCGGGCGTGGCGGCCGCTCGGATCGTGGACCATCGGAACGGTCATTTACCGGAGGGGGAACTCGCCGGTGCGGTAGTGATAGATCCCGCAGGTCCGGCAGCTGGCTCACCATCGGCCGCGACGACGCGGGCCAGCGCGTGGAACGTCTGCGACTGCGCCCAGCGATGGTACGGGATGGTGTTACGCCCAACGACCATCTCGCGCGTCACGAAGTGGCCGTCGGGCAGCATCCAGCGGTCGATCAGATCCCGGATGAGGCTTTCCAGAACGCCGCGCGCCTCCGGTATCTCACCCCGGAGGAGATGTGCAAGGTTGATGCCTTCGGCGTAGTCGTAGAGGTCATGTCGGTGGAGCGTCAGGCGTGGGCGTCGCGCGAACGGGATCGGTCGTCCCCTCTCGTCGAGCAAATGGTCGAGATAGAAGCTGTAACCGTTCCCGATAGCCTCGCGCACCTCCTCATCCTCCGTCTGCGCCCAGATCTTGACGAGGTTCTTCAGGACAAAGCACGTGTGGAAGTTGTCGACGAAGTCGTCAGGCCCGTCGGTGGAGTAGGGCCAGGAACCGTCGTCACGCTGGCTTTGCAACACAAACGCGACGTTCCGCCGGGCCGCGACAAGCCAGTCCTCCCGCTCGAAGCGCCGACCACCGGCCGTCAGCAGGAATCCGCGGTACGCGCTTGCATTGACGACTTGCCGGCGATCGAACGGCGTATACGCTGCGGCCTCCGAACCTGGGCCGATCGGCGTCACCGGGATCCGCTCCGCAGCGAACCGGGCGACGCCGTCCATCATCTTCACGTAGGTCATGTCACCCACCACCGCGTGACCGGCCTCGAACGCCTCGTACCCGTACGGCGTGCTCGTCATCAGCGGCCAACCGGCGCGGTACACGCCGTAGCGGGTCGGCCAATCGAAGGGATAGCCCCACGCGGGATCCTCGAAGAGACGCGAGCGCGATTGTTCCAGCGCGTTGAGGAAGGCACGGCCCCGCTGGATGTGGCGTGGGTCGTCCTCAGCCCGCGCGAGCGCGAAGTAGCCCATTGCGTAGTGGGCATCTGCTATCGGGAAGCGATCGCGCGGACGCACCAGGGCACGCGTCCTCGGCGCGACCAGATCCAACATCACAAACGGCGCTGCGGCCACCTTCCCGAGAACCCGCCGGCGGTAATAGAGCGTCTTGGCGCGACCACCTAGGGAGGCCCAGAAATCGTAAGGGTCCTGCGACCGCTCTCCGAACACGTCCAGCCACCCAATGAACAATCGCACCGCCTCGTGCGCCTCAGCGGCGATCGGCGCCCGAGGTTCCGACTGGATTCTTCGCCCTCTCGTCGGCAAGTCAGAACTCGACCGAAGCGCGCGTGCGCAGGGACTCCACGGCGGCGAGCGTAACCGCCGTCGTGTCGACGACCGTGTCCACCGTGAAGGCGGGTTCCGCATGTCCGCGGACGACGTCGATGAAGTTCGCAATCTCCTCGGCGTGTCCTTTGCGGCCATTGTACGAGCGGCGCTTGTGCGACCGCCCGGCATGGAAAGTCGCGCTCCGAAAGTCATCCATCACCGCGGAACGGCCGCCTGCACTCACCTCACAGCGTTCCTTTGGCAGACTCTCGCCGTTTGCGACGTAGATGAGAGTCGCTACTGAGCCGTCGGAATAGTTGATGACTACGCTCATTGTGTCCTCGTCGACGACCTCGGCGTTGTCGCTCCGTATCGACGCCGCATACACACGGACCGGCCGGGCGCCGGTCAGCGCAGCGAAGACGTCAACGGCATGGCAGCCGTCGCCGACGATGCGGCCCCCCTGTCCCTCGCGCTGAACCCAGCTTGAGCGCGGAAGCGGCCCCCCGTTCATCCTGTACACGATGGCGAGCGGCTCGCGCCGGTCGGCGAAGAACGCCTCGAACTCGCGGATGGGCGCCGAGAACCGGCGATTGAACCCCACTGCGAGATACTGGCCGCGCTCGGCGGCCACGGCCGCTGCCTCGCGCACTCGCTCGAGCTGGTCGGGAGCGACTGCAAGCGGCTTCTCCACGAAGACGTGATGCCCCGCAGCCAGCGCCTCCTCGACGAGGCTCGCGTGCGAATCGTGCCGGGTCGCGATGAAGACCATGTTGACCCTCTCGTCCGCCAGAACTTCCTTCGAGTCGGTTGTCGAGAACGCGAAACCGAACTTTTCCGCCGCGGAGCGAGCGTTCACCGGCCGGGAGGTGGCGACGCCGGCGAGGTTCACACCTAGCTTTTTGAGTGGCGGGAGCAGGTACGACTGCGCGAAGTTTCCCGCACCGACGAAGCCAGCGACGACGGACGCAGCCGGCGCCACCACCGGAGCCTCCGCTGGGACGACTTGCGATCGCACCTCGTCCGGCCGCTCCGGGTATTCGAGCAGGATCCCGAGGGAGCGCTCGTTCGTCTTGCCCGTCACGAGGCTGTATGCCTCGAGCGCACGGTCGATCGGGTAGCGATGCGTCAGCAGCGCGCGGGTGTCGAGCTTGCCTTCGGCGACAAGCGAAAGGACGGCCTGCAGGTTCCGGTTCTCCGTCCAGCGGACGTAGGCAAAGGGGTAGTCGACACCCGCGTCCTCGTACTGCGGGTCATCCCGCCCCGGGCCGAACGAGAACGAGATTCGCAGATCCAGCTCCTTTTCGAAGAACGGGGGGCGCGGAATATCCATGCCGATGGCCCCGACGACCACGACCGTCCCCTTTCTACGGGCCACGTCGAGCGCGAGCTCAATCGGCTGGTTCGATCGGGTCGACGCGGTAATCACAACGGCATCGGCGCCGTAGCCCTGCGTGAACGACCCGACGGCGAGCGACGCGTCTCTGTCGCTAGCCGCGCAGTCGTCGCAGCCGAGTTCGCGCGCGAGGCCGAACTTTCGAGAGTCGACGTCTAGGCCAATCACGCGACATCCCTGAGCCTTCAGGAGCTGCACCGTGAGCAGCCCGACGAGGCCGAGGCCGATGACGGCCACGCTATCGCCAAGTTGCACCTCTGCCTGGCGCACGCCTTGGAGCGCGATCGCGCCGAGCGCTACGAATGCGGCCTGGTCGAAGCCGACGCCGTCCGGGATCCTGGCGACGAGGTTCTTCGGAACCGACACGATCTCCGCGTGGTGTGCTGTGCCGGCGCACGCCACGCGGTCACCCGACCCGATGCCCGGAATCGATGATTCGAGCACGACGCCCGCCGAGCTATAGCCCAGCTCCTTGTGATTGTCGAGCCGCGTCTGCACCTTGCGGTAGGTCGCGAGGACTCCCTCGCGCTTCGCGTTGTCGACGACCTGGCGCACGAGGTCGGGGCGCGCCCGCGCCTTCCCAACTGTCGATGCTTGGGCGGTCTCGACCGACGTCCGCTCCGTCCCGGCGCTGATGAGTGAGCACGCGTTCCGTACAAGGACGCTGCCCGCACGGAGCTGAGGGGACGGCAGCTCTTCTACGCGAAGGTCACCGGTCTTCTGGTACTGCGTTACTTGGAGCATCGTCTCGACTTCTCCTTAGAGGCAGGCCGGCTGATGCTCACGATCGACAGTCGACTGGCCGGACGAATCTTGCCACGCATGCGGTTTGATGCCGCGGTTCGCGGCCGCCGCATCCAAGAGCTCCGCCATCCGCGGCGCGAAGACGTCCGCGGAGAACCGCTCGGCGTACGCCTGTCGCGCGCGGCGCGCATACGTGGCGTACATCTTCCGATCGGCGAGCAGCGCGCGCACCCCCGTAACGAGCTCCGCGACGGAGTTGTCTGCCATGAGGTAGCCCTCGACACCGTCTCGAATCGTGTCGGGGATCGCGCCCACGCGCGTGGCTACGACCGGCACGCCGAAGGCGAGCGCTTCGAGGATCGTGACTGGTTGGCCGTCCCACGACGTCGGGTGAACGAGGACATGGGCCCGCCGGAAAGCACGCCACTTGGCGTCGCCGATGAGCAGCCCGTGCACCGCAACGTCTTCGTGGAGGTCCCACTCGTCACGCAGGGCAAGCACGCGCTCCCGGGTCGCATCGCTTTCCCAGTCGCCGACGAGATCGAGTTTGGCATCGACACCCGATGATGTGAGCTCACGCATCATTCCCAGGAGCGTAACGATGCCCTTCGCCTCCGCGAGCTCGCCGACGTAAAGGAGACGGGCCGGCCCTTCGAGCACCGGCCGCGGGTCTCGCGCCACCGGCGGCTCGGCGATGCCGTTAGACAGGACCTCCGTGTTATGGACGCCGCGCGCGGTGAGCGTTGCGGCTATGGACGCGCCGAGCACGCGGACCAGGTGCACGCCGCGCAGCACCCACCGGCTGTAATGCGCTACGGGCGAGTGCCCGTCTAGGACCAGAAGGTCAGCCCCGGCCAGGTCGCCGACGACGCGAATACGAAGCGCGCGGGCAACGAGGAGGATCGGGCTCGTCCGCAGGAACGAGCGCGCGTCCTTCGGGATGTCGACATAGACGACACTCGGACGCGCCAATGCAAGCCGCGCCGAACTTACAGCCACGTAGCGCAATCCGAATGCGAGGTTTGCGAGTGTCAGCCGACCCTGCTTCCGCTTCGAGTGCCGACGGCGCTGAAACGCGAGGATCGAATACTTGCCAGCGAACAGCTGGTGGAGCTGCGCCCCGATCGCCTCGCCGCCGCCGTACGGCGGTGGTGTCCGGAGGATCAGCAGGATCCTTCGATCCTCGCCGTTGCGCCCGGTTGCGCTCGCGTGGCCCATGTCCCGCCTCACCCGTGTTCAGCTACCGAGTTCACGGGCGAGCTCGTCGCCTGAAACCGGGCCGCACGCGAAAACAAAGACGATTCGCTCCCCGGCGAGACCGTCCGACGGGCCGGGATGCCCGGTTTCGGGGGCTTGCCTGCGCGCGCCATGGCGCGACGGCGACGAATGCGTCAGAAGTGCTATCGACCACTCGGTCCGCTCCGCTCGCTACGGATGCACGCTGCTCCGTCGACCCGGGGTGGGCGGCACCGCCGACGCGCACGATCGACGCATCATGAACACGCGCGACCCCAAAGCTTTGGGTGCGCGATTCTGCCCTCTTGAGCAGGGGCTCTGCGGAGTGCGGATGCCAGACCCGGTCCGACGGCATCAGATTGAAGGCGCGTGCGCCATGAGTCGCCATGTGAAGGGATAACTTCGCTGCAGGATTACTTCTTGCGTGCCAGCTGTGATGCCGGCTTCAGACCTCCCCTTGATGTTCGGCGTCTAGGACGGGAGCGCGAGCGATCTGGTGGTCGAAGGGATCATCGAGGGCGGCGTGTCTGTCGTTCCCAGTTCCGTCGGACGGATCCCGGACGTATCCAAAGACGGGCGCACGTCTACTTGTCAGACCAGACCAGGCCGTTTCCCGCTTTGCGAACAGCTGCGCCAAAAATTTCCGCCCGGTTGCACGTTACTGGGGTGATGATCTCGGACGTATACCGGACCCTTTGGCGTCACAAGATGCTTATCGTCGTGATGACGGCCGTCCTCGTCGGGGCGACCGCCGTTCTCACCTCCCGCCAGACGAAGCTCTACACGGCGTCGTCCCTGGTCCGGGTCCAGCAGAACATCCGGGACGGCCAAGAGGCTTTGGGAGCGCTCATGACCGGCGAGCGACTCGCTCGCACGTACGAGCCCTTGGCGGAGACGAAGTCCGTACGCAACCTGGCGAAAGCTCGGCTGCACGGTCAGGAGCCCGATGACACGTTTGTGGTTGATGCGAAACAGCTGAGCGACCTCGACCTGCTGAAGATCGCGGTCACGCATCGCGATCCGAAGGTGGCTGCGGCGGTTGCGAATGCGATACCCGTCGCGCTCACGAGCTTCATCGACAAGACCGACACCTTCCCAGACACGATCATGACGGTCGAGCGCGCGTCGCCTCCGACGACGCCGAGCTCGCCGCATCTCAAACTGCGACTGGCGATCGCCCTCATGCTCGGACTCATTCTCAGCAGCGGGCTCGCGCTCCTCAGAGAGCTGCTCTCGGATCGCATCGAAGGGGCCGAGGAGCTCGAGAGATTGACGGGACACCCAGTCATCGCAACGATCCCGAACCTCAAGCTCTTCCCAGCTCCAACCATCTCCGTTAAGCAGCCGCAAGAGCAGGTCCAGGAGATCCGAACCAGTGCCGCGGCGAACGGCACCGCAGGAGTGAGCGCCAATGGCTGACCGGTCCCCATCGTCGCTCCTTCCTCGCTTGGTTGATCCCAGCTCCGCCTCGGCGGAGCCGTTCCGGACGCTTCGTCTCGCGCTTCAGCTGTCGGGTGAGTCCCAAGACACCGCCGCGGTACTCATCACGAGCGCGGAGCCGGGCGCCGGCAAATCGACTCTCGCGGCCAATTACGCGGGTTTCTCGGCGCGCGGCGGCGAGCGTGTCCTCCTCGTCGACGCGGACGTGCGAAATCCAGCTCAGCACGCCATCTTCGGGGCGTCGCGTTCTCCGGGCCTCGTCGAGTTTGCCGCCAGCCGTACTCCGCTCACCGACCTCATCCAAACGGTTTCGACGCCGCATGAGCTTGATCTTCTGACGGCCGGGCGGGACGTCGCCCGCGCCAGCGACGTCGCACACTCGTACCGGATTTCAGATTTGCTGACCGAAGCCTATGTGGACTACGACGTGGTGATCGTGGATGCCCCATCTGTGCTCGCCACTGCAGCTGCCGAAGCCTTCGCGGCGTATGCCGGTGTGGAGATCGTCTTCGTGGTCGACCGCGCAAGCCGTCGGCGAAACGTCGTTAAGGCGCTGCGCCGGCTGGAGTTGATCAACGCGGGCATCGCCGGGCTAGTGCTGAACCGCGACGGGCCGGCCCTTGCCCACTACTAACGTGCGGAGCGTCCGCACCTCCGCTGCGGAGCACTTGCTGGCCGCCACGGCCGCCGCCATGGCGGCGGCCGTGGCCGTTGTGCTCGTCGAGATGGGCACCCGCGCCGCGGTCGCGCTCGCATTCCTGCCGCTCCTTGCAGTGGCGGCCGCCTACGTGCTGACTTCACACCAGGTAGTGCTCTATGCGGCCGCGATCGCGCTGCCGAGTGTGACCCTCTCGGCAGTGGGCCAGCCTCTCATCGGGAGCGTCTTTCTCCCGGATGTCATCGTGGTCTGCGCGCTCGGCGCGTGGGGTTTTTCGATGCTGTTCGGGCGGGGTCGAATCCCCTCGATCCCGCACACGCCAGTGCTCGGGTGGCCATTCGTGCTCTTCACCGCCGCGATTCTGATCGCGACCCTTCGTGGGCACTACGCCTACGGGGCGAGTCTGATGGGTCAACCGCTACGGTTGATCCTGTACGCCGGCATTGTGGCTGGGCTCGCAGGTATGACCGCGCAGAGGATGCACCGGCTCCTGCTCGTGCTGCTCTACCCCGGCGCCGTCCTGGTCGCACTGGTGGCCTTCTACTATCTCGCGACCGGGGGATCCGCCACGGACCAGGACGTGCTCTCCACAGGAGGAATGCGCCTCTTCGGCATCTCCACCAGCGCGTACTGCGCGGGCGCCTTCTTTTTCGCACTGCTCAACCTTCGACTCGCCGCGAGCGCCGGTGCACGCGTGATGCACCTTGGCATAGCCTTGGTTGCGGTGTTCGGCGTCGTAGCTGGCTTCGGGCGAGCCGTGTATACAGCGGTCGGGCTCGTCTGTCTCCTACTCATCCTCATGTCGCCTCGGCTGCGGAAGGCCGTTCTCAGCGTCGTTCCGCTCGTGCTTCCGTTCGTGATTCTGCTTGCGATCGCCGTCAGCCACGGAGCACCGGACTTTGTCGACTCGGTCGCCGGCCGGGTGTCGTCTCCACCGGCGAAGGACGCGAACGTGCAGTGGCGGGTGAAGGCGAACCGCGTCGTTCTCGAGCAGGTACGAGAGCAACCGATCTTCGGAGTCGGCTTCGGCCGGACTTCGGAGTTCTTCCTCAATGTCGAGGATCGCATCACCGGCATCCCGACACCCCAGCGGGTCGAAATCGGCCAAGATCCCCACAACGGCTACTTCTTCCTCTGGGCGGGCGGCGGGCTTGTCGCACTCGGCTCGTTTGCGCTGCTCCTCGCGACTTACGCGATTGACGCATTTAGGCGCTACCGAAGCAACCGTGACCCAATCGGTCGCCTGATCATCCTCTGGGCGTCGGCGACGCTGTTCGTATTCCTATTCAACGCCGCTTCGGGCACGTCGTTCTCCAACCCGGAAAATATCTTGATCATCTGGGCTCTGCTCGTGCTGCCGGCGGTGGTACCACGCGCTGCCCAAGCCGACTCGGTCAAACAAAACGACGGTCTCCGTGCCGGCCAACCGTCGGCGGCGCTGGCCGGTTCGGCTCCGGCAAATCGCGTGCTGCCTTGAGCCGTCCGCGCCCGTGAGCACCAACTCGCAGCTGACCTCGCTGGCCGCTCTCTCAGCAAGAGTGGTCACGGACGGCGTCCGCGGCTTCCGCGGCAAACATGCTCGGACGGCCGGCGAGCCCAGCGCACAGCGCCTCGAACGTCTCCCAGCCGTCGACGACCTTCATGCAGAGGGGATGTGCAAGGACGGTCGCTACCCCCCCGTCGGCGATCGTGGCGTCGACGGCCTTGAGGACGCGCGCCCGCCACTCCGCAGGATAGAAAGAGGGCGTGTCGCCGAGCGTCTCGGGCGTCCGGTCGCCGTGGTACAGGTTTTCGTGGTCCGGGAGCGTGTTTATCGGGAGGACGACGAGACCGGTTTCGTGGGCGTAGGGGCGCTTGCGCGCGAGGTCGACCTCGTCAGACCAGGCAACGATGCCAGCGTCGGCCAAGAGCCGAGGTGTGCTCGAATCATGCAGATAAGCGTGGTTCCGCCAGCTTCGCGCCGGCTTTGCAGCGAGGCCCTCCACGGCGGCGCAGGTGCGCGCGATCGACCGTCGTTGCCACGAGCGATAGCCGTGCGGGGAGCCGCTCAGCCGGCGGAGTGGGCGGTACAGCCACCACGGCGTGAACGCGTCCCAGCCGTGTCCTCCAATCTCGACGCTCTCCATCGAGAGAAGCGGAAGCGCGCACCCAAGGTCGTCGCGCAGGGCGCGCCCGGTGAAGAAGAGCGTGACCTTGAGCCCGTGGCGCTCGGCGATGCGCGCGTACTCGACGGCGAGTGCGGACTCGCTCTCCACGGCGTGGCGCCGATCGGAGGATGGAATGTAGTGATGGACGTCTCCGGTCAGGACCACAGGCATCGGAAGAGCACCCCGCGCGCCGAGTCTAGTGCTGGCGGACGGACCCCCTGCTCCCGATGAGGATATGCGTCGTCACCGTAGCCGGGTACGTCCACGGTATCGGCGGTATGCAGGATCACACCGTCGACCTGATTCGAGGGCTCGTCGCCGCAGGGCACGAGGTCGAGGCGATCACCGCGCGTCACCCCGAGGGGGCGAAGCGCGCCGAGTTCGCGGGCGCGCGGTGGCACTTCGTCGACGCGCCCTCGGCGCGCCAACGGCTGCCGATGCGGCACCCGGCATGGCACCGCACCTCGGCAATCCGTTTCGGAGAGCTCCATGCGCGACGACCGTTCGACCTCGTCCACAGCGAGTCGACCAGCGCACTCGGACTCCTCCACAGGGGTTGGCACAAGCGCGTCCCCATCGCCGTCAAGTACCACGGGAACTACGTCACCTTCGTGCGGACCGCGATTGGCCGAATCCTCGCCGGGGAGAACGCCGTGCGCGAAGCGAAGGGCATCGCGTGGAACACTGGAGCGCACTTTCTCACCCGCGGCAACTGGTACCGATTTCGGGTGTGCGAGGCGATGGTTCCGTCGCGCGCGCAACTGCACGACACGGTTCGCTCGGGCCTTCTTCGACCCTCGAGAGTTCACGTCGTACCGAACGGAATCGACGGGGACGCCTTCTCCCCGGGCGACCAGGAGGAGGCGCGCACCCAGCTCGGGCTGGGTCGCGGAATTGTCTTCATCTGGCTCGGACGGATCTATGCGGGCAAGGGCCTCGACGTGGCCATTCGCGCGCTCGCTCGCATGGACGGCGGCGCGTCCCTGCTCGTCGTCGGGGACGGCGAGGGCAGGGCATCACACGAGGAGCTCGCTGCGCGAGCCGGACTCGGCGAGCGGGTCAGGTTCGCGGGTTCGCAGCCGCGCGAGCGGATTCCCCTGTATCTCCGGAGTGCGGACGCATTCGTGTTTCCTACCCTTCTGCCTGAGGCGGCGCCCCTCGCTCCCCTCCAAGCGATGGCGTGCGGCGTTCCCGTGCTCGCGTCCCGGATCGGAGCCGTCCCGGAGCTCGTAGGGAACCCGGATCGGAACGGGCTGCTCTTCGAACCGGGCGACGTAGACGACCTCGCGCGGAATATGGTCAGGCTCGCCGCAGACAAGCAGTTGCGTACGCGGATCGGCTGGGCCGGACGCGAGCGCGTTCTCACGGAGTACTCGACCGGGCGGATGATCGAAGGCACCATTGCCGTGTACGAGCTGGCGCGCGCCCGATTCGGCTTCTCTGCGTAGTCGCGGGAATGGTGGCGGTGCGGGTGCAATGCGAGATCAGAACGTCTCAACTAGGCCATGATGATGCGGACGCCAGCCGCCCGGGCGCCGTTGAGTATCTGGCGGCGCTACCGCTTCGCTCCGTCCGTGCGAGTCGCTGTTCTGACCCGCTGCTCACGGGGACCGAGCGGCATCGACGCAACCGATGATCGGTGGTCACTACTACTACTCCTACGGTCCTTCATTTTGACAGGGCGACAGCCGACCCACATGCGAGGTGATCTCGTATCTCTCGATCTTTAACCTGACAGGCAGCATCTCCGTTGTCACGTCGACTTGGCGCGAAGCCTTGTCGGCGTGGCCATTACCAAGCGAGAGCGGCCGGGACGGGAACGTCCGCGGAGATCGGCCAAAGGGACTCGTGGAGGCCGTTGCCCCAAGGACTGCTCTGGGTAGGGTACGCGACCGGATTGTCCTCGTACGCCGCCCGTCCGCTTAGCCCCACACGCGGGCCGGCAATGTCGACAACGCTTTGCCCCGGAGCGCCGTTGTTCCAGTACGTCCCAGTCCAGAACGTGACCATCCCCTGTCCCGGATAGTGGGTGTTGATACTTCCCGTATCAACACGCAGCGTATCTTCTCCGGCGAGCCAGACACGGACGCGCCCGGGCCCGGTCGCCGGGGACGCGCCGTCGATTCGCCCCCAGGTGATTTCCACCCAGAGCCAGACCATCTGTCCGACACGCGCGTCCATCTCTTGATCGGTGAGAATGCGGAAGTGGTACTTCCCGGTTCCGGAGGGCCAGTCGTTCGGCTCCGCCACATACTCAAGGCCCCGCCCTGAGCCGCGAAACCAGTCGATTGCAGCCGGGGCCACACCTGTCCGTGGCCCTCCAGGATATGCCGGCGGCGTCCAGCCGTACGGCTCGTCACCGGGGTGGGTGTGCCAGTCGAACATCCGGCCCGGGGAACCCGAGGTTACTCGGAAGCCCAGTATGTGGTGGGTCCTGCGGGTGCTCGCGTACTTTCCGCCCGGCTCCCAACGGATCGTTCCGTGCTTATCAACGTTGGTCCCTCCGGGCGGGTAGATTTCCGTCCCGCCGGAGTCGTGGACGACCCAGGAATCTCGCTCGCCCGCTTCGAGCGTGTGGCGGGTGAAGGGCAGGAGTCTGAGGGTGGAAGGGGGCGGCTGCGATGTCTGCGCCGTCACGCTGTGCGTATCGACGACGCGATGCCCATCCCAAACACTGTCCCGTCCCTGACCGTCGTTAGCCACAGCAGCGACCTGATGGCTTCCCGCTGCCGCGTTCCACGTGGCGGTATAAGGAGCAGTGGTGTCCTCCGCGAGCTTCACATCGTCGGCCCAGAACTCCACGTAAGCCGCCCCGGCGGCGGTGGCCTCAAGTGTCACGGACCCCGTCTCAACAGTGGCCCTGTTCGCCGGCCGGATGAGGTCGACCGTCAACGTCTGCGCCGACGCGTCTGCCGCGAAGACCAAGCAGGCAAGTAGTACCGCCCCGAATACGGCCTTGCGCATCAACGGCCTTGGCAAAGTGGCCTCGCGTGGGGTGGCGCCTTCGTCGTGGGGGGACTCGGGGCACTTGGCGCCACGGTCGTACGATCGCCTGGAACCCTTGCTCGGAGCGAAATCAAGGTCGACCACGGGCGCGGGGCCAGCATCCAGAAGACCGAAGGTTGCGGCCAGCCAGCGTCCACTCAATAGCTCTACGGCATTTCTCCCCATTCCGGCGTTCCCCCTGCCTCCTGTCGAAGATCGGACCCCAGTGTCCCGGACGCAGGGGCCGTACCCAATTGGTCGAGAAGGGAAACCCTTGACCAACGCGTGGGGGTGGGCCACACCTTTGGGGAATGACGTGACCCTAGAGGGGCTCGGACACGACCCAGTAGGCCCGCCATGGGGCGCCGGTGGGTGACGTCCCTAGTGTTGGTGTGAGAGGCGGTCGGACGGAACGGCGCTGAGGGGAGGTTCCGGCCACCGCGGTGCTCATGCTCGTCGGACTTCTCACGGTTCGACGACAAGGAGGCAC
>Ga0126312_10000341_pt1 | contig 26437 bp, 25 predicted proteins | sample Plot104A_FD_92537 | JGI IMG/M metagenome (GOLD analysis project Ga0126312, IMG submission 92537) | Serpentine soil microbial communities from UC McLaughlin Reserve, CA, USA - Plot104A | ecosystem: Environmental > Terrestrial > Soil > Grasslands | place: USA: UC McLaughlin Reserve, Lake County...
CTCTGGATCGGCGACGAGGCCTGGGAGCTCGACTACTTCCTGCACGAGAACCCGGAGCTGAAGCGTGCCGCGTACGTCTGGCTCACCGACTTCGTCGGCTGGCTGCCTATGGAGGACGGCGGCGCACACGAGGAGTACCTCACAGCCGACTACAACGAAGAGATGATCGAGCACATCGCCCGATACCGCCGCCTCCGCGACCGGGCGCTGTTCGTCGGCAACCCCGACGACATCGTTCCGGAGCGCTTCGGCCCCGACCTGCCGGAGATCCGCGATTGGACAGAGGAGCACTTCGACTTCGTCGGCTACGTGACCGGCTTCGACCCGGCTCAGCTCGCCGACCGAGAGAGGCTTCGCCACGAGTTGGGCTACGCCCCCGACGAGCAGGTCTGCATCGTTACCGTCGGCGGCTCCGGCGTCGGCGGCCATCTGCTGCGCAGACTGGTCGCGGCCTACCCGGCCGCAAAGCGGCTCGTCCCCGAGCTGCGGATGATCGTGGTCACCGGGCCGCGAATCGACCCCGCCACGCTCCCGAGCGACGAAGGCCTGGAGGTGCGGGCCTACGTCCACAACCTCTACCGCCATCTGGGAGCATGCGATCTGGCCGTCGTTCAGGGTGGGCTCACCACCGCGATGGAGCTGACCGCCAACGGCCGCCCGTTCCTCTACTTCCCGCTCCGCCACCACTTCGAGCAGAACTTCCACGTTCGCCATCGCCTCGAGCGCTACGGCGCGGGGCGGCGGATGGACTTCGAGCTCGACGGTCCCGAGCAGATCGCCACCGCGATCGCCGAGGAGATCGGCCGCGAAGTCGACTATCGCCCGGTGGAGAGCGACGGCGCGGCGCGCGCGGCGAGAGCGATCGCGGAGCTCCTCTGACGCGACGCTCAGTTAGGCGAGCGCCGCCGATCGACCCGGTCGCCAGTCACAACGGTCATGGCTGGGCAGAGTATCCATGGGGGCTACGATCGGCCGGAGCTCTTGACCCCGGGAGGAGCGCATGGCGCATAAGGCGAGCAAGGACGAGGCACGCGCTCTGTTGAGCGTTCCCTTTGGGCTCACGAGCAGCCTCCGGGCGCCGGAGTCCGGGCTGCGCCGAGTCCGGATCGGCGAGTCGGACGGTCGCAGCACGTGGACCTTCGACGTCAGGCTCCACCCGCGGACGGACTCGCAAGGCACCACCTCGGCCAACAACTACAGCGCCGCCGCTGTCCAGCTGCCCGGCCGCGTCGACGGACGGGTCGCCCTGGCGCGCAGGGGCTTCCTGCGAGGCGCCGAGACGGCGGGCCTATCCGAGGTCGAAGCCGGCACCGACGAGCTGCGCCGCCGCTTCAAGGTGCGCGCCAGCTCCGAGGACGTTGCCAAGCGGGTGCTCGACGATCGGGCGTGCGAGTGGCTGGCCGGGCCGGGTCGGCGGTTCCACTACGAGATCGTCCACGATCGCGCGCTCGCCTATGGGTGGCGGCGCTACATCAGCAACAGAGGGCCGCTGCGGGCGGCCGTCGGACTGGCCAGCCACCTCAGCCTGCCCGTCGAGAGCGCGCGCCGCGCAAGCTAGTAGCCGACGCGGCCCTCGGCGGGCCGACCTCCTGTCGGTCATCTGCCGGATCAGGTCTCCTCAAGGGTGTGCTGAGCGAGCGGCTCGTAGAGCGCGCCCTGCGGTCGCAGGGTTGAGCGGTAGAGCGTGAGCTGCCGGGCGAGCAGAGGCTCGGCCGGCGGCGCGTCGTCGGGCAGTCCCGACACGCGGCGACGGCCGCGCTTCACGCGCGCCAGCGTGACGTGAGGCCAGAACGGGCGTTTCTCGGGCCGGTACCAGCGGCCCGCCTCGAGGGCGTCCGAGATCGTGGACTGGAGGCTGCTCGCGCGGGCGTCCTCGTCGTCGAGGTCGAGCGCGAAGAGGCGCGGGTCGCGGGGCGGGAGCGGCCGCACGGCGGCGGGCGTCAATCGAGGCGGCGCAACCGCGGCGCCGAAGGTGGCTTCGGCGATCGCCTCGGCCGCGGACTCGTCCTGCCAACCAAGGAACACGAGGGTGACGTGGAGCGCCTGTGGACGCACCGGGCGGAGGTCCTCGCGTCCCGCGACCAGCCGATCGCGCCACCTGGCCAGCGCTGCCCGCCCGTCCGGCGGCAGGTCGAGCGCGACGAACATGCGCGCCCGCGGGCCGCTCACGGCACGCCGTCCTCCGCCCCGCTCAGCATCCGGCGCAGGAGGTGCATCGCGACCGTGGTCGCGCGGTCGCGGATGTCGCCACGGTCCCCTGGCAGGAGCACCGTGCGCGCGAGGGAGCTCCCCTCGCCCAGCTTGACGCTCCAGCACACCGTCCCCACGGGCTTCTCCTCGCTCCCGCCGCCCGGTCCCGCGATGCCGGTGATCGCCACGGCCGTGTCGGCCTCGAAGCGCGCGAGCGCACCGTCCGCCATCGCCTCCGCGACCTCCTCGGAGACCGCGCCGTGGCGCTCGATCAGAGCCGGATCTACGCCCAGCAGCTCGGACTTGGATGCATCGGCGTAGGCGACCACCCCACCCGCTACGTAGTCCGAGGAGCCCGGCCGCTCGGTGAGCCGGGCCGCCATCATCCCCGCGGTGCACGACTCCGCGGTGGCGATCCGGCGCCCGGCGAGCAGCTCGGCCACCTGGTCGTCTACGCGCGTGCCGTCGGTCGAGAACAGCTCGCGGGGGTGCCGCTCTCGGACGAGCTCCACCAGTTCGTCGTACGCGGCCGCGGCGTCCGGCTCGAAGCGAGTCACGACCTCCACCTCGCCGCGGTGGAGGCAGGTCGTGATCTCGAGTCGATCGAACCCGTCGATCGCCTGCTCGGCGTCCCGCAGCGTCTCCGCCATTCCTGACTCCGGCAGGCCGAAGAGCCGAGCGGTGCGCTGCGTATAGCGAGTGCGCCCCGCGATCGCCGATTGGACCGCCTCGGTGTCGACTGCGACCCCCCACATCGGCTGGAGCTCGCGCGGCGGACCGGGCAGGACGACCACAGCGGGCTTGCCGGGCACCACAACCCCGGGAGCCGTCCCGACCGGATCGATTACGACGGCGCCCTCGGGCACGAGGGCCTGCTTGCGGTTGGCGGCCCGTACGGCGTCGAAGTCCCAGTAGCGGAAGCGCCTCATCAGCGGGCGCAGGATCTCGGCGATCTTGCCCTCGAGCTCCTCGTCCAGGACCAGCTCCCTCCCGGAGAAACGGGCGACCACCTCGACCGTCAGGTCGTCCGCGGTCGGCCCCAAGCCGCCGCTCGTGACGACCAGGTCCACGCCCTGGTCTGCCATGAAGCGCAGCTGCGCCTCGACGTCCTGCGGTCGATCGCCGCAGATCGTGATGTGGGCGAGCTCGACGCCGAGCTCGAGGAGACGGTCGGAGAGCCAGGGCCCGTTGCGGTCCCGGACCCGCCCGGTCAGCACCTCGGTGCCGGTGACGACGATGCCGGCGCGCGCGCTCAAGGCGTCACGCGCAGGGGCGCTCGCCGAGTGGCAGGGACCTCGTGGACTTCGGCCTGAACTCGAAGCCGACCGGCTCGGGACCGGGCTGGACCGGCACCGGTCGGCCGTTCTTGCGCAGCTCCACGTCGGTCTTGCCGAGGTTCACGCGCAGGACCTTCCCCTTGAACGTCTGAGGCGCGTCGAGGATCCCTTCGAACATGATCGGCGTCCCGATGCCCTTGTCGACGCATACGTAGGTGGGCACGCCCGGGGCGATCCGGAGCGCCACCCGCGTCGGCGTGGGCCGTGGGCGCTTGTGCCGGGGCCGCTTCTGGCGCTCCGTCTGGGTCGCGACCGTCTGCCCGGACTGCCCGCCGTTGTCGTTCTCGCCGGTCAGTCCCAGGACGAGCAGGAGCGCGACGACGGCCACCAGGACCCCGACCAGGGCCGCTCCGGGCCCGAAGCGCGGAAGGCCTCGGCGGCGATCGCGCGCGGACCCCGGCGGGCCGAGCGGCTGCAGCTGCTCCATCTCCTCGCGGGGCTCGTGGCCGGCCCGGTACTGCTCCACCAGCAGGTGCGGGTCCAGCCCGAGCGCCTCCGCGTAGGTGCGGATGAACGTCTTGACGAACGTCGGGCCGGGGAGCATCCCGAACTCCTCGTTCTCGAGCGCTCGCAGGTACTTGGCGCGGATCTTGGTCTTCGCCTCGACGTCGGCGATGTCGAGCCGCTGCCGCATGCGGGCGTCTCGCAGCGTCTCCCCGATACTCGGCATGGAGACGCATTCTGCCCAAAGGAGCTATTCGTCAGCGGGCGCCGCAACGGCGGGTTCACTCAGCTGCTCGAGCACCCTCGGCAGGTCGGCCTCGGTGATCAGCACCTGGCGCGCTTTCGAGCCCTCGTAGCCGGAGATCACCCCGCGACGCTCCATCATGTCGATCAGCCGACCGGCACGCGTGTAGCCCACACGCAGGCGCCGCTGGAGCATCGAGGTGGAGGCGGTGCCCATCTGCACGACGGTCGCGATGGCGTCGGCCAACAGCTCGTCGCGATCCGGGTTGAAGTCCCCGTCGATTCCGTCGCCCTCCGCCTCGACCTCTACCGCCTCGAGGAGCTCCTCGTGCAGCTCGGGCTCCCCTTGGCGGCGCCAGTGCTCGGTGAGCCGCTCGATCTCGTCCTCCGTGATGAACGCGCCCTGGATGCGCGCCGAGCGCGACTCCCCCGCCGGGCGGAAGAGCATGTCGCCCTGCCCGAGCAGGGACTCGGCGCCGTTCTGGTCGAGGATCACCCGCGAGTCGGTCTGCGAGGAGACCGCGAAGGCGATGCGCGCGGGGACGTTCGCCTTGATCATCCCGGTGATCACGTCGGCGCTCGGACGCTGGGTCGCGAGCACCAGGTGGATTCCGACCGCGCGCGACTTCTGCGCCAGCCGGATGACCGCGTCCTCGACGTCGGCGGGCGCGACCATCATCAGGTCGGCGAGCTCGTCGATGACGCAGAGGACGTAGGGAAGCGCCGGCTCGCCGTCGCGCGCGCGCACCCGGTTGAGCTCGACCAGGCTGCGCGTCTTCGAGCGGCTCATCACCGCGTAGCGCTCCTCCATCTCCTTGATGAGGTTGCCGAGCACGTTGGCAGCCAGTCGCGGAGAGGTCACCACAGGCGTCAGCAGGTGCGGAATGTCCTCGTAATAGTTGAGCTCCACGCGCTTCGGGTCCACGAGCACCATCCGGACTTCGTTCGGCGACGAGCGCAGCAGCACGCTCGAGAGCATGGAGTTGACGCAGCCGGACTTGCCGGACCCCGTCGTCCCGGCGATAAGGACGTGGGGCTGCTTGGCGAGGTCGGTGCCGATCGCCTTGCCGGCGATGTCCTTCCCGAGCCAGACCGACAGCGGCGACCATCCGCGCGGCGCGTCCTGGAAGACGTCGCCGAGATGGACCAGCTTGCGCACCCGGTTCGGGACCTCGACGCCCACCGCCTGCTTGCCGGGGATCGGCGCGAGGATGCGCACCTGGTCGGCCGCCAAGGCGTAGGCCAGGTCGTCCTTCAGCTGAGCGACCTTCGACATCTTGATGCCAGGCTCCAGCCGCAGCTCGTAGCGGGTGACGTGCGGGCCGGTCACGGTCCCGATCAGGCGAGCGTCCACGCTGAAGTGGCTGAGCGCCTCGACGAGCTGGCCTCCCACCCGCTCGATGCTCTTGGTGTCGAGCTTTTGCGAGCCGTTCGAGCGCTTGAGGAACGACGGGTTGGGCAGCCGGTAGTCGAGGTCGTCCGACTCGGTGACCGCCGAGCGGCGGTTGCCCATCGGCGTGAGCGACTCCTGAGCGGCGCTCTCCTCAGTGTCCCCGTCCGGCTCCCGCCCGGAAGCCTTGGCCTCCTCGCCTGGCGGCGGGGGCTGCTCGTCGTCGGACTCCGACTCGTCTGCGGCCTCGCTGTAGAGGTCCGGGTAGCGCGCGGCCGCGTCGAGCGCCGGCGCCTCGACGTGCGTAGCACGTACAACCGGCTCGTCGTCCTCCGGCTCCGGCGGCCACGGCCCGGACGCCCGGTCCCGGTTCTGCGAGGAGACCGTGATCTCCGGCTCGGTCTGGGGCAGCCGCGCGGGTGGAACCGCGAACGACTGCGTCGTCCGCCGGACCCGCTCGGTGGTGCTGGCCGCCGCCGCGTGCGTCGCGGTCACGATCCCGGCTACCGAGGCGCCCGTGAGCAGCAGGACGCCGGCGAGCATCAGGAAGACGAACAGGATATGGGCGCCGGCCTCGGAGAAGAGCTTGCTGGAGACCCAGAAGAGCGACTCTCCGGTGAGGCCGCCGTGGTGCTCGAGGTAGTGCGGGTCGAGGAAGCCGTCGCGCGGCACGTCGCCGGGCCCCACCCCGAGGGAGCCCGCCGCGAGCCCGAGAGTGAGGCCGGCCGTCAGGCAGAGCGCGCCGGCCCTGAGCGGGTGGAGCGACGGCAGCATCGGTCGCACGACCAGCAGCGCCCCGATGCCGAACAGCGCGACCGGCGCCGCGTAAGCCACGCCGCCGAGCAGGAAGAGGAGGGCGTCGGCCATCGCCTCCCCCACCTCTCCGCCCGCCCAGCCGAGGTAGAAGACACAGGCGAGGAAAGCCGCGAACGCGACCAGGCCCAGCCCGATCAGGTCCAGCTGGCGCTGCTCGAGCTCGGGGAGCTCGAACGGCGGCCACCAGGACCCGCGGGCACGGCGCCTCTTCCTGCGGCGGCTCGCCATCCAGGGAGATTTCGACGGAGGAGGGCGCTGCCCTCCCTACCATGGGGTTCTAGATGAGCGGTCGTCCCAGGGTCCTCGTAGTCGAGGACGACATCGACATCGCGGGCGTCCTCCGGCGCTCGCTCGACAAGGAGGGCTACGAGGTGCGCGTGGCCGACGACGGCGAGGTCGCGCTCGAGGAGTCCGGTGTCTTCGAGCCGGACGCCGTGGTGCTCGACCTGGGGCTGCCGAGGCTGGACGGCGTGGAGGTATGTCGCAGGCTGCGGGAGGACGGCGACGTGCCGATCCTCATACTCACCGCGCGCGACGCGGTCGACTCGCGGGTCGAGGGGCTCGACTCGGGGGCCGACGACTACCTCGTCAAGCCGTTCGAGCGCGAGGAGCTGCTGGCTCGGCTGCGGGCGCTCCTGCGCCGCCGGCCGCCTCGGGGCAGCGCATTCATGGTGGTCGGCGACCTGCGCCTCAACCCCGACACCCACGAGGTCCTCCGCGGCGAGCGCGCGCTCGAGCTGACCGCCCGCGAGTTCGAGCTGCTCGAGCACCTCATGCGGAACGAGCGGATCGTCGTCTCGCGCCAGGCGCTGCTGGACGACGTCTGGGGCTATCACCCGTTCGCCGAGACCAACACCGTCGACGTGTTCATCTCGACCCTGCGCCGGAAGCTCGAGGCCGGCGGCGAGCCGCGCGTGCTTCACACCGTACGCGGCGCCGGCTACGTCCTGAGGGAGCCGTGAGGACTCGACTCCCCGTACGGGTGAAGGTCGCCGTGCTCGCCGCCGGGCTGACCTTCGTGATCCTCCTGTTGTTCGCGATCGTGATCGGAGCTCTGGCCGAGCAGCGCATCCGCTCCGCATTCGACGACGACCTCCGCGCAGCCTCGGCGGACCTGCAAGACCGGCTGAGCCCGCAGCTCACGTCGACCGGTCAGCTCAAGGTGAACCGCGACGCGCTGCTGTACGCCGGCGCCGGCGACGTCCTGGTCCAGCTGGTCGACACCCGCGGCCACGTCCTCTACCCGCGGGGGGGCGGGCTCCACCTCGGCCTGGCGAACGCCGAGGGCGTTCAGGACGTCGGCGACCACCGGGTGGTGTCGCGGCCGCTCGTCGTCGCCACCCGCACCCCGCCCGAGCCCTTCGCGCCGCTGGGGCGATCGGTCGTCGACACCGTCGCGTTCGTCCAGTACGCGAAGCCCGAGACCAGCATGACGCGCACCGTCAAGCGGGTGCGCCTGTTCCTGGCCTTCGGCGTCCTCGGGGGAACGCTGCTCGCCTTCCTCGGAGGGCTCCTGGTGGCCAGGCGTGCGATGCGCCCGATCGCGGGGCTCACCCGCGCCGCGCGCGAGGTGGCCCGCACGCGGGATCCCGACATCACGCTTCCCAAGCCGCAGGCGAACGACGAGGTCTCGGACCTGGCGCACACCCTGGAGGACATGCTCCGCGAGCTGACTGCCGCGCGCGAGGAAACCGAGGCCACGCTTGCCCGCCAGCGCGTGTTCGTCGCCGACGCGTCGCACGAGCTGCGCACGCCGCTCACCAGCATCCTCGCCAACCTCGAGCTGCTGGAATCCGAGCTGGCCGGCGAGCAGCGCGAGATCGCCGGCTCCGCGCTGCGCTCCTCGCGGCGGATGAGGCGGCTGGTTGCCGACCTGCTGCTGCTGGCGCGCGCCGACGCCGGTCGCGAGACGCCGCGCGCCCCGGTAGACCTTGCGGCCGTGGCGCGGGAGGCGGCGGCCGAGGCGGCGGCGCTCTCCTCCGAGCATCCGCTCTCGCTCGACCTGCCCGGGCCGGTCGTCGTGAACGGCGTCGGCGACGACCTCCATCGCCTTGCCGCGAACCTGGTCGAGAACGCCCTGATCCATACCCCGCCCGGCACCCCGGTGACAGTTTCCGTCCGGGCCGAAGACGGCTCGGCGATGCTGGAGGTCGCGGATCGGGGACCCGGTGTGCCGCCCGAGCAGCGCGAGCGGGTGTTCGAGCGGTTCGCCCGCGGTCCGCTGGAGGGTCGGGCGCCCGGGGCGAGGGTTCGCTCCGACGGAGCGCCACCGGCGGGGAGCGGTTTGGGGCTGGCGATCGTGCGGGCGGTGACCGATGCGCATGGGGGGCGGGTGGAGCTGGTGGACGCCGATGGCGGAGGGGCGCGGTTCGTCGTGACGCTTCCCGTGGGCGTCGCCCGGGGTTCAACGACCGGGCTGGGTGAGGGTCGGGCCGCGACCGGGGGGCAGGACGGCTCCGGTGGAACTCTCCTGGATAGCGGGCGCAGGACGCCCCTTATGTAGGACAGCTACTGGCGTCGATGCCGCCGGCGCCGCGCTCCGATCGCGTCGCTAGCGTGTTCTGACCTCAAGCCGCACCCGATCCCGGAGGAGTCGTATCGTGAAGTCGATCCTGCGCCGGCGGCCGACGCCTGCACTGGTCATCTCCGTCATTGCCCTGTTCGTCTCGCTCAGCGGCGTCTCCTACGGCGTCGCGACGGGCTTCATCGACAGCCGCGAGATCAAGGACAACGAGGTCCGCAGCCGCGACGTGCGCAACAACACGGTTCGGACCCTCGACCTGCGCAACAACGAGGTGCGGGGGATCGACATCCGCAACAGCACCGTGCAGAGCCGCGACGTCGCCCTCAACACGCTGACCGGGGACGACATCAACGAGGCGCGTCTGGGGAAGGTGCCGAGCGCCGCCGAAGCCGACTCGGCTGCCAGCGCGACGTCGGCTCAGAACGCCACCAACGCCACCAACGCTACGAACGCCACGAACGCCACGAACGTGGGCGGCGTGAAGATGCAGCGGATCTCCTACGCGGCCGAGAACGGGACCGGCTTTACCCCGATCCTCGACTTCGGAGGTCTCCAGCTGAGCGCCGCGTGCCAAGGCGGTGACATTCTCGTCATAGGGAATCCCGGTCCGGGCCTCGACAACTCGCAGATCGTGTCGGACTCCTTCGCCGCGAGCAATCTGGACTTCGACACCGGGTCGAATTCGACCGTCGTCGGGGTAACGGATACGTCGGAGGCCGGCACGATCGCATTCGAGGGATCGAACGGGTCGATCGTGACGATCCAGGCCCTGGCCTTGGAGGAGCCCAACGGGGTGAACGGCACCTCGAACGACTGCGGCTTCTTCGGGATCGCGCAGGCCGGCTAGACCTCGACCACGACCGGCAGCACCATCGGCCGCCTGCGCAGGCGCTCGTAGACGAACTCCGCGATGTCGTCGTGGAGGTGGTCCTGGAGGAGGTCGATCTCCCTGACCTCCTCCTCGGCCGAGCGGGCCAAGGAGTCGTCGACGGCGTCCCGGAGCTCGTCGACGAACCCGTCCGACTCGTCGAGGAACGGCACGCCGCGGAAGATGATCTCGGGCGGGACCACGGAGCGGCCGTCCTGCTCGGAGATCGTGGCGACTACGATGAAGATGCCGTCGGCCGACAGCATCCGCCGGTCGCGGAGCGCCACGTCCTCGATGTCGCCGACGTCGACCCCGTCCACGAAGATCATCCCTGCCTGCTCACGGGCGGCGAAGCGGGCGCCGCGGCCGTCGATCTCGAGCGGCAGCCCGTTCTCGCCCCGGAAGATCGCGTCGGGCGGCACGCCCACGGCCTCCGCGAGCTCGCCGTGGAGGCGCAGCCGGCGGTGGTCGCCGTGGACCGGCAGCACGTAGCGCGGCCGCGTCAGGTTCAGCATCAGCTTCAGCTCCTCGGCGTAGCCGTGCCCCGAGGCGTGGACGGGGACCTCTCGGGGCGTGATCACCGCGGCCCCAAGCCGGTAGATGCGGTCGATCGTCTCGTTCACGGCGCGCTCGTTCCCCGGGATCGGCGTGGCCGAGAAGATGACGGTGTCCCCCCCATGCAGCTCCACGTGCGGGTGGTCGCCGTGCGCCATCCGCCGCAGCGCCGAGAGCGGCTCGCCCTGGCTCCCGGTCGAGATCACCACGAGGTTCCGGTCGGCGAAGTCCTCGATCTCCCTCGGCCCCACCAGCATCCCCTCGGGGATCTCGATGTGGCCCAGCATTCGCCCGATGTTCACGTTCTTGCGCATCGAGCGCCCGACGAGCGACACCTTCCGCCCGAGCGCCGCGGCGGCGTCGACCACCTGCTGCACCCTGTGGACGTTCGAGGCGAAGCAGGTGATGACGATCCGGCCGGTGCAGCGCGAGAAGACCTCCTCGAGCCTGGGCCCCACGCTCGACTCGGAAGGCGACATGCCCGGCCGGTCGGCGTTGGTCGAGTCGCCGCACAGGAGCAGCAGACCATCGCGTCCGAGCTCGGCGAGCCGGGAGACGTCGGCAGGGACGCCGTCGACGGGTGTCTGGTCGAACTTGTAGTCGCCCGTCACCACGGTGGTGCCGAGCTCGCATCTGAGCGCCACCGCGAACGAGTCCGGGATCGAGTGCGCCATCTTCACCATCTCGACCGTGAACGGGCCCGCCTCGAAGGTCTGCGTGGCCAGCACGTCCTGGACCGGGGCGTCCTGCATTCGGTGCTCGTCGAGCTTCGAGCGGGCCATCGCGGCGGTCAGCGGCCCGCCGTAGACCGTCGGCTCGCGGCCGAGCTGGCGGAGCAGGAACGGAAGCGCTCCTAGGTGGTCCTCGTGAGCGTGGGTGAGAACGATCGCCTCGATGTCCTCGGAGCGCTCGCGCAGGTAGGCGAAGTCGGGCAGCACAAGGTCGATCCCGAGCTGGTCGGGCGCCGGGAACATGAGCCCGGTGTCGACGACCACGATGCGGCCGCCGTACTCCACGACCGTCATGTTCTTGCCGATCTCGCCGAGCCCGCCGAGCGGCAGAACCCGAAGCGTGCGATCGCTCAAGTGCTCACGGGACCGCCGCCAGCAGGCCGTGGCGCTCGAGCGCCCCGCGGATGACCGACTGCTCGTGCTCGTCGGCCTCCACCAGCGGCAGCCGCAGGCCGCCGACGTCGTGACCGGCCAGCGCCAGCGCGGTCTTGATCGGGATCGGGTTGGTCGTGACCGTGAGCGCCTTGAACAGGTCCCGGAGCGACTCGGCGATCTCGCGCCGCGACTCGGGCTCGTCGGTCATGCGACGCATCTCGCGGCCGACCAGGTGCGAGGCGACCAGGATCCCGCCGGTCCCGCCCATGTCGAGCACGTCGGCGAGAACGTCGTCGTTGCCGGCCAGCAGGTCGAGACCGTCGATCGGGGCCATGTCCTCATAACGCGCCTGCTTCACCGCCACCACGTTGTCGATCTCACCAAGCTCGCGCAACAGGTCGTTCGGGATGTCGACTGCCGTGCGGGACGGGATGTTGTAGACGACGATCGGCTTGTCGGTGGCGGCCGCGACGGTCTCGAAGTGGGCCTTGATCCCGCGCCGGTTCGGCTTGTTGTAGTAGGGGGTGACGACCAGCATCGCGTCGACGCCGATCGCTGTGGCGCGCCTGGTGAGCTCGACCGTGTGATGGGTGTCGTAGGTCCCTGTTCCGGCGACGATCGTCGTCTCCTCGGGGCATTCGGCCACACCGAGCTCCCACAGCCGGCACTTCTCGTCGTCGGTGAGGGTGGGCGACTCGCCGGTGCTGCCCGCCAGCACGAGGCCGTCCGAGCCGTTCTCGAGAAGATGATGCATGAGGCGCACGGCGGCGTCCTCGTTCAGGGCGCCCTCCCCGTCGAAGGGCGTGACCATGGCTGTGAGGATCCCGCCAATGCGCATGCTGTCCATCCCCTCCATTCGCCTCGGGCCACCTTAGCGCGTCTCCCGGCGCGGGAAGCCCTTCCGGAACACCCGCTGCAAATGGCAGAATTCCACGTCGCAAGATGGCGCAGCAGCGCGACTACAGCCACCGGACGGCGGTCGAGAAGCTCGGCGTGAAGCCGCAGCAGCGTGTCGAGATGGCGGGCGACGTCGGTCCGGGTCTCAGGCGCGACGTAAAGGAGGCGCTCGGCCGCGGTCTCGTGAAGGCGGGGGAGCTCGACGGCGTGATCGTCCTCGTCGAGTCCGAGGACGAGGCCAAGGAGGCCCTCGTCCGCTATCGGGCCCGGCTGCGGGACACGGGCTACCTCTGGATGATCACCCGCAAGCGAGGACACGAGCGCTACCTCAACCAGATGGCGCTCGTTCCCCACGCCAAGCGGCTCGGAATGATCGACAACAAGACCTGCTCGATCGACGACGAACGCTCGGGAATCCGCTTCGTCGTGCCGCGCGCGCTGCGAAGGGACGGCGGCAAGAGCACCGCCTGACGGTCAGAGCAGGTGCTCGAGCCCGACCGTCGGCGAGCGTTTCAGCGAGCTGACCTTGCGGACCGCGAGCAGGACACCGGGCATGAACGACTCGCGCGCCACGGAGTCGTGGCGGATCGTGAGTGTCTGGCCGAGCCCGCCGAAGACCACCTCCTGGTGCGCCACCAGACCCGGCAGCCTCACCGAGTGGATCGGCTCGTGGACGTTGCCGCCGGCCGCCCGGACGAGCTCCGCCGTCCGCGCGGCGGTCCCGGAGGGCGCGTCGAGCTTCGTGTCGTGGTGCAGCTCGACGATCTCGCACTCGGGCATGTAGGACGCCGCCCGCTTCGACAGCTCCATCATCAGCACGGCCCCGATGGCGAAGTTGGGGGCGACGAACAGGTTCGCCGAGCCGACGCCTCGAAGCTCGGAGAAGTCGGCGCCCGTGGTTCCCATCACGCAGTGGACGCCCGCCTCGAGGCAGGCTCGCGCGTTCTCCACCGCGGAATCGGGAGTCGAGAAGTCCACCACCACCTCGGCGTCGCCCAGCGCGTCCGCGAGCGCGGTGTCAAACCGCGGGTCGGCGCGGCCGACGAGGGCGAGGTCGTCCGCGGCCTCGACGGCCTCGCAGACGGTCTGACCCATGCGGCCGGCGGCGCCCGAGACCGCGACTCGGATCATGCAGCCGCCAGCGCAGGGCTGACGGGTTCGAGCGCAGCTCGAAAGGTCTTCTCCTCGCGGCCGACTCCGGCGGCCGACATCCGCTCGGGCCGCCACAGGTCCGCGGCGAGCGTCATGACGTCCTCGAGCGTGACCGCGTCGAAGGCGGCGAGCACCTCGTCGACCGTGAGCAGTGGAACACCCATCAGCAGCGAGCTGCCGAGCCGGTTCATCCGGGTGAGCGTCGATTCCATCGACAGCACGGTCCGGCCCTTCACGTTCTCGCGGGCGCGCTCGAGCTCCTCCTCGCTCACCCCGCCCTCCTGCAGCCGGCGCAGCTCGGCGCCGATCACGTCCATCGCCTTGGCGACGTTGTCCGGCCGGGTGCCGACGTAGAGCGCGACCTGGCCGGTGTCCGAGTAGTGGCTCGCATACGAGTAGACGGCATAGGCGAGCCCGCGCTTCTCCCGCACCTCCTGGAACAGCCGGGACGAGGTTGAACCGCCGAGGATCGTGTCGAGCACCCGGAGCGCGAAGCGGCGCTCGTCGCCGCGCGGAATCCCCGGCCCGCCGAGACACAGGTGGTACTGCTCGGTGTCCTTCTCCAGGAAGCGAACAGAAGGCCTTCCCCCATTCGGCGACGACGGACCGTGCGGCGACGCGGGCGCCTCGCCGAAGGCCGACCCGACCAGCTCGACGATCGCGTCGTGGTCGAGGTTGCCCGCCGCAGCGACGACGACATTCCTCGGCACGTAGCGTCCGTCGTGCCACGCCGCCAGCTCGGGCACGGGCACCGACGACACGACCTCCGCCCGACCGATGATCGGCCGCCCGAGCGGGTGGTCGCCGAAGATCGCTCCCGCCAGCACGTCGTGGACCTTGTCCTGCGGCTCGTCCTCGTACATGGCGATCTCCTCGATCACCACCTGGCGCTCTGAGTCGATGTCCGGATAGGCCGGGCGCAGCACCATGTCCTGGAGCACGTCGAACGCGCGCTCCAGGTGGCCGTCCAGGAAGCGCGAGTAGACGGAGGTCGTCTCCTTGCCGGTCCCGGCGTTGACCTCCGCCCCCATCGCGTCGAACGCCTCGTCGATCTCGCGCGACGAGAAGCGATCGGTGCCCTTGAACAACAGGTGCTCGAGGAAATGCGAGATCCCGGCCTGCTCGTCGCCCTCGTCGCGGGAGCCGGTCCGGACCCAGAACCCGAGCGCGATCGAGCGAACGGACGGCATCGCCTCCGTGACGACCCGGACGCCCGAGTCGAGCGTCGTCAGCCGTGCCGTCTGCGGTGCGAGCTCCTGGGGCTCGGCCCCTGCGCGAGCGCTCACTCGCTCCGCTCGCGCTCGCGGTCCCTGTCCCGGTAGCGCGGCCGCTCGCGGTCCCGGCGGCCGCCGTTGTCGCGCCGCCCGCGTCCGCCGCGGTCGCCCCTCGAGCCCTTGTCGCCGGTGCCCATGGACGCGAGCTCCTCGGCCGACTTGCCCGAGATCTCCGGATCGTCGGCGAGGCGCAGCCCGATGCGGCCGCGCTCACGGTCGACCTCGACCACCTTGACGCTGATCTCGTCGCCGCGGCCGAGGATCTCCTCGACCGTATTCGGGCGCTTGCCCGGCGCGATGTTCGAGATGTGAAGCAGGCCGTCGGTGCCCTTGGCGAGCTCGACGAACGCCCCGAAGGTCGTGGTCTTCACGACCTTGCCGACGAACTCGTCGCCGACCTCGACCTCCTTGGTCATCTGGCGGATGCGGTCGACGAGGGCGTCGCCCTGGTCGCCGGTCTGCGCGTAGATACGGACCGTGCCGTCGTCGTCGATGTCGATCTGGGCGTCGTACTCCTCGGACAGCGCCCGGATCGTCTCGCCGCCCTTGCCGATCACCGCACCGATCTTCTCGGTGTCGATCTGGATCTGGGAGATGCGCGGCGCGTACTGCGAGAGCTGCGCGCGCGGCTCGGAGATCGCGTCGCGCATCTTGTCGAGGATCGCCATGCGCGCCTCCTTGGCCTGCGAGAGCGCGTCGCGCAGGATGTCGAAGGTCACCCCCTCGATCTTGATGTCCATCTGGAGCGCCGTGATGCCCTCGGAGGTGCCGGCGACCTTGAAGTCCATGTCGCCGAGGTGGTCCTCCACGCCCGCGATGTCCGTGAGCACGACGTAGTCGTCGCCCTCCTTGATCAGCCCCATCGCTACGCCCGCCACGGCGGCCTTGATCGGCACGCCGGCGTCCATCAGCGACAACGTCGAGCCGCACACCGATGCCATCGACGACGAGCCGTTCGACTCGAGGATGTCCGAGACCACGCGGATCGTGTACGGGAACTCGTCGATCCCGGGCACCACCGGGAGCAGTGCCCGCTCGGCGAGCGCGCCGTGCCCGATGTCGCGGCGCTTCGGCCCGCGCATGAAGCCCGCCTCGCCCACCGAGAACGGCGGGAAGTTGTAGTGGTGGAAGTAGTGCTTGGCCTCCAGGAGGCCGAGCGTGTCGAGCCGCATCTCCTCCCGGGTGGTGCCGAGCGCGGCGACGGAGAAGGCCTGCGTCTGGCCGCGGGTGAAGATCGCCGACCCGTGCGTGCGCGGCGTCGCCGGCACCTCGATCCAGATGTCGCGGATCTCCTGAGCGGCCCGGCCGTCCGGGCGCTTCTTCTCGACGGCGATCCGCCTCCGGATGATGTCCTTCTCCAGCTTGTCGAAGGCGAGCTGAACCGCGGCCCGACGGCCCGCGTGGGCTTCGGAGTCGCCCTCGGAGTCGCCGGAGAGCGCCCCGAGCGCCTCCTCCTCCACTCGCTCCGTGGCGTCCTGGCGCTCCAGCTTGTCGACCACCTGGGTGGCCTCGTCGAGCGCCGCGCCGAAGCGCTCCTTCAGCTCATTCAGCACCGCCTCGTCCACTTGAGGCGGCTCGATTGCGACCTTCTCCTTTCCGGCCTGCGCCCGAAGGTCGTGCTGCGCCTGACAGAGGCGCTTGATCTCGGCGTGGGCGATGTCGAGCGCGTCGAGGATCTCGGCCTCTCCGATCTCGCTGGCGCCGGCCTCGACCATGAGGATGGCCTCCTCGGTCCCGGCGACCACCAGGTCGAGCGGACTGTCGAGGAGCCACTCTTCGTTCGGGTTGACCTGGAAGTTGCCCTCGGAGTCCTGCCCGATCCGCACCGCGCCGACCGGCGCCGGGAACGGGATGTCGGAGACCATCAGCGCAGCGCTCGCGCCGTTCATGGCCAGGACGTCGTAGGGATGCTCGTGGTCGACCGACATGGGGATCGACACGAGCTGCGTCTCGCGCGTCCAGCCCTTCGGGAAGAGCGGCCGCAGGGGCCGGTCGATCATCCGCGCGGTCAGCGTCGCCTTCTCGCCCGCGCGTCCCTCGCGGCGGAAGAAGCTGCCGGGGATCTTCCCGGCCGCGTACATCCGCTCCTCTACGTCAACGGTAAGGGGCAGGAAATCGACGTCGCGCGGGTTTCCGGCGGTGGCGGTGCAGAGCACCATCGTCTCTCCCGCCTTCACCACGACCGCGCCGCTCGCCTGCTTGGCGAGCCTACCGGTCTCGAGCTCGATAGAGCTCCCGCCGACCTCGAGCGAGACCCGGCTCACACCATCAGTCATGTTCTTCCTTTCAGCCGCCTCCGGTTGGCGGCGTCGTACGTGTACCTCTCGATACGAACGCGGCCGATGCTAGCAGCGGCGTGGCCACGTCAGCCCGCGCGCAGCGCCGCAATCAGCTCCTGATCGGGCACTCCGGGGTGCGGGCGGCCGTCCAAGAATTGGGTCGGCGTGGTCGTGACGCCGGCGCGGATGCCGCCGCGGAAGTCGCGCGCGACGCGCTCGACGACCCCATCCGAACGGCGATCGAGCTCGAAGCGGTCGAGGTCGAGCGCCATGCGCCGAGCCCGCTCCCACAGGTGGGGGTCGTCCAGATGGCCCTGATCCTCGAGCAGCGAGTCGTGCATGTCCCAGAAGCGTCCCTGGAGTCCGGCCGCCTCAGCGGCAGCGGCGAGCACGCGGGCGCGCGGGTGCTTCGAGACGACCGGGAAGTGCCGGAACACCCGCGTGATCGGGAGCTCCTTGAGGATCAGGTGGGCGCGGGCGCAGTAGGGACACTCGAGGTCGGCGTACTCGACGACCACCGGCCCGTCGCCCCGTACGTGGTCGTCCGGGCCCGGCTCAGGCGGCGGTGCGCTCGTCCAGCGCGTCAAAGATCAGGTTCGCCCCGGGCACCTCGAGCGGCGGGGACCGGTAGGACCACGTGACCACGCCGTCCGGGTCCACGATCACGAGTGCCCGCGCGGACACGCCGTGCTCCTCGGACCAGACCCCGTACGCCTTCGCCACCTCCCCTTTCGGGTGGAAGTCGGCAAGGAGCGGGATCGTGAGGTTGAGGTGGCTCTGGAACGCTCCGTGACAGAAGGCGCCGTCGACCGAGATGCCGACGAGCTTCGCGCCGCGCTCCTCGAACTCGCCCAGCACCTCCTGGTAGATGCTCAGCTGGTCCGTGCAGACCGGGCTGAAGTCGGCAGGGTAGAAGACCAGCACGACCGTCTGCCCGCGGAAGTCCGACAGTGAGACGGGGTCTCCCTCCTGGTCCGGCAGCGTGAACTCCGGCGCCGCGGTGCCGGGCTCGATCATCGCCGCAGGCCGAGCTCTGCGATCAGCGACCGGTAGCGGTCGATGTCCGAGCGCTGCAGGTACCTGAGCAGCCGGCGGCGCTTGCCCACCAGCATCAGCAGCCCGCGCCGGGAGTGGTGGTCCTTCCTGTGCTCGCGCAGATGCTCGGTGAGCTCGTTGATGCGCGCGGTCAGTAGTGCCACCTGCACCTCGGTCGAGCCGGTGTCGGCGTCGCCGCGCCCGAACTTGGCGACGATGTCCCGCTTCGCGTCTGCCGTCAGCGTCATCGGCGGGAAACCGTAGCAGCCGCGTGGCGCTACGAGGGGACGACCGGATAGCGCTTCGTCGCGCAGATCTCACGCGCCTCGGCGACGTCCCGCCGCATCTGCTCGACGAGCGCGTCGACCGAGTCGAAGCGCTTCTCGCCGCGCATTCGCTCGATGAAGGCGATGCGCAGCTCCTCGCCGTACAGGTCGCCGTCGAAGTCGATCAGGTGCGCTTCGACGAGCAGCCCGCGGCCTGTCTCGAAGGTCGGCCGCACGCCGACGTTGACCGCCGCCGGGTAGCCGTGCGCCCAGGCCGCGTACACGCCGTGGCCGGGGCATACGAGCGCGTCGTCGGGCACGATATTCGCCGTCGGGACGCCCAGGTCGCGTCCGCGGCGGTCGCCTTCCACGACCTCCCCCTGGAACAGGAACGGCCCCCCGAGGAAGTCTGCCGCCTGCCTCACGTCCCCCGCCGCGACGAGTCCCCTGATGTGGCTCGAGGACACGGTCTCGCCGGAGACCTCTACGAGCGGGACTACCGTCGTCTCGAACTCCGGCCGGGCGCGCAGGAACTGGGCGGTCCCCTTGGCTCCCTTGCCGAAGCGGAAGTTCTCCCCCACCGAGACCCGCTCGGCGCCGAGTCGCGCGACGAGCACCTCCTCCACGAACTCCTCGGCCGTCTTGGCCGCGAAGTCTTGGTCGAAGGGGATCACGACCAGCTCCTCGGCGCCCAGCCCCGCGATCAGGTCGCGCTTCACCGGAAACGAGCTGATCAGCTTCGGGGTGGCCTCCGGGTGGATGACCGAGAGCGGGTGCGGATCGAAGGTGAGCGCCGTGCCGTTGCCGCGGATCACCTCGCGATGGCCCAGGTGCACGCCGTCGAAGGTGCCGATGGCGACGCCGCGCGAGTCCGGGCCGCGCTCGACGTCGGGAAGTAGGACGACCTTCATGCGGGCGAGAACACTACGACGGGCTGGAGCTCATCTGCGCGCGGCTCGCCGATGGCGAGGAGCTCGCCGGCGTACGTAAGGCGTACCGCGGGGCCCACCGGCCCCGCCGCCCCGGCGTCAGCCGCGCCGACTCGACCTCCGCCGGGGACGGCAGCGCCGGGGGCCTCCCCCCGGAGGGGAATCCGCCGCCCATGCCTCACCGAGCGCGCCTCCTCGGGCGCCAGCGCGCGCTCCGGCAGGAAGCCGAGCGCCTCGGCCAGCGGGACGATCCGCTCCGGGTCGGCATCCTCCAGGCGGAACGGGCCGATCGCCGTCCGCTCGAGCTCCTCGCAGTAGGCGTCGCCCAGCTCGGCTATCAGGCTGCGGACATAGGTGCCGGAGGAGCACTCGATCTCGAATGCCGCGCGCTCGCCCTCGAGCCACAGGCGCTCGGCTCGATAGACGGTTACCGGGCGGGCGGTCAGCTCCGGGGCCTCCCCGCTTCGCGCAAGCTGGTACGCGCGCCGTCCCCCCACCTTGAGCGCCGAGTACGCGGGCGGTCGCTGCATCAGCTCCCCGACCGGGAGCTCGACCCGCTCGGGGACGCGACCGGTTCGGCCGAGCTCGCCGTCGCGGTCGCCCGTGTCCGAGACCCAGCCGAGGCGGGCGACCGCCCGGTAGGCCTTGGGCAGCGCCGCGAAGAAGCGCTGCGCGCGCGTGGCGCGTCCCACCAGCACCAGGAGCAGGCCCGTGGCGAACGGGTCGAGCGTGCCGGCGTGCCCGACCTTCGCGCCGCGCGGCAGCCGCCGCCGGGCCGCCGCCACAACGTCGTGGGAGCTCACCCCCGCCGGCTTGGCGTGGAGGACGACGCCCGGCCCTGCATTCACTAGATGCGCAGTTGCTCGCCGACGAGCTGGCGGAGCCGGTGCACCAGCTCCGGGTAGGGAGCGGCGGTCGAGAAGCCGGCGGCCTGCGGGTGACCGCCGCCGCCGAACTCATGCGCGACCCGCGAGACGTCGACGCGGGTGTCGGTCGCGCGGAGGCTGACCTTGCGCATCCCCTCGCGGTCCTCGGCGAGCAGCTCGCGCACGAGCACCGCCACTGCCGTGCCCTCCACGGCGCGCATGTGATCGACCACGCCCTCCGAATCGGTCTCGAGGGCCCCGGTGTCCTCGTAGTCCGGCTTGGTGAGGTGCGCGATCGTGATCGCGCCGCTGTCGTAGCGCTCGACCGAGGACAGTGCCCGCTGGAGCAGCTGGAGGCGCCGGAACGGCAGGTCCTCGAACAGCCGGCGGTAGACCTGGTGCGGCTCAACGCCGGCCTCTATCAGCTCGGCCGCCATCCGGTGCGCGTCGGGGGAAGTGCTCTCGTACATGAACCGCCCGGTGTCGGTCACGAGGCCGACGTAGAGGGCGTCGGCGATCGGCGGCGTCATCTCGGCGCCGAGCTCTTTGGCCAGGCGCCACACGATCTCGGCCGTGCAGGAGGCCTTCGGACACACCAGGTTGACGGTTCCGAAGCGGGTGTTGTCGTGATGGTGGTCGATGTTGAGGATGTGGACTCCCTCCTCCTGTAGGAAATCCACGGGCATGCGGTCGATGTTCCCGCAGTCGAGGAAGACGACCGTGCGCTCGCCCACGTCCACCGGGGGCGCGCCGACCAGGTTGTCGAACTGGAAGCTCCGGTACTCCCAGGGAAGCGGGAACTCGTCCGGCGACATGTACATGACCGAGTCCTTGCCGAGCTGGAGCAGGATCTCGTGCATTCCGAGCAGCGAGCCGAGGGCGTCGCCGTCAGGGTTCTCATGGGTCGTCAGGAGCAGCTTGTCCGCCTGCCGAAGGTCCGCCAGCACCTCTTCCTGTTCGGTGACGACGCTCACTCGTCCAGCAGCTCCGATATCCGCATACCTCGGTCTATCGACTCGTCGTAGACGAACTCAAGCGTCGGCGTGTGCTTCATCCGCACTTCGCGGGAAATGATCTGCTGGAGGAGGCCGTGTGACGACTCCAGGCCGGCCAGGGTGTCCGCCCGCTCCTGGACCGACCCGAGCACGCTCACGAACACACGAGCGTGGCGAAGGTCTGGACTTGTCTCCACGGCGGTCACAGTCACGAAACCTATGCGCGGGTCGTCGAGGCCTTCGGCGATCCGTGCCGAGAGCACCTCGCGGACCGCCTCGTTGACCCTGCGCATGCGGTCGATGGGCATCCTAGAGAAGGTCCTGGATCGACATCACATGGCATTCCACGGCCGCGCCGTCGGGAAACATGGATTCCACGTAGCGGGCGAGGCCGGCGCCTCGCTCGCGGAGCGGGCCGGCCTCGCGTCCGACCAGGGCAGCCGTCAGCGTCGCGCGCTGCCAGAGCTCGTGGTGATCGGTCTCGGCCACTGCCGCGCCGAAGCGGCGCTGAAGGTGCGCCTTGAGCGAGCTCAGCTCCCTGCGCTTGCCTTTCAGGCTTCCATTCTCTGGGAAGTGCAGGTGGATCTCGAGGAGACAGACGAAGCTCAAGTGAGAGTCTGTTCGACCCGCCTCGTCTCGTAGACCTCGATCACGTCCCCCTCCTTCACGTCGGGGTAGTTCTCGAGCACGATGCCGCACTCCATGCCGGACGTCACCTCGCGGACGTCGTCCTTGAAGCGGCGCAGCGACCCGATGCGGCCGTCGTATATGACGGTGCCATCGCGCACGAGGCGGCAGCGGGCGCCGCGCCGGACGGTTCCGTCGGTCACGTAGCAGCCAGCGATCGTGCCGACGCGCGACGCCTTGAAGGTCGCCCGCACCTCGGCTGTCGCGATCGACTCCTCGACCTCCTCGGGCTCGAGCAGCCCCTCCATCGCGTCGCGGAGGTCCTCCACGATCTGGTAGATCACTGAGTAGGTCCGGATCTCGACGCCCTCCTGGTCGGCGACCGCGGCCGCACTGCCGACCGGGCGGACGTTGAAGCCGATCACCACCCCGTCGGATGCCGACGCGAGCATCACGTCCGACTCGGAGATGCCGCCAACCCCGTCGCGGATGACGTTCACTTGGACGCGCTCCTGCGGGAGGCGCGCGATCTCGTCCGCAAGCGCCTCGAGCGATCCCGCCACGTCGGCCTTCACCACCAGGTTGAGCTCCTTCTCGCCGCGCTCGGCTCGGGCGAGCACGTCCTCTAGGGACACGCGCCGGCGGGCCTGCCGCGCGAGCGCCTCCTGCTTCAACCGGATCCCCCGGTCGCTCGCCAGGCGCTTGGCCTCGCGATCGTTCGCGACCACCCGGAAGTGCTCGCCGGCATCGGGCACGCCGTCGAAGCCGAGGATCTCGACCGGCATGCCGGGTGTTGCCTCCTGGAGGCGCTGTCCGCGGAAGTCGTGCATCGCGCGCACCCGACCCCAGTGCTCGCCCGCGACCAGCGCGTGGCCGACCTTCATGCGGCCGCGGAGTATGAGCAGCGTTACGACCGGCCCGCGGCCCGGGTCGAGCCGGGACTCGATGACGAACCCGGACGCCTCGGCGCCGGGGTTGGCCTTCAGCTCCTGGATCTCGGCGAGCGTGACGAGCGTCTCGAGCAGGTCGTCGAGGTTCTGGCGCGTCTTGGCCGAAACGTCCACGAACTCGGTGTCGCCGCCCCAGTCGGCAGGAGTCAGACCCTGCTGGGCGAGCTCGCCACGTACCCGATTCGGGTCGGCCCCCTCCTTGTCGATCTTGTTGACGGCCACCATGACCGGGACCCTTGCGGCCTTGGCGTGGTCGATCGCCTCGACCGTCTGGGGCATCACGCCGTCGTCGGCGGCGACCACGATCACCGCGATATCGGTGACCTTGGCGCCGCGGGCGCGCATTGCCGTGAACGCCTCATGGCCCGGCGTGTCGAGGAAGGTGATGAGGTGGTCGTCGTGGTGCACCTGGTACGCGCCGATGTGCTGGGTGATGCCGCCGGCCTCCCCGGCGGCGACTTCCGTCTCGCGGATGGCATCGAGCAGCGAGGTCTTGCCGTGGTCGACGTGGCCCATGACGGTGATGACGGGCGGACGCTCGACGAGGTCGGCGTCGGTGTCCTGGTAGGCCGGCTCCTCCTCCACCTCCTCAGCCGCGGAGAGGACCTCGACCCTCTTGTCGAAGGATTCCGCGAGCACCTCGATCGCCTCGTCCGAGAGGGTCTGGGTGAGCGTCGCCATCTCGCCCAGCTCCATCAGCTTCTTGATCACCTCGGACGCGGAGAGTTGGAGCGACTCGGCCACCTCCTTGACGGTCGAGCCGGAGCGGACGCTGACCGCGGGCGCCTCCTGCCGCGCCGCCTCCTCCTTCGCGAGCGCCTCCGCCTCGAGGTCTGGCTCGACCCACTGGGGCCGGCGCCTGCGACCGCGTCCGCGCCGCGCCGGCTGCTGCTGGGGCGGCGGGGTGCGATCGCGGCGCGAGGCCTGAGAGTCGATTACGACACGCCGGCGTCGGCCGCCGGCCGGCCCGCCTTCGCCCGCTCGCCCGCCGCGGGTGGGGCGTGCGCCCCCTCGGCCGCCCGGGCCACCGGGGCCTCCCGGCCCACCGCTCGGGCCATCGGGCCCACCCGGTCGTGGGCCACCGGGCCCGCCGGGCCGCGGGCCTCCAGGCCCACTCGGCCGCGGGCCGCCGGGACGCGGGCCGCCCGGACGCGTGCCTCGCTCGCCGCGGGGACCGCCCGGGCCTCCGGGCCCACCGGGACGTGTGCCACGCGGACCTCCGCCGGGCCCGTCCGCCCGCCCGCGGGGGCCGCGTCCGCCGGGACGATCTCCCTGACGCGCTCCGCCGGCCGGACCTCCCTGCTGACCGCGCTCCTGCGGCGGCGGGGCGTCCTGAAGGATTCTGGGTCCGCGGCCCGCCGGGCCGGCGCGGCGAACGGGCTCGCCGTCAGGGGCGTCCGGGTCGTCCGGCCCGGGTGCGCCCGGCCGCCCCTGCGCGGGCCGCCGCGCGTCGGGAGCATCTACCGCCTTGGGCGGCTCCGCCTCGGCGGGCTTGGCCCCTCCCGCGGGCTTGCCGTCGCCCTTGGGCTCCGCGGCTGCCTTCGGCTTGGTCTCCGGCTCGGGCGCCGGCTTTGCGGGGACGCTCGCCTCAGCGCCGTTGTCGAAGACGCGCGCCGCCTCCGCCTCCTCGACGCTCGAGGCAGGGGCGGTCACCTCCAGGCCGGCGGCCTGAAGGGCGGCGAGGGCCTCCTTCGAGGTGATCCCTCGTTCCTTCGCTATCTCGTGGACGCGCTTCTTTGCCATGCTCGAACTAAGTCTATGGTCTCCTGTTGGACGGTCACGGGCGCTCGAAACGAGCGGGCTAGCGGGCGCTCCAACGCCAGTCCCCTCACGCAGTCCGGCCGATCGCAGACATAGGCGCCGCGGCCTTCCCTGCTTCCGGCCGGGTCGGGGCTGACCCCGCCGTCGTCGCCGCGCACCAGCCGAAGCAGCTCACCCTTGGGAAGGGAGCGCCTACAGCCGACGCAACGGCGAAACGGTTCTACGACTCCTTCGCCTCCTCGGCGACCCGCTCCTCGGCAGCGGGCTCCTCCGCCGCCGGCTCCTCGACAGCGGGCTCCTCCGCCGCCGGCTCCTCGACAGCGGGCTCCTCGGCCACGGTCTCCTCAGGGGTCGGCTCCTCGTCGCCGCTCGGCTCCCCATCCCCGGACGGCCCGCCTTCCTCAGGCGGCACCACGTAGTCGGTGGGCTTGCTCTCGAGCTCCTGGTGCGCGGGAATGCCGCAGTAGCGAGAGCCGGGGAGTGAGGCGTTCGGGCAGCGCTTCCCGTTCGCGAGGATCGCCGCACAGCGGCCCGAGACCTCCTCCTGGTCGTATCCCATCTCCGCCTCTTCCTCGGCGAACTCGGTCTCGGAGCGAATGTCCACGCGCCAGCCGGTCAGACGCGCGGCGAGCCGCGCGTTCAGGCCGTCCTTGCCGATCGCCAGCGACAGCTGGTCGTCGGGCACGATGACGGTCGCCTGCTTGGCGTCGTCGTCGACCAGCACCTCGCGCACCCGGGCCGGGGAAAGAGCCTTGGCCACGAAGCGCGCCGGCTCCTCGTTGAACGGGATGATGTCGATCTTCTCGCCGCGCAGCTCCGACACGACCATCCGCACCCGCGAGCCCCGCGGCCCGACGCAGGCGCCGACCGGGTCGACGCCGGAAGCGTGCGAGACCACTGCGATCTTCGACCGATAGCCGGGCTCGCGCGCGACGTTCTGGATCTCCACAAGTCCGTCCGCTATCTCCGGAACCTCGAGCTCGAAGAGCGCCCTGATCAGCTCCGGAGAGCGCCGAGACACGATGATCGAGGGCCCCTTCGCCTGGTTCGAGACGTCCGTGATGATCGCCTTGATCCGCTGACCGTGGTCATAGCGCTCGCCGTGCACCTGCTCGCCGCGCGGCAGGAGCGCCTCGACCCGCTCGCGCAGCTGCACGAGCGTGTAGCGCGAGTCCGACTGCTGCACGATCCCGGTGATCAGCTCGCCCACCCGGTCCTGGTACTCGTTGAACATCATGTCCCGCTCGGCCTCGCGGATCCGCTGGAGGATCACCTGCTTCGCGGTCTGGGCGGCGATCCGTCCGAAATCGTCGGGCGTCACGTCGTGCTCGTCGATCTGATCGCGGTACTGGGCGAGGCGCTCCTGGTCGATCTCGGGCGGCTCGGGGTAGACGAGCTCGCCGGTCTCGGGGTCGACGGTCGGCTCGCCAAGCTCCTCCTCGACCTCGTCGAGGAGCTGCTCCTCGAGCTCCGTAGGGAGCAGGAGCTCGTAGACGCGAAAGTCCCCCGAGCCTCGGTCGACCTCTACCCGCGCGTACTTGGCCGCTTCGGGGGTCTTCTTGTAGGCGGACAGCAGGGCGTCCTCGAGCGCCGCCATCAGGCGGTCGGCCGAGATGCCCTTCTCGCGCTCGAGGACCCCGACGGCCTCGACGATCTCCTTGGTCATCCCTCCCCCTCGATCAGGTTGCTCTTGTTGATCTCCGAGTAGGGGATCGTCACGACGCCGGAGTCGGCCGCGACGGTCACCTCCTCCTCGGAGGCGCCGACGAGCTCCCCGGTGAAGCTCTTGTGACCCTCCCTCGGTTCGCGCAGCCGCACCCGTGCACGCCGACCGAGGAAGCGGCGAAAGTGGTCCGGCTTCGTCAGCGGGCGCCGCGGACCCGGCGATGAGACCTCGAGCCCATAGTCGAGGAGCAGGTCCCGGAGATGGTCC
>Ga0126312_10000342_pt1 | contig 26416 bp, 28 predicted proteins | sample Plot104A_FD_92537 | JGI IMG/M metagenome (GOLD analysis project Ga0126312, IMG submission 92537) | Serpentine soil microbial communities from UC McLaughlin Reserve, CA, USA - Plot104A | ecosystem: Environmental > Terrestrial > Soil > Grasslands | place: USA: UC McLaughlin Reserve, Lake County...
CGCGACCGCGCCGGTCTGCGGCACGCGCTCGATCTCGCCGGACTGAAGCAGCCGCACCGATACCGGCGTTCGGGCGTATCTGCGAAGCAGGGACACCGTGCAGCAATGCCTACCACGATCACCATGGGATCGGGACGGATGACCGTCAGACGAGCGCGGGCTCAGGCCGCTCGACCCGCCGCGGCGCCTCGTGCTCCGCCGGGTCGAAGCCCTGCGCCCGTGGCCGAGGCCTCGAGCTCGTCCGCGAGCTGGAGCTCCTACGCCTTCGGGGGCGGCTTCGATTCCGGGTCGTTCAGCGGCTCGGCCTTCAGCTCCGGCTTCGCATCGCAGGTCGCGCCCGAGAGCTCCTCGGGCGGCGGAGGGGCGGGAGCTTCTCGGGCGGCGGGGGCGGCTTCTCCGGCGGTGGTGGCGGCAGCTCCTGGTAGCGCCCGGCTACGGGCTGGCACCATTGGCGGATGCTCAGGGCGATGATCTGCCTCACCGTGGCCGGGCTCGTCGGGCTGGCGGCGGCCGGGACCACAGCGGCTGCGGTCGAGCCGGGAATCGACGTCTCGCGGTTCAACGCGGACATCAGCTGGGCCGCCGTGGCCGGCGACGGGATCACGTTCGCGTTCGTGCAGGCGAGCCGCGGCTCCGGCGACGACTGTGCCGTGAAGCCGCAGCGCTGCGGGCGCGACGGCCTGTACAACGCCAACTACGAGGCGGCGCGCGAGGCGGGGATCCGGGTCGGCGCCTACCATCGGGCCTTCGCCGGCGGCGTCGGGCGCCGCGGCATCACGACCGACGCGGTGGCCGAGGCGCGCGTGTTCATCAAGTCGGTGCGTGAGCTTCACGAGGGCGACCTCCTCCCCGCGCTCGACGTCGAGACGCCGTTCGCCGGCCTGCGCCCCGCGCAGCTGCGCCGGTGGGTGCGGATCTGGCTCGCGCGGGTGAAACGCGGTCTCGGTGAGCGGGCGATCATCTACACGAACCGGTCGAGCTGGGGCGCGACGGGCGACACGACGGAGTTCGCGCTCGCGGGGCACCCGCTCTGGGTCGCGCATTGGGGCGTGAGCTCACCGCTCGTCCCCGCGGTCAACTGGGCCGGCAAGAGCTGGTCGGTGTGGCAGTGGACGAGCGACGGCGAGGTCGCCGGAATCGACGGGCGCGTCGATCGCGACCGGCTGCGCGGCGGCTTCGGCCCGCTCACCGTCGACTGATCGCCGGCGCGCTCACACCCTTTCGAACACGAGCCGGAAGTGATCCAGGAGCTCGCGCTCGAAGCAAACGCTGTTGGCGCTCACCCCGCTCGCGAACGCGAGGCGGAAATCGCGGCTCGTCAGGTAGCGCGGCACGAGCCGTGCCTTCATCAGCGTCTTGCGGACGCTCGGCTGCGCGAAGCGTGCCCGCCATTGCTTGATCGTCTCGATGTAGTCGAGCCTGCCGCTCGAGCTCTCGACGAGCCGGAACCGCGGCTTCGCGCAGGCGATGATCTGCTCGCTTCCGAACGGCAAGAACGACCCCGGGAACTGGCGCTGCATGAGCGCGAGGTACCACCGGTCCGAGTCGCGCGGCGCGTCGATCGAGACCTCGTCCGGATCGATCATGTTGCGACCGAAGACCATCGTCTGGAGGTAGAAGCGGCCACGGTCGGGCAGGAGCCCGGCCACGTTTGAGAACAGGCCGCGGTAGATCTCGTCCTGGCGGCCGGCCCGGAACTCCTCGGGCGAGCAGAAGTGCTCGAAGGCGCCGAGGCTGGCGACCGCGTCGAAGGGGCCGAAGCTGTCCACCGTCACGGCGCGGGCGTCCTCGATCCGGGCGTCGAGGCCGTTGCGGCGGCAGGCCTCGGCCTGGGCCGAGGAGAGGGTCACGCCGAGCCCGGTGGCGCTTCGACCGCGGATGAAGTTGAGGAGCGGCCCCCAGCCGCAGCCGAGGTCGAGCACCCGGCGACCCGATTCGACTCCGATCGATTCCGCCACGTACTCGTGCTTTCGCGCCTGCGCCTGCTCGAGCGTCAGCGAGAAGTCGCCGTCGTACTTGGCGCCGGAGAAGTCCGCCATCTCGCCCAGGCTGAGCCTGAAGATGCGGTCGATGAGCGAGTAAGTGAACTCGAGGTCAGTGCGGTCGGCCACCGGGGCACGGTAGTCGAACCCGCGCGTGACCGCGGGCGCGCGATACGGTTCGCGCGTCGTGGTTTCGGGGACCAAGGCGAAGGCGGCGATCGTCGCCCTGATCGTGCTCGCGCTCGGGGCGCTGGGCTCTTCCTCGGCCGCCGATCCGCCGCGGGCGAAGCGCGATCCCCTCCGCGAGGTGCTCTTCGTCGGCAACAATTGGGACGGCACGGCGGACGTGATCCGCGTCCACCACGGTTTCAAGCGGCTCGCGCGGATCGACATCATCCCGGACATCGACGAGCGGATGGCGGAGATCGCCGGCGATCCCGTCCGCCTCGGCTACTTCCTGGGCATTCGCCAGCTCATCGGCGAGGGCCACGACCAGTTCGTCGACGACATGTTCACGACCACGGACGGGCGCCTGCTCATCGTCTCACGGCCGAGCCTCGCCGACGTGGTCGGGATCGACCTCGCGAGCGGCGAGATCGCGTGGCGCTTTGTGGTCGACGGGCAGCGCTCCGACCACATGGCGATGTCGCCCGACGGCACGCAGGTCGCGGTCTCGGCGTCCACGGGGAACGTCGTCCACGTCCTCGACTCCCACACTGGCGAGGAGGTCGGGCGCTTCCCCTCCGGCGACTCGCCGCACGAGAACAACTACTCCGCCGACGGCAGGCGGATCTACCACGCCAGCATCGGTTTCGTCTACACGCCGGCGGACCAGCCGGAGCTCGACGCGACCAAGGGCGAGCGGTGGTTCGAGATCGTCGACGCAAGGACGTTCCAGGTGCTCGAGCGAATCGACATGGGCGAGAAGCTCGCCGAGGCCGGCTACCCGGAGATGAGCTCGGCCGTGCGCCCGATGGCGCTTTCCCCCAACGAGCGCTTCGTCTACTTCCAGGTCTCCTTCTTTCACGGATTCGTCGAATACGACTTCAAGCGCGACCGTGTGCGGCGGGTGGCCGAGCTCCCGAACTTCGTCCCCGACATGCCACGCGAGCAGTACCTGCTCGATTCCGCGCATCACGGCATCGCGATGAACCCCGAGGGCAAGCGCCTGTGCGTCGCGGGGACGATGGACGACTACGCGGCGGTGGTCTCGCGGCGCACCTTCAGATACAAGCTGATCCGCGGCGGTGTGAAGCCCTACTGGGTGACGAACAGCGCCGACGGGCGCTACTGCTTCATCTCCTGGTCCGGGAGCGACTCGATCTCCGCGGTCTCCTACAGGAAGCGCAAGGTGGTCGCCACCGTCCCGGTGGGCGACCACCCGCAGCGCATGCGGATGGGCGTCGTGCGCCGCAGCTGGCTGCGCGCGCGTCCCGGCGTCTGATCAGGCGGTTGCCGGCTCCTCGGCGACCGCCGGTCCGAACGGCGCGGGGCGCGGCGTCGGACGAGGCGGCGGCGAGCGCCGAGCCGCCCGCGAAGAGCGCGGCGCCCGTGATCAGACAGCGGCGCCGTCCGAAGATGTCCGCGATCCTGCCGGCCGCGATCAGAAGCGCCGCGAACGGGATGTAGAAGGCGGTCACCGTCCACTGAAGCTCGGCCAGCGAGGTGTCGAAGTCGCCGTGGATGGTCGGCAGCGCGACCACGATCGCGGCGGTCGGAAGCTGGACGATGCCCGCCGCCGCCACCATGGCGATCAGCGTCTCCGTCCGCGCCCGGGAGCTCACGGCGGCCATCGTAAGCCCACCGGCCCGACGATCGATCCAGGGCCCTCAGGCCGGTGGACCCGCCGCGATCCGCGCGCGCATCTCCTCGGGCGAGCCGCGAAACCAGCCGAGCTTCTCGATCCACCAGGTGAGGCCGACGTCTGCGTAGGAGTCGATCCGGGCCGCGTCCGGGCCGTCGGTCTGCCCCTCGATCACGACGTCCAATGGCTCGTCGCCCGGGCGCTGCGAGCGCGTGTAGGCGACGATCTCGGCGAGCTGCCCCGGGCTCATCGTCTCGGCGCGGCCGACGTCGCGGCGCGTGGGAAAGACGCCGTCCCAGCGTGCCGCACGGCGAAAGGGCGGCCGCGCAGGCCATCGGCCTGCGATCCAGATTGGGATTCGCGGGCGCTGGAGCGGCGTCGGCAGGAAGCGGGCGCTCCGCACCACGTGGTGGACGCCGTCATAGGAGAACGGCTCGCCGGTCCAGAGGCCGGCGACGATCTCGAGCGCCTCGTCGAGCCGCGCCGCGCGCACGCGCGGGTCGGCGTCCTCGCCGAACGCGGCGAATTCCTCCTCGGCGAGCGATCCGAGACCGGCGCCAAAGCGCAGTCGGCCCCCCGAGAGGACGTCGAGCGACGCCGCCTCACGCGCGACCTTCCACGGACGCCGGCGGGCGAGGGCGCAGACCATCACGCCGAGCGCGATCCGCTGCGTGCGGTCAGCGAGCCCGGCCACCGCGATCCACGGGTCGGCGACCGGCGCCTCGGGTTCCCGGTAGGCGAGGTGGTCCCAGACGAAGACGCCGTCCCAACCCGCAAGCTCGGCCTCGTGGCCGAGCTCAACCAGCAGGGCTGGGTCCCCGTATTCGCGGACGTTCGGCAGGCCGACCGCGAACTTCACGCTGGACGCGGACTAGCGGGCGCTCTGGCGACGCAGGCGCGTGGCCGCGTCGATCGTGACTGCGGCGAGCAGGACGGCTCCCGTGATCATGAACTTGACGTCGGAGTCGAGCCCGAGCAGGTCCATCCCATTCGAGATCGAGCCGATGACGATCGCGCCTAGCAGCGCCGACCAGACGAAGCCGCGGCCGCCGAACAGGCTGGTGCCCGCGACAACGGGCCCCGCGATCGCCAGCAGCAGCAGGTCCTGCCCGCCTGACTGCTGGTTCACCGACAGCAGGCGCGAGGCGGCCAGCACTCCGCCCGCCGCCGCCAGCGTCGAGGCGATCACGAAGACGCTCAGCCGGATCCGCCGGATGCGTATCCCGGCACGCCGCGCGGCCTCTGCGTTTCCGCCGACCGCAAAGATGTGACGCCCGTACCGGGTCCGCTCGGTGACGAACGTGAAGGCGATCATGAGCACGATCACGATCACGGCGGCGAGCGGCACGCCGCGGTCCGCGTTGAGGATCACGACGGCGGCAACGATCGCCGCTGCGACGAGCACGATTCGGGCGACGGCGCCACCGAACGGCTCGACGCCCAGGCCGGTGCTCTCCCGACGTCTGCGCGCCATGAGGACGCTGCCCGCGTAAGCCACGATGCCCGCAATCCCGAGGATCCACCCCACGGCCGGATCGAAGAACGTGGACGTGAGGTCCGTGATGATGTTCGGCGGCAGGTTGATCGAGCCGGTGTCGCCGAGCACCCAGAGCAGCGCTCCCTGCCACCCCAAGAGGCCGGCGAGCGTGACCACGAACGACGGGATCCCGAACGCGGTGATGACGAATCCCTGGAAGAGGCCGATCGCCGCGCCCACCGCGAGCGCCGCAAGGATCGCGATCACGGGCGGCCAGCCGTGCTGGACGCTGAGCACCGCCATTACAGACGCCGCCAGGCCGCTCACGACGCCGACGGACAGGTCGATCTCACCGAGCAGGAGCACGAGTACGACGCCGATCGAGATCGTCGCTACGGCGGCTATCTGAAGCGTCAGGTTCGAGAGGTTGACGGCGGAGAGGAAGCGGTCGTTGGCGATCTGGAAGATCGTCCAGATCACCGCTATTCCGAGCAGGACGCGGACCGAGGCAAGCTCACCGCGGGCGAGCCGGCGGAGGGCGGCGGTGACGGAGAACGGCTTTTGCTCGTCCTCGATCGCCTGGGGTATCGGGGCGGGCGCGGTCGTGCTCATAGTGGCGTCTCCTCGGTAGGCCGCTCGTCGGTGCCGAACTCGGCTCCCGTGATCGCGGCGACGATCTCCTCCTGGCTCGACCGCCCGATGTCGAACATCCCCGCCATCCTCCCCAGCCGCAGCACCGCGGCCTTGTCCGCGACCTGGAAGACGTCGGCCAGGTTGTGGCTGATCACGATCACCCCTAGGCCCTGCTCCTTGAGCCGCTTGATCAGCTCCAGGATCTGGCGCGTCTGAACTACCCCGAGCGCCGCCGTCGGCTCGTCGAGAAGCACGATCTTCGGCTCGCCGAGCATCGAGCGGGCGATCGCGACGGCCTGGCGCTGGCCGCCCGAGAGCAGCTCAACATCGGTCCGGACGCTTCTGATCGTGGTCACCCCGAGCGTGCCGAGCAGCTCCATCGACTTCTGCTCCATCGAGGTCTCGTCGAGGACCACGTGGCCTCCGTTGGAGGCCTCCTGCCCCAGGAACAAGTTGGCGACGATGTCCAGGTTCTCGCACAGGGCGAGGTCCTGGTAGACGGTGGCGATCCCGAGCGTCGTCGCATCCTGCGGGCTCGAGAGGCTCACCGGCTGACCCTGGAAGAAGGCGTCGCCGGTGTCCGCCGGCTGCACGCCCGCGATCGCCTTCACCAGGGTCGACTTGCCGGCCCCGTTGTCGCCGACGAGGCCAATCACCTCGCCGGCGTGGAGCTCGAGGTCGACTCCCTTGAGCGCCTCGACCGGGCCAAAGCTCTTCGTGAATCCCTTCAGCGCGAGGAGAGGCTCGCCGCCTCCGGTCTTCGGACTGGAGCTCTGCGTCATCTCTTCACCTCTCCTCGCGCCTCGGGGTCTGATCGACTACTGGATCCCTGCGTCCTTGCAGGCCTGCGCGTACTGTTTCGTGCAGATCTCCTGCGGGCTCCAGTAGTCGTCGGCGATGATCGTGTCCTTGACGTTGTCCTTGAACACGGGGATCGTCTTGTTGATCGCCGTCGGCACGTCCTCGGTGCCGTTGTCCTCGGACCCGTTGATGATGCCCTCGGGCGGGTCTTGGCCCTGGGCGACGGCGACCGCGAGCTCGGCGGCGTCGTCGGCGAGCGGCTTGATCGGCTTGTAGACCGTCATGTACTGCTCTCCGGCGAGGATCCGCTGGATCGCGGCCAGCTCGGCGTCCTGGCCCGTGACCGGGATGGTCTGCGGGTCGAGCCCGGCGCCCGTCAGCGCCGCGATCGCACCACCTGCGGTGCCGTCGTTCGCGGCGTAGACACCCTTGAACCCGTCCTCGCCAAGCGCCGTGATCGCCTGCTCCATCTCACGCTGAGCGTTCTCAGGCAGCCAGTCGGGCGTGTCGTACTCCTTCGCGACCTCGATCCCCTCCTTGTCGAACACGGACGATGAGCCCTCCTTGAAGAGCTTCGCGTTGTTGTCCTTCGGATCACCGTTGATCTGGACGATCGGGCCGGTCGGGTTGCCGTCGTCGGCGAGCTTCTTCGCCAGCGCCTGGCCCTGCTGGACCCCGACCTCCTGGCTGTTGAACTCGACGTAGTAGTCGAGATCGGCTTCGAGGATCAGCCGGTCGTAGCTGATCACGGGGATGCCCGCGTCCTTGGCGCGCTGCACCATTCCCGCCGCCGCCGTGGAGTCCACCGGATCGAGGACCATGACATCCACGCCCTCGGTGACCGCGGCCTCGACCTGCGACTGCTGCTTCGTCGGATCCTGGTCAGCGTTCTGGTAGAAGATGTCGCAGTCTGGACAGAGCTCCTCGACCTTCTGCTCGAAGAGCGGTTTGTCCTGGGTCTCATAACGGGCCGTCTGCGTCTCGGGCAGCAGGAACGCGATCGTGCCACCTCCGCCCGAGCTGCCGCCGTCGTCGTCATCGTCGCTACCGCACGCGGCCAGACCGAGCGCGGCGATGACTCCGACGACCGCGAGCAACAGGAGCCGCGTTCGCTTCATCGCGTCCATCAACGAGTTCCTCCTCTTGGGATTTGTATCGCTTCCATCTCCGATTCCTTCCTCTCTCTGGGCTCCGCTTGCGCGACCCCCTGTTTTCACTTCAGATTCCACGTTGCTAAGCGGCCTCCTCGACCAGTTCCGCGTCGGCGAACCGCTCCGACTCGTGCATGACCAGGGCCAGCGCGCCGAGCATCTCGGCGCGGTCGCCAAGCACGCCGCCCACCATTTCCAGCTCAGCGACCGCGCTCGGCACCGCCGTCCTGCGCACGACGTCGCGCAGCGGATCGAGGAGCGCGTCGCCGGCCGCGGCCAGATCACCGCCGACGATCACGCACTCCGGGTTGAGGATGTTGCAGAGGTTCGCCACCGCCACCCCGATCGCCCTGCCCGCGTCTCCGACGAGCCGGCGAGCGGCGGGATCGCCGGCGGCGCAGAGGTCGAGCAGCTGCCTGGTCGAGACGCGCTCGCCCCGGCTCGCTGCGAGCAGGTCGGCGACCGCGCGCGAGGAGGCGAGCGTCTCGAGGCAACCGCGGTTTCCGCAGCGGCAGACCGGTCCCGACTCGGAGAGCACCATGTGGCCGATCTCACCGGCGGTCCCGGAGACGCCGTGCTGGAGCTTTCCGCGCGAGATGAGGCCGGCCCCGATGCCCGAGGAGACCTTGATGTAGACGACGTCCGCGCGCCCTTTGGCCGCGCCCCAGGCGTACTCCGCCAGCGCTCCGAGGTTGGCGTCGTTCTCGACCTCGACCGGCAGGCCGAGGCGGGCGCTCGCCTCACCTGCGGCGTCGACGCCGACCCAGCCCGGAAGGATCGACGACTCCTGCACCGAGCCGCTGATCCTGTCGATCGGCGCCGGTAGGCCCATTCCCGCGCCGATCACGTGGTTGCGGTCCGTGCCGGATTCGGAGAGCACTCGATCGACGAACTCGGCGGCGCGGTCGAGGCCGTCGGTCGCAGAGTGGTCCACGTCGAGCTCGCACCAGGTCTCGGCGAGCACCGAGTGGGAGAGGTCGGAGACCGCCACCCGCAGATGGCGGTGGCCGAAGTCGATTCCGAGCGCGACTCCTGCCGAGCGGTTGAGCGAGACCATCACGGGCGGGCGGCCGGCGTGCACCTCCCCGGCGGGCTGACCGTCTCGCTCACCGGCGAGGCCAGCATCGAGCAGGTCGGCGACGATCGTCGAGATCGTCGAGCGTGAGAGGCCGGTGATCCGAGCGAGCTCCGCGCGGCTGGCGACGCCGCGTTCGCGCAGGGCATCGATCACACGCTTCCTGTTGCCCTCGCGCAGCGAGGCCAACGAGCCACTCCTCCTCCTCACAGTGTGAAATCAATTCCACACTGGCACCCACTTTGTCAAGGCTTAGGTCAAAGGTCCGTGTTAAGACGACGTTTTTTGTGCAGCACCGAACGAAACCCGCTGGCGTCAGGCCTGCTTTGGCTCGATCTTCGGCAAGACTCGACCGAACGACTCAGAAGATGTGTGGAAACGGGGCGGACGGGCGGCGGACGCCCCCGGGCCGCCGATAATGACCCGCGTGCGCATCCTCCTCGTCACCCAGATGTGGCCGAGTCCCGAGAACCCCGACCTTGGCAGCTTCCTCGTGCCCGTCCGCCGCGAGCTCGAGCGCCTCGGCCACGAGGTGGAAGTTGCGGCGATCAGCCGGCGCGGCGGCCCGCCGACGAAGTACGCGCGGCTTGCGATCGACGCGGGGCGCGCCGCCCGCCGCCGGCGGCCCCACGTCGTCTTCGCTCACTTCCTTTTTCCGACCGGCGCCGCCGGTGTGTTTGCGGCGCGCGCGGCGCGCGCGCCCCTCGTCGTCATGGCGCACGGCCAGGACGTCGCCAACGTCGGCGCAATCCGCGGCGTGCGCGCCGCCACCCGCTGGGTCGTCGATCACGCCTCCGGGGTGATCGCCAACTCGACCTGGCTCGCTGAGCGGCTCGCCGCTGCGGCGCCCGCCGCGCCGGCGAAGACGGAGGTCATCGATTGCGGCGTGGACCTCGAGGCATTCGCGCCGCGCCCGGCCGCCGAGGCGCGCGCGAAGCTCGGCTGGGGAGGCGACGGCCCTGCATTCGTCTGCGTCGGCTCGCTGATCGAGCGCAAGAACGTGATTCGCCTTGCCGACGCGTTCGACGCCCTCGGGGACGGGCGGCTCGCGTTCGTCGGCGACGGCCCGCTCGGGCCGGCGCTCGAGGGGCGAGCGCGCATCACGCTCACGGGCCGCGTGGCGCAGGCGGAGGTGCCTGGCTGGGTCGCCGCGGCCGACGTCCTTTGCCAGCCCTCACTGGTCGAGCCGTTCGGTCAGGCGACCCTCGAGGCCCTCGCGATGGAGCGAAACGTCGTCGCCACGGCCGTCGGCGGCCCGCCCGAGTTCGTGACCCCGGAGTGCGGAGTGCTGGTCGATCCCGAGGACGACGACGGGCTCGCCGCCGCGCTCGAGCGCGCCGCGGCGCTTCCCGTGCCCAACCCCGTCGCCCGGGTCGCCGCGGCCGAGCATGACGTCCGCCGGCAGGCGGCGCGGATGGCGGAGGTTTTAGAGCGCGCCGTCGCGCGCGTTTGAGGCCGCGGCGGCCTCAGTCGAGCCGCGCCGGGACGCCGAAGTTCTCGAACGTGACCGCGAGCCGCTCCGGGTCGATCGGCTCCTCGGGGAAGCGCCGGTAGGACTCCGGATCGTCGCTCTCCGTCGAGCGGCAGATGAAGGCGGTGACGTCGCTGATCCGCTCACCGCGCAGCGTGAGCACGTTGAGGGCGAACGGCAGGTAGGCACCCGCCTCGTCGTCCCACTCGTAGTAGGCCAACGCCGGCTGGCCGTTCGCCTGCACGTAGATGTGGCGCCACTTCCACTCCCCCGACAGCGGGCCGACCTCGAGGAACCCCCGGAGCGCCTCCGTCCCTCGGTACCAGCTCGCGAGCGGCGGCATCGCGAAGCACGCATCCTCGGTCAGCATCTGGACGACACCCTCGATGTCGCCGCGGTCCCAGGCGTCGATGTAGTTCTCGACGACCTGTCGGACGCCATCGTCGCCCAGCGCGCGCAGTGTCTCCTGCTGGCTCTGGTCGGGCAGCCGGTCGTCGATCGTCGCGCGCGCCCGCTGAAGCGCGCTGTTCACCGAGGCGGTCGTGGTGCCCAGGGTCTCGGCCGCCTCGCGGGCGGAGAAGCCGAGCACCTCGCGCAGGATGAGCACCGCGCGCTGGTTCGGCGGCAGGAGCTGGAGCGCGGCGATGAACGCGAGCTCGAGGCTCTCGCGCTGCTCGTACGTCGCCTCCGGGGCCGCGTAGCCGTCCTCGACGCCGAGCCGTTCGTCGGGATACGGCTCCATCCAGACGTTCTCGACCACCGGCCTCCCCGGGGGCGCGTCGTGCGGGTCCGACGACGGGCCGTAGTCGATCGGCAGCACGCGCTTCGGTCGCTTGTCGATCAGGTTGAGCGACGTGTTGGTCGCGATCCGATACAGCCACGAGCGCAGCGAGCTGCGCCCCTCGAACCGCGCCAATCCGCGCCACGCCCTCAGCAACGACTCCTGGAGCGCGTCCTCGGCGTCGTGGACCGACCCGAGCATCCGGTAGCAGTGCGCGTGGAGCTCGCGGCGGTAGGGCTCGACGAGTCGCTCATAGGAGCCCTCGTCACCGCGGCGCGCGGACTCGAGCAGCTCGCGCTCGAGCGCGGTCGACTGTGGAGCAACCGGTCCCATCCAGTGGCGCAGGTTATCTCGCCGGGCACGATTACTTTCGCTCGCCCGACCGGTCTAAGGGATGGGCCGATGATGCGCGAGCCGCCGAAACCGATCGTCCACCTCGAGCTTCACACAGCGGATGGCGCCGCCGCGAGCGATTTCCTCGCGCGAGCGTGCGGCTGGCGCACCGAGGTCGTCGACCTCTCCCAGGGCTCCTACCGCGCGCTCGACGTCGGCGGCGCCGGGGTCGGCGGCGGCGTCGTCGAGTGCTCGACCACGCACCCGCTGTGGCTGCCCTACGTCGAGGTCCAGCGCATCGACGAGGCGACCGAGCGCGCGAGCGCGCTCGGCGCGCGCGTCCTGCTCGCGCCCCGTGAGGGACCGGCCGGCTGGCGCAGCGTCGTCAGCGCCGCGGCTGGCGGCGAGATCGCCTTCTGGCAGCCGAAGCGCTGATCATCTGAGCGGCGCGAGGCCGCGGAGGCGGATGTTAGGCTCGCGCGCGCCGAGCCGGAGGAAGCGCGCTCGCTCGGTGCGCGTGAGACGGAGGAGGACTGGGTGAAGCTCGTGATCGGCATCGTGCGCCCCGAGAAGGCGAACGAGGTGCTCGAGGCGCTGTACCGCGCCGAGGTGCGCGGGCTCTCGATGAGCCGTGTCCAGGGCCACGGCGGTGAGCTCGACCGCGTCGAGACCTACCGCGGGACCACGGTGAAGATGGGGCTCGCGGAGAAGGTCAGGTTCGAGATCGCCGTCTCGGACGAGTTCGTCGAGCCGACGATCGAGGCACTCTGCGAGGGCGCCCGAACGGGCGACGTCGGCGACGGCAAGATCTTCGTCGTCCCGCTCGAGCGGGTGGTCAGGATCCGCACTGGGGAGACCGACCACGGCGCGGTGACGCCGGTTCGCTCGTGAACGTGGATTTCGGCGTGCTGGCGGCGGCCAAGGTCGACAGCGGCGACACGGCGTGGATGCTCGTCGCCACGGCGCTCGTCCTGATGATGACCCCGGCGCTCGGACTCTTCTACGCCGGGCTGGTGCGCTCGAAGAACACGCTCAACACCTTCATGATGTGCCTCGCCGCGATCGCCGTGGCGACCGTGACGTGGGCCGCGATCGGCTACTCGCTGGCGTTCTCGGAGGGCGGCGGGTTCATCGGCGGCTTCGATCACGTCTTCCTTCAGGACGTGACGTTCGCTCCGCGCGAGGGCTCGACGATCCCCCACCTCGTCTTCTTCGCGTTCCAGGCCACGTTCTGCATCATCACGACGGCCCTGATCTCGGGCGCGGTGGTCGAGCGAATGCGGTTCGGCGCATTCTTGCTCTTCGCGGCGCTCTGGTCGGTGGTCGTCTACGCCGTGCTGGCGCATTGGGCGTTCGGGCCGGGTTGGCTGTTCGAGCGCGGGACGCTCGACTTCGCCGGTGGCGTCCCGGTCGAGATGGGCTCGGGGTTCTCCGCGCTGGCCGCCGCGCTCGTCGTCGGGGCGCGCAAGGACTACGGCCGGCAGGCGCTCCTCCCGCATAACGCCGTGTACGTCCTGCTCGGGGCCGGCCTCCTGTGGTTCGGCTGGTTCGGTTTCAACGGCGGCAGCGGCTTCAACACCGGGCAGAACTCCATCCTCGCCTTCACCAATACGCTGCTCACCCCGGCCTGCACGCTGCTCGCCTGGTTCGTCCTCGACGCGCTGCGGGGCAGGCGTGTGACCGCGATCGGCGCCGCGACCGCGATCATCGTCGGCTGCGTCGCGATCACCCCTGCGGGCGGGTTCGTCAGCCCTGGCTTCGCGATGCTGCTCGGCGTGCTCGCGGCGCTGCCGTGCTACGCGGTGATCACGTATCGCACCCGAACCCGCGTCGACGAGACGCTCGACGTGCTGGCGGCGCACGGGGTCGCCGGCTTTACGGGCATCCTGTTCATCGGCTTCTTCGCACAGCTCTCCTGGAACGGGATCGCCGATGGGTGGGCTTTCGGCAGCCTCGAACAGCTCGGAGACCAGGCGCTGGCCGCGCTGGCGGCGCCCGCCTACGCGTTCACGGTGACGTACCTGCTCTTGCGGCTGATCGGTGCGGTGACGCCGCTTCGCGCGACCGAGCATCAGGAGGCGCTCGGCATGGACGTGATCCAGCACGGTGAGGAGGCGTACGTGACCGGCGAGGGCGCGATTCTGGTCACTGCCGAGGCCGGGGTCGACGCCGAGGTGCCGGTCGTGCAGCCCTAGCGCGACGTGGCGATGGTTAGAGTGGGTCCTCGAGACGACGGGATGGCAGCACTGGACGAGTTCGAGGAGTTTGAGATTCGCCCTCGCCACGAGGGGGGCGTCGACGTCATCGAGGTCGAGGGCGAACTCGACCTGTCGACGGCGGATCAGCTCGAGCGCGCGATCGAGGAGGCGGGGGTGGCCGCGCGCGTCCTGCTCGACTTCGAGAGCTGCGGCTTCATCGACTCCTCGGGCCTTCGCGTCGTGGTTTCCCATGCCCGGAAGCTGCGCGCCGCGGGTGGCCAGCTCGCGGTCACGAACCTTCGCGGCGAGGTCGCGAAGATCTTCGAGCTCACCGGCCTTCTGGTCGACGGCTCCGCGGTCGTCCACCGCGGGTAGCGGTTCGCCCTACAGCGCGCCGGGCGTTTGCCCGGCGGCGACGCCGGGAATCAGCGTCGGAACCGGTTCAACGCGCGACGCGGTTTCAGTGCTGTGGGTGTTTCGGCTCCAGAGATCTTTCCCATGCCCGCTTTCAGCGGCCACCAGGCGCGGGATTTCGACACGAAGCGTGGCTCTATGACGGAACCGACGACTTCGTGGCGGGCGCCGCCGACTTCGTCCGCGGCGGCCTCGCCGGGGGCGAGGCGGTCATGGTGGCAACGATCCCGGCGAACCTCCGCGGCCTGAGGCGGGCACTCGGCATCGACGCGAGCCGGGTCGCGCTCGTGGACATGTCGGAGCTCGGCCGGAACCCGGGCCGGATCCTGCCCGTGTGGCGCGAGTTCGCGCGAAACCAGGCCGCGGCCGGACGCAGGGCACGCGGGATCGGCGAGCCGGTGTGGGCCGGCCGCGCGCCCGAGGAGCTGGACGAGTGCTGCCGCCACGAAGCGCTGATCAATACGGCCCTGCACGGCGCCGACTCGGACTTCTGGCTGCTTTGTCCCTACGACAGCACCGCGCTCGAGCGGGCGACGCTTGCCGCCGTCGAGTGGACGCATCCGCGGCTCTATGACGGCCGGCGGGGCCGGTCGAGTCGCGACTTCCGACCGACGCTCGGCGACGCGGCGTTCGACGGCGAGCTCGATCGGCCGCCCCCGGACGCGCGGCGCTTCGGGATCGAGGAGGGCGCGCTCGCAGACCTGCGCGTCTTCGTGCGAAGGGCGACCGCGGGCAGCGGGCTCGGACCCAGGCGCGTCGACGACCTCTGCCTGATCGCGACCGAGCTGGCGACGAACTCGCTCCGGCACGCGCGCGGAGGCGCGACCGTGGCGGTGTGGACGTCGGCCGGAGCTGTCCATTGCGAGGTCGACGACGCGGGGCGGATGGACGATCCGCTCGTCGGCCGCCTCAATCCTCACCCTCAGCGGACCCGCGGCCGCGGCGTATGGATCGTCCACCAGCTCGCCGACCTGGTGCGGATCCGCTCTTCACCCGCGGGAACCCGGATCCGTGTCACGGTGCGGCTGCCGACCGCGCCCGGCTGAGACGGCGCTCAGGCCGTGAGGGCCATCGCGCGGCGCGGCGCACCACGGCGCGGCCGACGAAGGAGCGACCGCGCGCGCTCGATCTCGCGCTCGGCCGTGCCGTGGCCTTCTGCGAGCGGCGATGGCTCGGAAGCATCGATGTCGAAGCTCGCGGAGACGATCGTGCCGCGCTCGTCGGCTTCGATCCGCACGTCGCGGGCAAGCTTGCCGGCGATCGGGAGGCCGACCCCGAGGCCGGGCGAGTCGACCCGCGGCACCATCCCGCGACCCTGATCGGCGACGGTGACGATCAGCCGGCCTCGCGCCATCCGTCCCAGGACGAGCACGGGCCCCGGCTCCCGGTCGATGTACGCGTGGAGGACCGCATTCCCAACGAGCTCGCTGATCACGATCCGGACCGCCGAGACGTCTGCCCCCACGTGCTGCGCGAGCTCCTCGACCGCGTGGCGGGCCGTCGGGACGCTCGACGGCTGCGCCGGCAGATCGAGTTCGACGCTATCCATCTGGCGGACCGCCTGCCAGGCGGCCGGGGAGGGAGATCATCAGGAGGCCATTCAGCGCGCCGGGCTCAGGGCTGAGAGCTCGCTGGCGGTCTCGATCAGTCGGACGAAGGCCTCGCGCTTGCTCGGAGCATGCTCAGCGATGATCGAGTCGTCGCGCAGCAGCACGTAGGTCCAACTCCCGTCCGGGCGCTCGATGCTGAGCCAGAGCTCGTTTGGGCCGCTGCCGATGCGTGCCTTGACGCTGAATCCCGCACCGCCCAGCGAGTCATCGCTGCCGCGCAGCAACCCCCACTGCTCTGGTGCCTCCATCAGTCAAGCACCTCCATCTCGGTTTCAATGCCCAACCCCCTCGTTTCTCGCTTTACCCGAAGCGGGCAGCGCTACTCGTCTGCGGGACGCCATTCATGGTCATCATCCCGGCATGCCCCTGCCCAGCCAGGCCGCCTGAGGTGATCCTCGACGAGATCGGCCATCCGATCGTCCTCGCGCCGCTCGCGGGCGGCCCCTCGACCCCTGAGCTGACCGCCGCGGTAAGCGACGCCGGCGGATTCGGGTTCCTCGCCACCGGCTATCTGTCCGCCGAGGACACGCGTGGTCGCCTCGGTCGCCTGCGGTCGCTCACCGATCGGCCGTTCGGCGTCAACCTGTTCGTCCCGGGCGAGCCGACGCCGCCCCACGAGTACGAGTCCTACGCACGGCGGCTTCGATCGGCGGCCCGGGCGACCGGTGCCCCGGTGGGCAAGCCACGCTTCGACGACGACGACGACTGGACGGCGAAGCTGGAGCTGCTCGCATCGGAGCCGCCGGGCGTCGTCTCGTTCACCTTCGGGTGCCCGCCGAGCGCGACTGTCGACGCGCTCCATGAGGCCGGCAGCGACGTGTGGGTGACGGTGACCAACGCCGACGAGGCCGAGGAGGCGGCGAGCGCAAGCGCCGACGCGCTCGTCGTCCAAGGAGCCGAAGCGGGCGGACACCGCGGCTCGTTCGTCGACGGCCCTGGTGTACAGGGTCATGGTCTGCTCGCGTCGCTTCAGCTCGTCGGCGCCCGGGTCGACGTGCCGCTGGTCGCGAGCGGCGGGATCGCCACGGGCGCCGCGATCGCGGCCGTGTTGTGCGCCGGGGCATCCGCGGCGCAGCTCGGCACCGCCTTCTTGCTCTGTCCCGAGGCCGGCACGCCCGAGGTCCTTCGCGAAGCGCTGCCGACGCCGGCGCCCACGGACCTCACGCGCGCCTTCACGGGTCGCCTGGCGCGCGGGATCCGCAACCGGTTCATGGCCGAGCATGGCGAAGGGGCCCCGACCGCCTACCCCGAGATCCACCACCTCACTGCACCGCTGCGCGCAGCAGCGCGGGCAGCGGGCGATCCGAATCAGGTGAACCTCTGGGCGGGCGAGGCGCACGAGCTCGCCCAGGCCGTGCCGGCCGCCGAGCTCGTGCGGCAGCTCGGGGCGGACGCACGGCGGGCTCTCGCCGCGGCTGGTGGACGGCTGTCGAGTGAACCGTGACTACCGCCCGAGCGACGGCGTGATCGCCGAATCGCTCCCGTACGGCCCACGTCGGGTGACGGCCTCGGTGCCGCAGCGCGCGCCGAGCGCCACGGCCTCGTCGAGCGGGCGATCGGCGCCGAGCGCGTAGGTGAGCCCGCCGGCGAACGAGTCGCCGGCCCCATGGGCGTCGACCCACGGACCGGGTAGCGGGGGCGCCGCCCACGCACGTACGGCGCCATCCGGCGACTCGATCGTGCCTCCGGAGGCGCCCGCGGTGCGGACGACGGCGCGCGGAGGCGGATCGAGCTCTCCCCGGATGTACGCCTCGCCCTCGTCGCGGGCGCTGAGGACGAGGACGTCGAGCTCGACCGCGGCCGCGGCGAGCGCCGGGCCGACGCGCACCGTCGCGACGAGATGGCGCGCGGATCGGGCGAGGCGCAGCGCCTCCGGATCGGCGGCGGTGACGTAAACGGCGTCGGCTCGCGCGAGCTCGGTCCACGGCAGCGGGTCGGCCGCGACCGGTGCGTGGCGCTCGCCCATCGTCGTGATCGCGCGCTCCCCGGCGTCATCGAGGTGGACGAAGGCGCGGCGCTGCGGCGCTTCGCGCCACGCCACGGCCAGCTCCAGCCCCATCGCCTCGAGCTCGCGCTGCGCGCGGTGGCCGACCTCGTCGTCGCCGAGCGCCGTCAGGAACAGGCACTCGCCGGCCAGCGTCGCGAGTTGGACAGCGGCGACCGCGCCGCCGCCCGCGGGCTCCCGCCAGTCCTCCCTCGCCTCGACGATCTCGCCCGCCACCGGCGCGCGCGCGACGCGGGCGAACTCGGTCCACTCGACGTGTCCGACCACCGCAACCCGCACCTACCGCAGTCTGGCGGCTGGACGGTCGCGACGGGGCTCAGCCCCGCTCGACCACGATCAGCCGCTCGCCCTCCCAGCGCAGTCGGCCCTGTCGCTCGAGCGACTCGATCAGCCTGCCCGTCTCGTCGTTGTCGAGCCCGAGCTGGCGCGCGAACTCGTCGAGGTGGTGCTCGGCGTCGGGCGTTCCCTCGATCAAGGTGATGAGCTCTCGCTCGTGCTCGCTGGAGCGCTCGTCCACGCGACCTACCGTACCGCCGAATACGGCATGCCGGGGCAAGCAATACGGCAATTCAGCGCATGTGCGGGCGCGTTGCGCCGCCTACCGTCGGTCGTGCAATCAAGCAACCCGTACGAGGAGGTATCCGAGATGAAGACGTACCTGATCGAGCGCGAGATCCCGGGCGCGAGCGAGCTCACCCTGGACGAGCTGCGCGGAATCACAAGCACGTCGAACGATGCGGTGGCATCGCTCGACAAGCCCTACAAGTGGCTTCACAGCTACGTCGCGGGCGACAAGGTCTACTGCGTTCACCAGGCCGAGAGCGCCGCGGTGATCGAAGAGCACGCCAGGACCGGCGGCTTCCCGGCGAACCTCATCGTCGAGGTCGCCTCGGTGTTCGACAGCACCGGACCGCGCGATCTCCCCAAGTGATCAAACGCCGGGCTCGCTTCGACGTGGAGCGAGCCCGGCGTGCTGGTGTGGCGGCTGGTTCGCGGCCCTAAGCGATCAAGCCGAGCTCGGTCGCCCGCGTGGCGGCCTCGGTGCGCGAGCGGCAGTCGAGCTTGGCGAGGATGTTGCGCACATGCATGTCGATCGTGCGCGTGCTGAGCACCAGCTCGTCGGCGATCTCGCGGTTGGTGCGGCCGGCGGCCACAAGCTGCATCACCTCGAGCTCACGCCGGGAGAGGCCGGCGTGATCGCGCTCGGCGGCCGCACGGCGCCCGAGCGTTCGCTCCACCGACTCGCCCAGTTCGGCGACCTCTTCGGCGGCAAGGGCCACCACGGGGACGGCGCCGAGGTTCCTGGCTGTGTCGTGGGCCGCCTTGAGCTGCTCGAGGGCGGCGTCGCGATCGCCGACGGCGGCCAGCGCGACGCCGGCGCGCAGCTGTACCTGCGCGCGCTCGAATGGGATGTTGAGGGTCTCGTGCAGCTCGACGGCACGCCGCAGCTGCTCCGCGGCGACGTCGGGATGCCCATCGGCGAGCGCGGTCTCGCCCAGCGCGTGGGCGAGCGCGGCGAGCACGTCCGGATGGCCGGTGGTGGCCGCGATGCGCGAGAGGGCCTCGACGCAGGCGCGCGCATCGGACAGCGAGCCGTGGCGGGCGAAGAAGCACGCGGCCCACCGCAAGCCCCAGACCGCGTAGTGGTGGTCCTCGCTGCGGGCCCAGCGCTCGAGCACGAAGCGGCAGTGGCCGCGGGCACCGTCGAGATCTCCCTCGAGCTCGTCGAGCCAGGCGAGTGCGGCGGCGCTGTCGACGCTCATCGAGACGACGTCCAGGCGCGTGCCCGTCGCCAGGCACTGGGCGAGCAGCGGTCTGGCGGCGGCTCGTTCGCCGCGAAAGGCATGAATCGATCCGAGCACGCCATCGGCGATCAGGGTGTTGTCGGCGGTCGCCTCCGGTCCGCGCAGGCCCTCGCACAGCTCCGCCGCCCGCTGCCAGTCGCCGAGCTCGCGCAGCACGTACGCCATGCAGCTCAGGCACGCGTACTCCATGCTGGCGCCGGCGTCGGCCTCACAGAAGCTTACCGCGGTCGCGAGGGCATCGTGAGCTCCTCCGTAGTCACCGGCGATCTCGTGCGCCGTGCCCAGGCGCTGGTAGACCTCGGCTGCGACCAGCGTCAGCTCGTGTTCGAGCGCGAGCGACAAGCCCTCCTGCAACGTCCGCATGCCCGTCTCGAACTCGCCCCGCTTCACCAACGCGACCCCCTGGAGGCCGAGGGCGCGTGCGCGCAGATCGGCGCGCTCCGCTCGCGTCGCCTCCTCGGCGGCACGTCGGGTCAGGTCGACGGCGTCTCCATGCTTGCCGCTGCTCTGCAGGTAACCGGCGGCGATCAGCCGCTCGGTCGCGGCCTCACCGTCATACCCGTTGGCGGAGTAGGCCTCGGCCGCCACGCGCCTGGCGGCAAGGGCCCGTTCGCGGTCGCCCTGAAGCTCACAGATCTTCGCCAGGCGACGTTCGGCGTCCGCGAGCGCCCTGCCGGCCCCCTCCGACCGTCGGGCGGCGATCACCTCGCGTTGCGCGCGAGCCGCCTCTGCGAGCTCCCCCGAGAGCTCGGCGAACGACGCGTGCCGCTCGAGCACCGAGACGCGGTCGTCGCCGCGCTCGCCGTCGGGCCACAGGTCAAGCGCCTGCCGGCCGAGGTCGGTGGCGTCGCGGTAGGCGTGCACCCTCGCGAGCTGATCGACCGCGACGAGCAGCGAGTCGAGTGCCCTGCCCTCGTCACGCGCGGCGAGCCAGTGGGCCGCGACCTCGGCTCCGTGGCCGCCGCGGGCCTCGATCGCGGTCGCGAGCTGGCGATGCAGCGATCGCCGTCGCAACCAGGGGATGTCCTCGTAGATGGCGTCGCGCGTCAGCGGGTGCCTGAACGCGGCCCGGCCTCGGCCGGGCTCGAACAGGAGCCCCGTGGCGATCAGCTCGTCGAGGCCGGCCGCGCAGTCGAGCGCGTTGATCAGATCGAGATCGACAGCCGTGCCCGCGACCGACACGGCCTCCGCCGTCGCGCGCGCCTGTTGGGACAGTTCGCCAAGCCGGAGCACGACCGCGTCCCGGATCGTCTGCGGCATGGGCACGTCTGCGTCGGGCGCCAGGTCGAGACCGTCGGCGCCGCGCTGCAGCTGGCCGCCGGCGTCCAGTCCCGTCGCCAGCTCCTCGACGAAGAACGGGATCCCGTTGGTGCGATGGTGGAGCGCGCGCGCCAGGCGAGGCGACAGGCGTTCCCCGAGAACTCTCGCCGCAAGCTCGGCAGTTCCCGCTTCGCTCAAGGGCTCGAGCGTCCGCTCGCGCAATGCCCCGGCACGGCGCAGCTGATCGCGCAGCCGGCGGACGCCGTGCTCGCGCGGGACCTCATCCGAGCGGTACGCCCCGACCACGAGGATCGGCAGGTCGTTCAGCGGGGCGGCGAGCGCCACGAGCAGCTCGAGCGTCGTCTCGTCCGACGCCTGCAGGTCATCGAGCAGCAGAACGAGCGGCCGCTCGGATGCGGCGGTGGCGAGCGCGCACCGGATCGCCTCGAAGAGCGTCGGCCGGTCGCTCTCGGTCACGGCCTCGCCGAGCTCCGGCAGCAGCAGGGCGAGGTGCGGCCGCAGCGGACCGCAGGCCGCGAGGCCGCCCGGGTTCGTGCGCATGAATCCGCGCAGCGCTGCGACGACGGGCCCGTATGCGAGCGAGGACGGGCCGCCCGCGCCGCGCAGGAGCTGAGCGTCGGCCGGATCCGCAACCGCCTCGACGAAGCGGGTCTTGCCGACCCCGGCCTCGCCGCAGACCAGAACGAGCGAACCTTGCCCCGCGACCGCGTCGCCGAGCGCCGCCTCAAGCCACGCGCGCTCGGACTCGCGCTCGATCAGGTCGTCGCCCATCGAGGGGATTATCCCTGTCCGAAAAGCGCCTCCCGGGCGAGCGCCTAGCATCCGGTGGGGAAACTGGCGCGCCCCGGCTGCCAGTGCACGATGACGATCGCCGATGTAAACGGAGTCCAGCTTCACTACGAGCGAAGCGGCGCCGGTGAGCCGCTCGTGCTCGTGCACGGATCGTGGGTGGACTGCCGCGTCTGGGACCACGTCGTGCCCCTGCTGAGTCGTTCCTTCGATGTCGTCGTCTATGACCGTCGCGGGCACAGCCTCAGCAGTTGTCCTGCCGGGCAGGGAAGCGTTCATGACGACGTGGACGACCTGGCGGCCCTGATCGACGTGCTCGGCGCCGGGCCCGTCCACGTGGCGGGCGCCTCGTTCGGCGGCTCGATCGCCCTTCGCCTGGCCGCCAGTAGGCCTGACTCGCTGCTCAGCGCCGCCGTCCACGAACCGCCGCTGTTCGGCCTGCTCGACAGCGAAGAGCTCCGGGCATCGGAGGTGACCGCGTTAACGGAGCTGCGCGCTCGGCTCGCCGCGGTTGCGGCCCGGCTCGAGGCCGGCGACCCCGAGGGCGGGGCCCGCCTGTATTTCGACCACGTGGCCGAGGCGCCGCGGGGCTGGTCCGGACTGGATGCGACCCGCCGGCGGACCCTGGTCGACAACGCCGCCACCTATCTCGATCAGTATCGAGACCCGGACGCGCTGCGCATCGAGCTCGGCGAGCTGGCCGCCTTCGACGGGCCGGCCCTGGTCAGCCGCGGGGACCGTCGTTCGCCGTTCTTCGGGCGCATGGCCGAAATGGTGGCCGGGGCGATGCCGGCGGCGCGCTCTGAGGTGATCCCCGGCACCGCACACGATCCGCAGGTGACCCACCCCAGCGCCTACACCGCGGCGGTCGAGTCGATCGCGGGGCACCGCGACGTGCGGGTATCGCAGCCGCTGCCGCCCGCGCAGAGGCGATGACCGCCACGGGCAGCGATGGCACGGCCCCCTCGGGCACCCGCAAGGCGCAGGCGCTCGCGCTGTTCGCGGGCCTGCCGCGTCGGTACGACGCGGCAGGCGCCGCCCTCAGCTTCGGGCAGGATCCCCGCTGGCGGAAGGCGATGATCGCTCGGATCGGCGCGAAGCCCGAGGATCGGGTGCTCGACGTCGCCACGGGAACCGGCATGGTCGCCGAGACCCTCGTCCGCAATTACGCCTGTCGCGTCGTCGGACTCGACCAGAGCCCCGAGATGCTCGCCCAGGCGACGGCGAGGCTGCGCGCGAGCCCGGAGCTGTCGTCCCGAGTCGAGCTCGTTCGCGGCGAGGCCGAGTCACTCCCGTTCGCGGATCGCGAATTCGATCACCTCACGTTCACGTATCTGCTCCGGTATGTCGATGATCCCGCGACCGTCATCCGCGAGCTCGCCCGCGTGGTCAAGCCGGGCGGGCGGATGGCGTCGCTCGAGTTCATGCTGCCGCCGAACCCCGCGGCGCGCGCGCTGTGGCATGGCTACGTCCGGCTCGGGCTGCCGGTCCTCGGCCGGCTGATCTCACGGGATTGGTATGAGGTCGGTCGCTTCCTGGGGCCGAGCATCACGAGCTTCTACCGACGGGTGCCGCTGCAACGACAGCTGGAGCTCTGGCGAGACGCGGGGCTCGTCTCGGTCGAGGCGAAGGTGATGAGCCTCGGCGGTGGAGTCGTGATCTGGGGGACGCGCGGTGGCTGATCGCGGTGGTCAGGCGGCGGGCGCGGGTGAGCGGCTGGAGCGCCCCGCCTTCTACGCGTTGCGCGCCGGCGGGGCGCGCGACCTCGTCACCCTGCTGCATCCTCCGTACACCGCCTGGCACCTTTCCTACGTCGCGCTCGGCGCGGTCGCGGCACCGGCGATTCACCTCGATCGGCTGCTGGCCACGCTTGCGGCCTTCTTTCTCGCGGTCGGCGTCGCCGCGCATGCACTCGACGAGCTCAACGGGCACCCTCTGGAGACCCGGCTCTCCGATCGCTCGCTGCTCGTCCTCGCCGCGATCTCGCTCACCGGCGCGATCGCGATCGGGATCGCGGGCGTGTTCATCCTCTCGCCGACGCTCGCGCCGTTCGTCGTCGTCGGCGGGTTCCTCGTGATGGCCTACAACCTCGAACTCGCGGGTGGCCGCTTTCATACGGACTTCTGGTTCGCGGCCGCATGGGGCGCCTTCCCGGCCCTGACGTCGTGGTGGGCCAACACGCTCGAGGTGAAGCAGACGGACGAGCTGGTAGCGGGCGTGCTGGTCGCGACGGCGTGCTTCGGCCTCAGCGTCGCGCAGCGGCGTCTCTCGACGCCCGTCCGTGAGCTGCGCCGCCGGACTGCCACGGTCCGCGGCGAGCAGGTGCTGGTCGACGGCACCGCGGTCCCGTTGTCGGTCGAGTCGCTCGCGCAGCCGCTCGACGGAGCCCTTCAGGCCCTGTCCTGGGCGCTCGTCGCGCTCGCGGTCGGGCTGGTTGCGGTCAGGCTCTGACTTACTCCGCGCGTGGCGCCCGGCGCGATGCCGGCGTGCCCTCGGCCGCACGTACCGCCGCGCTCAGCACCTCGCCGCCAATCAGGCGCTCGAACCGGCCGACGCTCGCCCACAGCAGCCGCATCCGCCTCCTCGCGGCGCGGTCGACCGGCTGGATCCGCGCCTCACTGACGATCGCCGATCCCGCTTCATGGGGCTCCACCCAATGCGCGAGCACGACGCGAACCGTGCCGGGGCGGTCCCAGGCATCGAAGTCGTCGGGCCCGTCGAGTCGCGGGTAGTCGCGGCGGATCGACCAGATCACCCCGCAAAGGCCGGAGACCGACCAGCCATCGTCCTCAGCGAGGACGACGAACGGATAACGGCGAAGGACGTCGCGATAGGCCATCTCGGCCGGCGTCCCCGGGACCCGCCACCGCAGCACCCGGCCGAAGGTCGGCGCGTCGGCGACCCGGACCGATTCGGCCGCATGCCAGAGGCGGTCCGGGGCGACGCGGGCTAGGCGGTGATGGCGAGTTCGCACCTGCGGGCGGGACAGCCAGCGGTCGAGGTCGGCGTCATCCACTGCGACCGCCTCTCAGCGTGATGGAGCAGTCCAGCAGCGACGTGAAATTCCCATGCACGTGGTCAAGCGACGCCTCAATCTCCTCGCCACCAATCCGATCGTCGCGCTCAGCCGTAGTACTTTCGCCACCTCCACCGGTCGCTCCCGGAGAGATGCCGTACGAAGCCGAGGCATAGAACGTGCTCGACGACGCGCACGCGTTCTGGCTCCGCGAGCCCGGGCAAGGGGAGATCCGGGCCCTCGCGCTGCCGCGGCCCCAGCATGACGATGTGGTGGTCCGCACGCTGCGGTCCGGCGTCAGCCGCGGCACCGAGACGCTCGTGTTCCGCGGCGGCGTGCCGCCGAGCCAGCACGCTGCGATGCGCGCGCCGTTCCAGGAAGGGGACTTCCCGGGGCCGGTCAAGTACGGCTACCTCAACGTTGGCGTCGTCGAGCAAGGGCCGCCGGAGCTGCGCGGCCGCACCGTCTTTTGTCTCTACCCGCATCAGACGGCGTACGTGGTGCCAGGCGGCGCCGTAACCGTCGTGCCCGACGGCGTGCCGCCGACGCGTGCCGTGCTCGCCGGCACCGTCGAGACAGCCGTCAACGCCCTCTGGGATGCAGCTCCGCTGGTCGGCGACCGCGTTGCCGTCGTGGGCGCCGGCATGGTCGGCTGCTGCGTGGCGCGCCTGCTCGCTCGGTTTCCGGCGGTCGAGGTCATGCTCGTCGACATCGACCCGTCACGGTCGGAGGTCGCGGCCGCGCTCGGCGCCGGCTTCGCGCTGCCGGATGACGCCGCCGACGGGTGCGACCTGGTCGTGCACACGAGCGCGACGTCGGCCGGACTCCAGTGCTCGCTCGACCTGCTCGCGCCCGAGGGCACGGTTCTCGAACTCAGCTGGTACGGCGAAACCGAGGTGCGGCTCTCGCTGGGCGCCGCATTCCATGCGGGCCGACTTCGCATACGCGCCAGCCAGGTCGGGACGATGTCCCCGGCCCGCGGCGCGCAACGCACGACGGCGGACCGGCTGGCCCTCGCCCTTGACCTGCTGCGCGATCCGGCGTTCGATGTGCTCCTGACCGGCGAGTCGCGCTTCGAGGAGCTGCCCGACGTAATGGCGCGTCTGGCCGCGGGGAGCCTCCCGGCGCTCTGTCACACCATCACCTACGACGAGGTGTAGCGCATGTTCAGCGTGACCGTCCGCGATCACATGATGATTGCCCACAGCCTGCGTGGCGACGTGTTCGGGCCCGCGCAGCGGCTGCATGGCGCAACCTACGTCGTCGACGCCACGTTCCGCCGCGCGACGCTGGACCCCGACGGCATCGTGGTCGACATCGGCCGCGCAGTCGAGGCGCTGCGCGCCGTGGTGGGCGAGCTTGGCTACCGCAACCTCGACGACGAGGTGGAGTTCGCGGGCGTGAACACCACCGCCGAGGCTCTCGCCCGGGTCGTCGCGGATCGGCTCGCCTGGCGCGTGCGGGAGGGCGCCTTGGGCGACAGCGCGCGCGAGCTCGACGGGCTGGTGGTAACGCTGCGCGAGTCCCACGTCGCCTGGGCGAGCTACGAGCGACCGCTGTGACGGAGGTCCAGGTCATCGTCCCGGGCGACATCGACGACCCGGCGCGGCCGAGCGGTGGCAACATGTACGACTGGCGGGTCTACCACGGGCTCGCCGCGCTCGGCTGGGTGGTGCACGAGCACGCTGTGCCCGGCGCTTGGCCGCGGCCCAGCGAGGCGGGGCTCGCCGCCCTGGCGGGCGCCCTCCGACGGATTCCGGATGGCGGCGTGGTGCTGCTTGACGGGCTGA
>Ga0126312_10000343_pt1 | contig 26410 bp, 41 predicted proteins | sample Plot104A_FD_92537 | JGI IMG/M metagenome (GOLD analysis project Ga0126312, IMG submission 92537) | Serpentine soil microbial communities from UC McLaughlin Reserve, CA, USA - Plot104A | ecosystem: Environmental > Terrestrial > Soil > Grasslands | place: USA: UC McLaughlin Reserve, Lake County...
AAGGGCTAAAGTCCTTCTGATACCTTTACTCTTTCCTTGTAGGCGTGCTCGACCCAATCAAGGCGCGCTGCTGACTCTGGAATACCCGACAGATAGCTTTCCAATTGTTCAAGCCTCACCCTTGCTTCAGGCGCAGACCATATGCTAGCATGCTTTTTGCTCCGTCCGATCTTGCGGATGATTTCAATTATCTCTTCCTTTTGAACGCCGTGATGCATGTCATACTCCAATTGCCTGATGCAGCTAGCAACAGTTCCATATTTCTTGTAATTCCTCCGATCGTAATTGGAAGCGTTTTCAGGCAATCCTTTGACAAACTTGATGATGGCTTTTTCCGCATGCTCTCGGTGCCAAGCCTTCATCGGATATTTTTTCGATTTCACTACACTATCTTCATAGACGAAATCACATTTAATTCATGACCATGACTGTCAGACTTCTCGCTTCGGCAGCCCTATAATCGCCTTGTTCTTCGGAAGCGGGGAAACAAAAACTCCCATCCTTCAGTCAGCCGTTTCTCAACATCGTTTGTCGATACCACTTTCTGGCCGTCCTTGTTCGCTTCGAGCCTCTGCTTCCTCTTCTCTTTTATCAGCCGGTCTATGTCTTCAGTCGCAAGATTGGCCGTGTCCAGCTTCATGGCCTCGATTTCTTCCATTGTCAACCCTCACACTAACAAGAATTGGATGTTCATCTGGCTCTTCACGGCGTCCATGTTGTTTCCCCAGTTGAGCGTGACGAGGTGCTTGTCGGAGGCTTTCCTGTAGGCCGAGCGCATTTTTTCTATCACATCTTCAGCGAGTAGTTTATTCAGCGTGCATGTGTGCTAGATATCGCCACGGTGACCCGTGTAGAATACTCTGAAGTCACGTATTATCACGCCGTGCATCTCTGCAATCATGAGGCGAGTGCCGAGAAATCTCGGCAGGACATATGGTCTCCACTTGAACCCAGCTCGCCTTATCGGCCTGCGTATTGTATCGCAAAGATTCACCGTGCTCAGATGTCCATTTGTAGCTCTGATTGACTGCTTGACCCATTCCTAGTTTCCTTTCCACCAGTCCTGGGTTATAACTCGAGATTTCGATGTGACCTTCTCACCCTTTCTTATGCGCCACTCAATGTATTGCTTCAGAGATATTCGCAACCCTCGGTGGGAAGGAATGAAAAATACTGATGCTCAGCTTTCGAAAGGCTCAGGCTGACTATCACCAACTCCGAAGTTCGTGGGAACTTGACAGCTGCACTGTGATCGATTACCATTTCTGGAATCTCCCGAATCATCAATTCGTCTCCGCCTTCTGCGTCTTCAAGCGATTCAGGCCTCAGGCTGCTGAAGGCTATCAATGCTGCCGCGGCTTTTGCTCTAAACAATCCTGCGGCAAAAAAATCAGTGCCAGTTCTTTCTGAATCGGAACCATTTCGTCTGCGACTGTGACAAGCTCGTTCCTCCTTGCGATTTCTATTCTCTGGTTGATGTTGGTGCCGTTGAACGACAACCAGTTCTTTATGGGCTTGACGTTGTTGGCGATGTATGATCCGCTCTTCCTTTCGGCTTCAAGTTGTGAACAATGTCCATGAGGAATTCTACTCCTTTTTTTCTCGCCCATCTTCACAAAGTCTTTTGGCAGGACATTGAACTTCCTGTGGATCGTTCCTATCCTTCGAAACCATTCGTATGCAGTGTTTGCGCTTCTGCGTTTTTTCACATTTTGATACCAGCGTTTGAAGTTCTCATCCTTGAACAAATACAGGTAAGGCGACTTCGCCAGCTCGTCAGCCATAGCCATTTCACCAGGGCCAGAGCTAAAAAGGGGTTTCACTTTGAATTTGAAGTGGGGCCGAAGGGATTTGTCCTGACGCGGCTTGCCACCGCAATCGATTGAACCCTTGATCCACGGGTTTCTTCCTATCTAACTAGCCCTTTGTTTGTTAGATCTGGAGCCCGTTGCGATGCCTGGCTTCGCTACGACCCCAACGAGTTGGCATCGTGCTATGGATAGCGTAAATATGTCTGTATAAGTCTTGCGAGGTTTCTTCAGAACAGCGGCTCAAGCGAGCTGGAATTCATCGGATTCCTCCCGGCTTTTTTCCCGGTTAGCTGGTCGCCGTCCAGGTACCAGCGCTGCAAATCCGGAAAGAGCGGCAGGTGCAGCTCTTCATCTGTCTCCGTGTCGACGTACCCGGCTATCATGGTGTCGTTGTACGACCTTACCATCTTGTGTGCGGCCGTCGGCACTATCAGTCGAAAGTCATCCAGCGTGCTGTTTGCCATCAGCCTTGCAACTGCGCCAAGAGCGGGGCTTGCGTCTGCATTTTCCAGTAACACTTTTTCTTCATGGCTCAGCCATTTTTCGTCAAACCTGAGTGTCAGGAGCGTCACTGCTGCCTGCTGGAATGCCCTGTCGAAATTATTTTCTGCAGACTCAACCCCGACTATAAAGCCGTTCCAAAAGCCGGCGTCACCAGCGGCGGAAGTGTGGTTGCGCGTAAATACCATTGCTCTGCCAGCGATCCTTTTTCCCTCCGCGTCAAAGCCGTATTCCATGTCAAGCGCAGGCATGAGGGCAATTGTCGTCAAATTATTGCCGCCGTATGCCAGCGCGTGCACGGGAAGTGACGATTTGACTCCGTACGCGTTCAGGTTCTCTCTCAGCGCTGGCAGGACCTCGCTTGAGAAGTACTGCTCCGGCGTCTTTATGTCAGAGATAACCACAGGGGCGTTCCCGAACGACAGCTGCCTGATTTTTTCGGTCGACAGCTGTCGGCCGGAGCACATGTTTTCCGTGTCGCAGAGCGAATCGCTTGGCAGCAGGTGAAGCGGCATGAACGGCTGGAAAACGTAGATGAGCGTGTTTTCGTCTCCCCGAGCAAAAAAGACAAAGCCTGTCATTGACTTGTACGGCCGTATTAGCTGAAGGTCGGCGCTCCAGTCTTCGGGTATGAACGCCGACACAGCATCTTCTTTGCTGTCGTTCCACTTGACGAATCTGCTCTCTTTGCCGCTTGCTTCAGGCAGTATTCTGCCTGAATAACTCGTTGAGTTTATTGTCATCCTGTAGCTGTAGGAAACCTCAGTCGAGTTCGTGTGGACGATAAATAGAGATCGCCTGTCCACGTTTTCGGCAAGCGTGAACGTGACCCTGTTTGGCTGCTCTACCGTTGCATTCCACCACTCAGACGCAAGCGCCTTTTCAACAGGGGCAGATGACGTTAGCGTTACTTCTGCCTCTGAAGCATAGACCGTCCAGTTAGCCGGCAGCATCATTACCGTCTTTTTTCCCATCTGGGCTGCGGCAAATTCTGGCTGTGCATCCTGCTCCTGCTGCTGCCCCTGCGCAAATGCAGGGCTGTACAACAAAACAAGTGCAACAAAAGCCATCCAAATGTAGCGGATCACGCCAGCGTACTATCTTGCACTGCAATTGCATTTAACAATTATAACTAGATCATTCTTCGCGATCACTTTTCTACGAGCTCATTTCGAAATCGATAAAAAATCCTATGACTATGACAGCTGCATTGACAGGGGAGACACAGCTGCGCGCTAGGCGAACCAGAATAAAGATCCTCAGGGCAATTGCCGACAGGAACGGCGTCGCAGGCTTTTCAGACATCAAGTTTTCCACCGGGCTTTCCACCGGCTCGATCTATTACCACCTTGAGCGCATGGGCAATTACGTCACCAAGGACTCAAAGCACTACATAATCACAGAAGAGGGTCTGCAGCTCTTGCGGGATGTCGACTCCAAGTACGCGTCAGTCGCAGCACCACCACCGCCGGCAAGGAAGGTGGCTGGAGAGCAGCATCATCATGAGCCATCGGAAGATTCCGGCAGGACAGAAGAGGCCGTCAGGCAGGTCAGGCAGTGGGGCATGCGCCAATACGCTCTTGCAGGCGCTCTCGCATCAGTCGTCGTTTTCGTAATGGCTGGACTTGCGGCAAACTGGCAGATACTGTCGCTTGGCATGAATGCCGGCGTTGCTGCATCTATAGCAGTTGCGGCCGCGCTTGCGGTGTCGTTGCTGGCGATGAGTGGCAGGCGGACGTACTCTGTCATTGGCTACAGGGGCATGGTGCTCTCTGTGGCCGCTCTTGCAGGAGTCCTTGTCAGCGTGCTCGTGGTAGCTGGCCTTGGGTACACCGGCGCGTCGCCAAGCCAGCCGTACGACAACTCGATGGACGCCCTGCTGTCGTCATACTCGCTGCACTGGCACATTAGGTAAAAGATGTGAGGGCCCCTGCTGGCAGCAAGGAAAAGCCTGCGGACGTTCCTGCTGGCATGAGCGATAGCCGGCGCAGCTGAAACAGGAATCGGCCGCAGAGCAGAGGCTTGTCATCATCGCCGTCTGAAAGGAGCTGCTGGCTCTTTTCTATTGACTCAGCCAGAAGGTGAAAGCTGCTGGCCTTGACAAGCTGAATTATTTCAACAGACCTTTATTTTGCACCCGTTTTAGTTCGAGCTTTTTAAATACTTCTATTTTTTCGCATCCTTGTACCTGAACTTGTCCAGCTTGATCAGCTGGTGATATGAGCCAAACTGCGATGCGTCCGCCCTATCAAGCGCAGATTCCTCTTCGTTGCTTTCGCCTGCAAACATCTTGATTGTCTTGTAGGTGGTAGATCGCTGGGCAGGAATCCTGCCGGCGGACCTTATTAGCTGTCGTATCTCCTTTGGCCTCATCAACTGGCCGTGCTGCGCGCCTGCTGCCGTCGATATGCTCTCATTTATTAGCGTGCCTCCAAAGTCGTTTGCACCGGCTGCAAGCAGCAGCTGCGACATCCTTGCCCCTTCCTTGACCCACGAAACCTGAATGTTTGGGATGTAGTTGTTCAGCATTATCCTCGCGACTGCATGCAGCTTGATAACTTCGTTGCCATCCGCTCCCGCTCTAACATTTTCCACAGTATGACGGTTGTACATCGGCGCTTCAGTGTGGACAAAGCTGAGCGGCACGAATTCCGTAAAGCCGTGCGTTTCCTTCTGAATCTGACGCAAGAGCGCAATGTGCTCCGCCTTGTGGCGCGACGTTTCGATGTGGCCGTACATTATCGTTGAGGTGGTAGGTATGCCTATCGCATGTGCTTGCTTGATTACCCTGATCCAGTTCTGCACCGAAACCCTACCCGGCGATATCACGTCGCGCAGGCTCTGGTCGAGGATTTCTGCCGCTGTGCCCGGCAGGCTGCCGATGCCGGCCTCCTTGAGCATCTTTAGGTATTCTTCGATTGATGTTTCCGACCTAACTGCACCGTAGAGCACCTCTTCTGGCGAAAATGCGTGGACATGTATGTCAGGAAGATCCTTCTTAACAGCCTTCAAGATGTCAATATACAGGTGGCCGTCCACCTTTGGCGGCAGGCCGGCCTGTATACACACCTCGGTGGCGCCAAGGCTTGCCGCCTCTTTTGCCCTTCTCACTATTTCTTCGGTTGGCAAAAAGTAGCCCTCTTCTTCGCGGAAATCCCTGCTGAAAGCACAAAAGCCGCACTGCTTGATGCAGACATTTGTAAAGTTGATATTCCTGTTTATGACGTAGGTGACAACGTCGCCCACGGTCTCTCTCCGGAGCTCGTCCGCCACCGTCATGACAAGGTTCATTTCAAGCCCAGTTGAGTCTAGTAGCGCAATTGCCTCGTCGACCGAGATGTCCTTGCCGCTCAGGGCATGGTCGAGGGCTGCGGCGACGACTGGATCGGTCCGCTTTAGGAGCGAGTCAATCATTGATGTAATCCTCTCTTACCAGTCCAAACTTGTCAGCTATCAAATTAGCATGCTGCAAAAGCCTCTCCGATGTAATAAATCCTCCACTTCCTTTGAGGTACTCCGGGTATATCGGAAGTCTCGCCCTCAGTTTTTTCCCCTTTTCTTCAGTTACCTTTTTTACTGTCGCAATACTTGGCCAGGGGAACTCGGGGTTGATGTGGTCTATTGTAACTGGCGAAATGCCGCCCCAGTCATTTATCCCGGCATCGATATAGCCACCAAAAAAATCCGGGTTGAGATTCGGCGGCACCTGTATGTTCATTTCAGGCATGATTATCCTTGCAATCGCAACTGCTCTTAAGAAATATTCTGACGACACAGGCGGCGCCTCTGCCATCCCTGTCTCCGGCTTGGGTGCAAAATTCTGGATTATGACTTCCTGTATGTGACCTCCATGCCTTTCGTGGATTTCCTTGATAAGGAAGAGCGAGTCCACCAGCTCTTCCGGCGTCTCGCCAATGCCTACCAGAACGCCGGTAGTGATCGGCATCTTTAGCTCGCCTGCGCTTTTAAGCGTCTTTATCCTTACCTTAGGGTTTTTGCTCGGCGCTCCTTCGTGCGGCATGCCCCTTTGCATCAGCCGCTCGCTTGATGTCTCGAGCATCACACCAAGGCTCACGTTAGTCTCCTTTAGCATCGCAATTTCCTTTTTTGTCATGCTGCCGGCGTTGGTATGAGGGAGCAGGCCCGTCTTTTCAAGCACCCGCTCGCTCATTTCAGCAATGTATTCGACTGATGACGAGTGCCCGAGTGAGCGGAGCCAGTCCTGGGCTTCTCGGTATTTCTGCTCCGGCCTCTCGCCAGTGACAAAGAGCGCCTCAGTGCAGCGGAACTTCTTGCCAGCTTTGGCTATAGAAAGCACCTCCTGTGGCTCCATCATCGACAGAAGCGGGTCGCCTGGCTCCTTCTTGTAGGTGCAGTACGAGCAGGTATCGCGGCATAGATTCACTAAATTGATGAATACCTTGCGCGAGTATGTGACTACCGCGCCTGGCCTTGTCCTGTCCCTTATCCTGCCGGCTGCTGATACGAGCAGGTCGGTGGCGCATTCGGCCATCAGCTGCCGCGTCTGCGCTCGTGATAATGGCTTGGACTCTAGCGCGCTATTCAATATTTCGACTACTACAGCGGCGGCAGGGTTGCTGTTTGCAAGCAAGGCAGGATACACTGGGTTAAGGCTGGCAATCACTAATAAACGATCTTGCTTATGGCGACTCGAACTGGTTCGGTCTTGCTGCCATTGCGATGTTGATATCCTGCAGCTGCCCATCGCGAAGTATCGTCAGCTTCAAGTTGTCCTCAGCGGTCTTTTCCCTCTCGAGGTAGACCAGTATGTCGTCTATTTTTCTGACGGTCTTGTCATCGATGGCGGTAATGACGTCGCCTCCAAGGTTGATATCCCGGCCCTCGATGCTCCTCGGGTCGTCGCCTCCCCGGATCCCTGCTTGCGCTGCAGGGCTTCCGTCGACCACGTCTACTACAAGCAAGCCGCGTGGTTCGTTAAGCCCGAGCGCTGCGGCAATGCCCGGCGTCATGTCTGTGCCAGACACCCCAAGCCATGGGTGCTGGAACGAGCCGTTGGTGATAAGCGATGGAACTACCTTGGTCATCGTGTTCGAAGGGATGGCAAAACCCACGCCGGCGGACTGGCCGGTGGTCGAATAGATAGCCGAGTTGATGCCTATCACTTCGCCCCGCATGTTGAGCAGAGGGCCGCCTGAGTTGCCGGGGTTGACAGGGGCATCCGTCTGAATTACATCAGGTATCGAGAATTGCCCCGCCAGATCATTGGGTATGAGCCTGCCGACTCCACTTATGATGCCGGCTGTCATTGACCCCGAGAGCCCAAACGGGTTGCCTATTGCAGCCACCTGCTCGCCCACCCTGACAGTGGTCGAGTCGGCAAGAGGCAGCGGAACGAGTTTTTCCTGCGGCACATCCTTGACGTAGAGCATCGCAAGGTCGGTGTACGGATCAGAGCCCATCAAGGTCGCCCTGTAGACTGTGCCATCCAGAAAAGTCACGTCAATCCTGCCACCGCCGTTGACCACGTGGTGGTTGGTGATTATGTGGCCATTATCGTCGTAGACAAATCCCGATCCGAGACGGGAATCAAGCGGACTGGTCTCGTCGCTGTCGGTTATCTGCACCACCGATTTTTCGATGCGTGTGAACAGCTCGGGCAGCGTTAGGTCAGATGTAGAAGCCTGTACGGTGCTGACCTGACCTATGCGGAAAGCGTCCTCGCTCAGGCTGCTGCGGTCTGTACTGCCGCCGATATTGGTGCTTGTCTGGATGATGTTATCCACCAGCGGAACATCAAGGTTGTCAAGATCGTTGAACTGCGAAAACGCGAAAAATATTGCGACAGCGGCTACGATTATAGAAACGGCTAGGATTGTCTTGTTCAATGATAAAGAAACAAATCCCATTTTCTTTTAATAATCCTTTCTCCTAGGGAGAAAAATTGTGTGAAGGCGCCTACTACCTGCTGATGTATGGCGCGCTCAGAGCAATTTCCGGCTCTTCAAGGAATTCCAAGATCCGCTGGTAATAGCGAAGGAACTCCCTTCCCTTTTCTGTAGTCCTGTAGACCACTCCGTCCGGCGATGTATCCTGCATGACGAGGCTCTTTTCCATAAGATCCGCCAGGTACAGGTGCACCTGCTCGTAGCTCAGGTTCGCCTTGTACATAATGTGCGTCTTCTTTATACCAGATGTAGCAAGGGCCAGTACGTCGCCCATTATTTGGATTTTTCCTCTATTGTTTTTGCGTTCAGACATACATCTTTCTGCATTTACATCCTACTGCAAGATAGATTAGGTGCACGCCGGAACAGCCGTTCCAGGCGCCTGTTCCACCGATTTTTATTGAACAAAAGCACTATAGAATTTCAGCGAATGGGATGCTGGTTTTGGCTTACAGTATATTCTCTGTCGCGCCAATTGACTGCTCCTCTCTTGCCCGCGTCGACGATGGCCGATATAAAGCCGAACGAGACAATGGCGCCACTTAGGGGTGATGCAAGCGCGTAGGCTGGGCTTTCTAAGACGCCAAGGCTGCACTGCACGGCAGTGGTTGCAAATACCAATGCAACAGCTGCCAGTTGTATTGCACGCAGTGTCTCTGCCGAGAGGTTGCCGGCAAGGCCGGCTGCAAGGATCGAGTACGGCAGCGTGGCAAACGGCGCGAACAGGATAAAGAACACTGCAATCATCATGAGGAAAGCGCGTGACTTGTTCTGATAGTATAGCGGTATCATGAGCCGGCGCAATCCGTGCCACATGGTATACAAGTCTCGCGCCCACACGGCGTCTATATGGTGCTCGCCTCTTACCATCTTTAGCCGGAACCCGCCTTCCTTGACCTTTCCGCCGAGCGCTCCATCCTCTACGAGCTCTTGCCTGACGCCCTTGTGGGTGCCGACAGCTTCGTATGCGGCCCTCCTGATGACGAAAAAACTGCCAAAAAAGTAGCCTGTCTTGTTATCAGGGTCGTTGACCCTCAGTGGCGAAAACCTAGTATGGAGGAATGTCGCAAGCGCAGGTAGCGTCACTTTTGTCCAAAAGTCGTTGCATATCAAATGCGGCACGGCAGTCAGCGCGTCAAGGTTCTGTGACACGAGGTGCCCCACTGCAAGCGACATGGCAGCAGGGGAATGCTCCGTATCGGCGTCCGTGAAGATCAGGAGCTTTCCCTTGGCCCGTAGGTACCCTTCGTAGCAGGCCCAGTTCTTGCCGGCCCACCCTTCTGGCTTGGGTGGTGCGCTCAAGTACATGATGCGAGAGTCCCTGGCGGCGTACTGCTGCATTATCTCGTCTGTCCCGTCAGTTGACGAATCATTGATTACAATGACTTCAAAGTTTGGATAATCCTGCGCAAGCAGGCTATCAAGGCAACGTGCTATGTAGCGCTCCTCGTTCCGGGCAGGCAATATTACGCTCACCTTCGGGAATTTGCTTCCAGTTGCGCGGTCAAACGATTCAAGCGTTGGAGCATGCCGGAATGACTTGCCCATATAGGCAAGGAGGTAGATCCATATGCCGGCGATGCCGGCCAGAACCACGGCCAGCACTACATTGGCGACTGTAAGGGTAAGCTCCATATTCTGTGTGCGCTAGCTAGAAAATAACATAGGTTATTTATTCGACTGCTTTTGCTATCCTTGCGAGTGCCTCTTCCGTCCCTTCTGCGATGTGCTTTTTCACCATGCCAGTGAACATGCCAAGAAAGCCTGCAAGCTTAATTTGCCACACGACGTCGATCCTAGTCCTGTCGCCTGAAGGGTTCAGCGTGACAACCTTTGTGCCCTTCATCGGGCCATCCGTTATCGTTATCTCGATCGACTTCTTCGGGTTCAGCACTACTGTCTGGCGGCATTTGGAATCCTTGAAGGCGATCGTGACTTCCCGCTCGATGACGTTGCCGTTTCTACTGATGTTCTTTACAGCCTTTGTGCCGTGCCAGTACTGCGGCTCGTTGTCCATGTCTGCCACGACGTCCCACACACGATCCAGTGGAGCCGACACTTCCTGGCTGGCGTTAATGGTCACCATATTGTTGCCGTTTGTAGGCATGGGGCGCTATATTTGCCATTGGTCTATTGTCGATAGTTTATTTTTCCTAGTACTCGAGACATGAAAGAAGGTGGCGCCAGTTGTCAATATTTTGTCTTCTTCCTGCTGAAAGCGGGTTGGTTTGGCGACTGCAGATTCATTCCTTCGCTTCTCTCATATTTGACCCGGCTAGAGCTGGCTGCACGCTACTACTATTTAACAGGCTTATCGCGCCTTTATTTCAGCAGCTTCATGCGGCTTGAGTTTGTCCCAGAATGAGCCCAGCACCATTCCAAGCAATCCCCAGAACACACTCATTGTGAATGCACTTGCAATCCTGAAATTAACGACCAAATCCGTTGGGGCGCTTATTTGGTCGGGGTTTGCCGGCATTACCACAAATGCTGCTGCCATTATTGCAACGTATGCAGCTGGCAGTATTGCTTTCTTCGCCTGCACTGCACTACCGATCGTTCTGTAGAGAAACGCAAGACTCAGTGCGCTAAAGCCAGAAACGGCTACAAATGCTAGATAGAGGTTCTGCCTATAGTAGATCGTTTCGGGGTCGCCTACAGCCGGGGGATTTGCAGGGTACTTGAATGCTGGGACCAAAAAGAGCGCAAGCCACATGATGCCTGCAAGGATAAGTGCCTTCTTTTTGTTATTTGAACCTGGCAACGAGCTGCGTGCGTAGGCAAAGACTATTCCAAACAGTGCCCCTATCGACAGCCCTAGAACCGTGCCGGCTGCAATCTCTCCCCCCCTCTGCCATATGCGATAAGCAGCATACTCTGACGGGTTGAAAAGTTCACCGGCGGCAATTGCATTCTGGTTTTCAATGTCAATTGCCTGTTGAATGAACGGCTCTACAATGATCTGATTTATGATGCCAAGAATAGCGCCTGCAATTGCTCCAGAAAAAAGGGTTATCGCAATAAAGGTAAGAGTTCTCATGAAAACATCATCAGCCTAGTGGCATGGAAATCCAGCTGCGTGCCTCATGTCATGGTAGAATTCGTGCATCCACATGTCTTCGTAGGCCTGCTCGCCCTGAGCCATGCTGAAGATGTGTCCTTGATCGAATCCCACCATAAAGACGCCGGACGCAAGCACCCCAAGGAGAATGCCGACAGCAATCTTTGGTACTGCCGTAGCCGCTTTTGTGATCTGTTTAGTGATAGACATTCCATCTCGTGTACAGAAAGGTGTTATATAAAGAGTCGGATGGTTTATCCAACTCATGTAGAACGGATAAATGCATAGGTCTGCTGTTACACCATGTGCACACGTACATAAAGGCCCTGACAAAGGTTGCAACAAGGTACGCGCCAAGCCGGACGCTTTCGTTTGACATGGTGCATGTATTTGCCGCTGTCCAATTAATAGAAGACGCCGGAAAAACAAGCAGGGAGAATCTGTGCAAAGAGCTTGCACTTGGAGAAGGAGCGGTCAAGACATTGGTAAAGCACATGAAGATGCACAACCTGATAGAGACTTCAAACGGCGGCACAAAGATGACGAGCAAGGGGAGGGCCATATGTAGGGAGTTGCTGGCAACCATGCCGGCGGAGTTGAGCCTGCCCACGTGCTCTATCGCCCTCGGCAGATTCAACTATGCTATATTGGTAAGGGAGTTTGGCTTTGCAGTAAGGTCAGGCATAGAGGAGAGAGATGCTGCCATAAAGATGGGCGCAACAGGCGCGACCACTCTGCTCTTTCAGGACGACAAGTTCGTCATGCCGGCTAGCACTCAGGACTCGCTCAAAAAGGAGCCCGGCATCCGCAAAATGCTCACTGAAAAATTAAAGCCAAGAGAAGGCGATGTGGTGATAATAGGGAGCGCGGACAGCAACGGCAAGACGGCAGAGCTAGCCGCAAAAAACGCGGCGCTTTTGACGATTTTCAGCCACGAAAAGCATCACTGACTTTGCGTGTCCCGTCCTCGTGGTAGACGTAGATCTTTCCTGCCGCCCCGTCTGCCGTTTTCTTGTGTGAGCCATCGCAAAAAAATGGCTGGTTGCCGCTCAGGCCGCACATGCATATCCATCCACTTTGTTTCGCTGCCTATACCTTGACTGCCATCGGCTCCTTGTCTTCTTTCCTAACCATTCTAACCATGCGCGGATGTGTATGGAAGGAAGTTGAATAAACCTAAGTAGTAATTCCGCACTGATCTGGTCTTCTGGCGCTGACTGCGTTGCTATTAGCTAGCTGGTAACTGCATCCGGGTGCAGATCCCGCCTGTGCACCTCCATGTCGTCGATACTTTCGAACTTTTTGCCGCACACGTCGCACTTTTTGCTGCTGCGCCGGCCGTGAAGGTAGTCGGCCAGCCTCATGAGGTAAATGGTAAACCCCCACATGGCAATATACAAGTGCCGACATTTCTTTAATAGTTAACCATACTTTGTTCAATCGAATCGATCCTTATATTGGCTATAATGCTATTGTGTACTTGTGGATAAGATACTGGTGGGAATAGACGGCTCTGAGTCGTCCATGAAGGCAGCGGACTATGCAGTAGAGCTGGCAGGCAAGCAGGGCGGGCAGGTAATTGCGCTCAACGTGGTGGTGTCGCAGCTTGGCTATGCCTATTCCTCTGGTGCGTTTGGCTTGGTCACGCCAAGTGGGATAAACGATCTTTTGGAAAAATCAAAGCAGGAAGCGCAGGTATGGTTTGACAACATTGGCCGTAAGGCTTCTGCGCGTGGAGTCAGGCTTAAGACAGAGATAGTGGCAAGCCCCACTTCGGCGGGGCCTGCCATAGTCGACTATGCTGACAAGAACGGCGTTGACCTGATAGTCGTAGGCACGAGAGGAAGATCAGGCTTTTCAAAGCTGCTTCTTGGAAGCGTGGCGTCCAGCGTTGTGACCTACGCCAGCTGCCCCGTGACTGTCGTAAAATGACCACTACTACTACTATTACTTGATTACCCGCCTGCCCTTTATCCTGTCATGAGTGCTCGGCTCGGCGCTGTCTGGCACCGGCACCGAAGGGCGGCTGACCTTCCTCGTGGGCTTGGGCGTTTCGTCCAGTTCGAGCTCCTTGGCCTTTTCCGTATCCAGAGATTCCTCAATCTCTTTCTTGTGGCTCATTGATACAATACAGCAGGACACAATTTCGTTAAAAAGGTTGGCAGGCAATTGCAATGCCAGCCCGCATGCCATGCAACCGTAAAAAAGAATGGTGTGCGAGCTAGCGCATATGAGCCAACAGGACCCCGGATATCCAGAATCTGAGGAACACGCGCAGGAAAAGCTCCAGCTCATAGACACGCTAAAGGCTCCTGTCATCCAGATGGGAAGAGACCTCGGGTATGAAGTGGTGGAGAACCACGACCTTGGGGCCGGGCCGGTACACGTGGCGTGGGTTTTCAAGCCTGGATCCGAATCGCTTCCGGACATGCGGCTTGGGTTCATCTGCCTCACTGAATTTTCCGGCTCGTCCATAAATGAAGGCATCGCAAGGGCAATGCTGAACTTGGTGGACAAGCTGGTGTTTGTGGTGCCGACTGAGAAGATGACCGGACAGGTTAAAGACGCAATAGAGTCGATGCCCGACAAGAGCATATTGCAGCTGCGCAAGTACGTCACAGTGTTGACGCCTTCAACATTGGTCTCCAAGACCGGCGTGCAGGGGTCACGCGAGCGCAGGAGTGCGCAAACAGGGGAGGCAATATAGTAATAATAATGACTCATCACATGAACCGCATAGTAGAAGCAGGCAAGGACAAGGGCTTTGAAATTGTACAGGGCATCGACTATGGCGCGGGCCCGATAGACGTCGTCTGGAGCATCAACGTGCACCCAGCGCTTCCCGACATCAGGTGCGGCTTTATCGCCCTGAGGTCAGAAGAGGGAGGCAGCCATGACACGGAGGACAACCAGCTATCGCTTCGAAAGATAGAAGAAGCTGCCATCCGTGGCATCAGAAGCGGCATGGACAAGACCTACCTTATCGCGGAGAACGAAGAGATGGCAAGGTCAGTCAGCGGCAAGATAGAGTGGCTTGCATCGCACGGCAGCCTACTGAGGCTGGACGCAGTTTCGCTTGGCCTGTCGCAGGATCAGACCGAGCCGGCCGTTATCACGCCAAGCCAGAAAAGGGTGCCACAGGGCGAAAAGCTAAGGAAGAAAGCCATGCGCGAGCGGGAAGCCAAGCTTGAAAGACACAACAGGCCAAAGCGTGTAAGGAGAAGGCGTGAGAACCCGCTCCGCAAAACGCTCAGAGAATCAAGAATAGACACGAACAGCCGGCCAAAAGACCAAAAGCCCAAGCGATTCTGAAGTGACCCTGCCGAGTTATTCTCTTTAGCCATAATATAGCATGAAAATCATTCGATCGGATAACTGCATGCGAAAACGGCACGAGGCGGGGTAAGACCTGCGAAATGCCGCTACTAGTGCGCAGGGATCGCTCGCAGGGTAGGCGGGAGGAACCCTGCCTGTTCATGTGGGCGCGGGATCCTGCAAAACCTCCAGGGAATTTAAAAATAATTTTATTGCATGTTGGGCCATTCTCTGCTTTGCATGGCAGATCCGAGCAAGAAAATACGGCGTGGCAAGAGTGCCAAGAGAGGCAAGAAGACACACACACACACACACACACACTAGTTAAGGCACAAGGCTGCAAACGACATGTTTGAAGACAACTCTTCGACAAACTTGGAGCGACCCAATGAAAACAATCGTCTGAACACGCCACTGAAACACGATGTTGCAGAAGTAGATGAGGTTTCAGTCGCCAGTGGCGGCCTGACGACCAAGTTTGTCTGCAGGGTCTGCGGCAATACTTTTGACGACCGCGATCGGCTCAACCAACATCTTGCAGGACTGCACCATCCAAAAAGAACCGTGACTGCAAGCGACATCGTAAACGGGGTTTTTGAAGGTAGTATGAACTTTCCAAAAACAAAATCCGAGATAGTGAAATATGTCAAAGACAACAAAGACAGGCCGGCCGTCACTCCAGAAGTCATAGACACGGTCCGGAGCATATGCCAGACAAGCTGACCTGATATAGGGGATCGAGCAGGGCCGCCGCGAAGCCGTTGTTTATATCGCATGGTAAGCCAATTCATACATACATATGGCTACAAGGGAAGCGAAGGAAAAATTCGACGAGCTGAAAGAGGAATCGCCGTACAAATGCAACTTGTGTGATCAGGCATTTGCCGACAGGGCAGCAGTTGAGCGGCACCAGACAAGCGACCACCGCGGCCAGCAATCGATCTAATTTTGAAGATTATTCTATACTCTTTATCAATAATTGCGCGCATCAAAAGCCATGAGCGGCAATTCTGATACCATGAAAAAGCGGGAAAAAATCGAAAGCAGGGGGCAACAACAGGAGGAGATATTCAAGCAAGACACGCACGATATGGATATGGAGCTGAGCAAGGGAGCCGAGACTGAAAGCGAGCGCAACACGAAGAGGCCACCTACCGGGGCGTGATCTCATGTCTTCTGATCCCAACTATACCGACCCAGACCAGTCGAGCATTGGCGCCAGAACAGAGCGCGTCGGAGACATCACCGGCGACCCACCAACGAACAAGGCAGTCGACAAGGACAAGGCGTCCAAGATGGCAAACCTGCTTGAGGGCTTGCAGTTCCCGGCTACAAAAGAAGAGATCAAGGCACACCTCAACATGAAATCCCCGAGCATGGGAAACAGGATAAACGACGTGCTTGAAGCAGTAGAAGACAACCTTGACGAAGAAAGGCGGTACGACAGCGTCCATGATGTAGAAATCGCTGCAGGCCTAGTAGTAGTAGCAAGGCAGGGCGAAGAGGAGCCCTATGTCCGCGACAGGGCGCTTAACAGGGCAAACCACGAGCGCGTAAGCGAGAGCATCAGACCTGATCCATATGAGCCAGGCAAGGAGCGTGCCAGTGGAGGGCCTGCAAGCGCAAGAAACGTGTCTTCCAACACGCCCAAGGGCGAGCAAGTTTAATCCATCATTCCTTGGGATATTTTTTGTCCAATTACTTAAGGAACTGCTTGGCATTCTCCGGGTCAAGCCTTTTGATTATAAAATCGATCTTTTCCTTCACTCTGTCATTTCCTTCTTTCGACTGGGGCGATCCAACGTACCAAAGGAGCGATAGGCCTGCTACCTGCCACACCAGCTGCAAAAATTCTGACTGCCAGTTCTCCATGGTATCTCTGAACGTCACGTTAAAGTAGCCGTTGAATTCGATTGGCTGGTTGTGGTCTTTTTGTTCTTCTACGTATGAAAACCATCCAAAGACCCATTGAGCCGAAATGCTGACCGCAAAGAAGCCTAGCGTGACCCACAAGTACCCGCGCTTTTTGAACCGGCTTAGTCGAAGCCTGTCTGAAAGGCTGGTTGATATCATGCCGGTTCTTCGCGTGTATTCTAATTAATCCTGTTAGCACCATGATAAGGTTCAAAGCTATATAGCTTGCTTCAGCGGATGATGACGACGACAATTTCCTGTTGTGTTATTATTGTTGGTCGGCAGCAGCAGTTCTGTTCTCTTGAGATTATTGCAAACATGGTTTTTCAGAGTTGTGTACTGGTATGGTAAGCTATGCCTCTTTCACCTAATAATAACGTGATATAACAAAGAAAAAGAAAGGAAAGGATCATTGCTATGCGATAGTGAGCGTTGTGTGGGACTCGTCAGTCGCGGTGCTATTGCCAGCAAGAGTTTATCATTGTCCGCCGCCAGTTAGATTCCCGATTCCTTCACGGAGCTCACCTAGAAACCCGCCACTTTGATTGCCGCCAGTCATGTTGCCGCCAGTCATGTTGCCGCCAGTCATGTTGCCGCCAGTCATGTTGCCGCCAGTCATGTTGCCGCCAGTCATGTTGCCGGCAGTTGTTGCATTGCCTGTTGGTGTCTGCGCAATAGTCAGTTGCGGCTGGATCGCTGCCAAAATTGCAGCCGCTACGAGTATCGCTCCGACCAATATTGCATACTTGATTTGTTCCATTGACAATCTACGTTTTTTTATTAATTATACGGATTTGCAGCGGCTTTTCTGGTGTTACGATTCCGCTTAATCCTAGTGATGCAGCTACGCTTACCAGATTCAGAAGTATTCTAGTTAATGTCTGCTGGAACCTTCTTTCCGGTTTGAGCATACAGTAGCGGCTGTTGCACGAAATCATTAAATCAGATAGCAGAATTGCGGCATATTATGGAACTTGATGACTGGCAGGCTCTGGTAAACAAGCCTGTTTTTACAAGCGATGGCAAGGACGTCGGCGTGGTTTCGCAGATCCAGCCTGAAAAGATTATAGTGAGGTACGGCCCAATAACGCCAGATAAATACGTCATACCCAAGTCGTCTGTAAGGAACATCGAGCACGGCGTCGTGTACCTAAGCGAAACAGGCAGCTTTATAGAGGATAACTACAAGTACGAATGAATCAGACCAGAGAATTGTATCGTTTACGCTGGCCGTGAACTACATTCGCGGAATGAACTCTGAATTTTGATACTCGCTGAATAAAAGCCGAGAAAACGGCTAGGTCGCAATGAAAAAACTGCCAGTAACAGCAATTGCGGCAGCCACAATCACTTCTCTACTAGTTCTAGAAGTATTTGCGGCTCTGCTGACAGCGTCAGCGACAACATCAGCCTCGGAGATAGACGAAGATGCGCAACTCCTCGCGTATGATACAATACTCCTCGAAGGCCTCTCGACATGGGAGAATTCATTTACCTGATAGACTCTACGCCCTCCTTGATTGACGCGGGGCATAAGGCGTTGAGCGTACTCCCTGATGTAAACGATCACACCATAGAGGCTGCTATTGCGGCTATAGCGGGCGTTGCGCCGGACTTCCTCCAGCTTTTGATCTGCAAAATATGTCGCTGCCCAGTCAGATCCGGACCATGATAGATGTGTATTCCATGCGACGTTTCCAGGGGAAGACGAGGATATTACGAACGTAGCGAGAATAACCTTGGGCGGCAGCGCGATCAACTTTGAAAGCGGCCACTACGTCATATCGTCTCTACCTCTGATACAGATGACGACGGACAATAACAACCATATGAATGATGATAACAACGATCCCAACCAAGGACTGACGACAATGAAGAAGAATAAGAATAAAATCAGAGGATAGTAAAGCCTCTCCTCTTTCTCTTTTATTAATGACCGACGACTTGCGCCTGATAACTTTCGTTTCAGCAAGAATATTTGTCAATAAGCTTCAAAAGAAATAGTTTCTATCTATGACTTGATGACCGAGAGAACGACTGCCGCTGCCGCGTCTGAGCTCAAGCAGGACTACCAGAACTTTATACAAAAGGCTGCCACTGTGTTTCCCAAAGTCGATCAGAAGCTCCTCTTGAATATGCTGCAGTTTGAGAACACATACAGCGACTGGGAAGGGAACGTCCTGCTAAAGGTGGTATATCCGTCAGGCACAGACATGGAAAAGAAAAAAGAGTGGATATATGGCAAGTACCAGCGCATGCCTTCGATCGAGGAGAACAAGACAGCGCGTTTCAAGGCGATACGGATGTACGTAGATGGCCTTGACAGGATGCTGAGCGAGGACCCGGAGATAGAATTTATCACTGGCTCTGTGACTCTCAGTCCCTCAGAAGCGTATACTGCGTAATTACTACTACTCCCGCCTTTCCTGCCTTTCTTCCCTCATCGCTTCCTGGTAGTTTCTTGACATTTCTTCAAACGATCTTACCGCGTTGACGCTGACCCTGTTTATCTCTTTCATGTTCTCTCTTGTGTATTGCATAGACGCCTTGGCCGCCTCCATATTTGCAAACATCACGTTGTTCGCTACCTTGCACGTCGCTATGGCATTGTCAGAGAAGCTCCTTGCCATCCTTGCATAAATCTCGGTCATTTTCCTTGGAGATATCCAGTACATGCTGTATATGCATTCTCAAAGTATGGAACCCATGAATACTGTATTGAATTGATTATCTCTTTTTGAGACTCCAGATAGTTTTCGGCGATGTCCCTTGCCGCATTGATGGTCTGCTCTTGGTAGTCATTGAAAGTCGCGGTGCGTACAGAAATGTCTCTTCTCGCTTCTTCCATCGCTCTCCTCGTGTTATCCTTGGCCTCATCGAGTTCTGCTCACGATCTCTCGGCTCTCGCGCTGGTGTCCTGCAGTTTCATCCTTTCGTTCCTCCTTTCTTGATGCCATGAAAAAAGCATGTGACCATACAAGATAACGGTTGACCAAACGAGTTATGGTACCAAATTCCAGATTGCGTCGAGAAGAAAGATACTAATGCCTTTACGGCATTATAATTCAGAATCGGCAGGTGATTTTATAGCCCATGTCTGAATTGGCGCAAAAGCTGGTAGGGTTCTGGCATAGGTACGAGAGCCTCAACCTCAAGATAGCCTTTTTCCTCATATCGCTCCAGCTGGTGCACCTCTACTGGCTTACGGCAGACGTTGTCGTCCAACGGATAACCGGTGAGGGTGCGCTCGGGCTATCGCAGAGCGGACCCCTCTTCCTGCTCGTGATAGCCATAGACTACATCGAGATCCCGGCGCTGGTTGCCGGCCTGACCTATTACTCACTGACCATTTACAAGCACCAGAAGGACGCAGTAAAGAACTCGCTTCTGCTTGCGATGCTTGCCGTGCAGGTGTTCCATATATTCTGGCTGACAGACGAAGTGGTGTACGACACGTTCTTTGGCGCGTCCAGCGCGGTAGAGATCCCCTATTATGCGGCGTGGATAGCCATCCTCATCGACTACTTGGAGCTGCCAGTCATTGCGGACCTGTTTTACAGGACGATTGTAAAGGGCGAACGGCAAGAGAAATAATAATCCGCATAAATCACTTGTTGAACAACAGTGTTCAATGTCAGAGCAAGTGCAACTGCTGCTATTACTATTATTGGCCACTATTTTGCTGACAGCTGCTGCTACTACTACTATTGCGTCATACAACGTCTACGGTCAAGCAGGCGGCGACACCAGCGCGCCAAGCGAATCGAACCGAGCCCACCGAGGAAAAGCAGGGTGGGGAGTATAGCGGCTTTGAAGAGACAGGCAACCAGACGGATGGAACACCAAACGAAGAGGCCAACCCGACGCCGCAGGCACCGATAAGCGGGCTTGACGTGCAACAGCAAAACAAGACGACGACGACTACAGAGACTCCCACGGCCGACGAAAGAAGAGAAGGCCCATTTGGCACTACGATGCTAGTAGGGATGGGCGCGGTTGCAGCAGTGGCAATAGCTGTCGGCGCATGGTACTACAGCAAGAAAAACAATGCTACATAGCAGCGCTTGCGGCCTGGGCAGCTCTTGGTCTGTTGCGATCCTTGAACGCGGGCGCTATCTCTTCAGTGACCAGCCTAAGAAAGCTTTCCCTGTTTGGGCTAGAATTTATGAGCACGACGTCGGTAAAGCCGAGCCTGACGAATTTTTCCAACTTTTTTATCGCCTCATCGGCGCTTGACACGATAAGCGCCATCTTATCGAGCACGTCGTTTCCAACCACCTGCCCGTTCTCCTCTATCTTGCGCGGGTTGGGAAAGTGTATCTCAAAGAATGCCTTTATCATGGCGCCCTTCCAGTAACCTATCGACTCGAGTGCCTTTTGTTTGTCCTCGTCGTATGAGGCAGGGATGAATACTGCCCTAGTCAGGCTATCAGGGTCCCTGCCAGACTCTTTTGCCCCTTCTCTGAATGCGGGGAGGAGCCTGCCCTCGATTATCTCTGGATCCAGCTCGTTCGTGACAAAGCCGTCTGTCTCCTGCCCTGCTAGCCTTGCAGACTGCGCGCCAAGGCCGGCTACATATATCGGGATCTGCTGCTTTGGCTTGGTATAAAGGTTCGAGTCCTTTACTTGGTAGTATTTGCCTTCAAAAGTTACCCAGTCTTCCGCCCACAGCCTCTTGATAAGCTGAATAGCTTCTCGCATCCTCTCGAACCTTTCCTGATTGGAAGGCCAGCTGTTGCCGGCCGGAACTTCGTTTAGTGACTCGCCCCTCCCGATTCCGAGGAATACCCTGCCGGGAAACATGTAATCCAGAGTCGCAAACACCTGCGCCACGACTGCAGGGTGGTAGCGCAGTATCGGTGCAGTCACGCCGGTGCCTACTGTTATTTTTTGCGTTCTAGCAAGCGCAGCACCGAGCCAGGGCCAGGCGGCGCCACCTGCTGCGCCTGTGTGCCACCAGGGCATGCAGTGGTCGCTTGACCAGCACCTCTCGAGGCCAAGCCGGTCCATCGCAATAATGTCATTTAGAAGTTGGGCAGGGTTGATCTGCTCATGAGAAGCCTGAATGCCAAACCTTACCATGCCGGTTGTGAGCAAAAATATCTAATATGGGTTGCAGAGGCCTCCAGCCCAAAAACGCAGGCAAAATTTACTAAAACCCACTTATGCTATGAAAGCGATCGCATGTCATCTCTATGTCGTCGTCATCATCATCATCTAATGAGCTCAGGTGCGATGCATGTGGAATTACGTTTACGACTGCGCAGGACAAGGAGCAGCACATGAAGCTAGAGCACAAGGAAAATAAGGGTCCCACCGGCGTCAAGTAGTAGTAGTAGCCAGGTGCTTTTCAAACCAGCCGCGGGCAAGTGACGCGGCCTGTTCAAGCTTGCCGGGCTCTTCAAAAAGGTGCGTGGCTCCCGGCACTATCTCAAGCCTCTTGTCTTTTGCCTCTACCAGCTTATTAAGCGCCTGCCTGTTGAGCGCGATGACTAGCTCGTCATCTCCGCCCACGATTAAAAGTGTAGGTGCTCGGACCTCATTCAGGTGCCGGCCCGCAAGGTCAGGCCGGCCGCCGCGCGATACTATCGCGCTGACTGCATCCTGCTTTTTTGCAGCTGCCACGAGCGCAGCCGCCGCGCCAGTGCTGGCGCCGAAATAGCCAATGCGGACATCGCTGGCCTGGCTCATGACCCAGTCAGTAGCCGCCGCCAGCCTCCCTGCAAGGAGCCCGATATCAAAGCGCAGGCGGGCTGTTCGGTCATCGATGCTCTCTTCTTCCCTCGTAAGGAGGTCGAAGAGAAGCGTGCCAAGGTCAGCTTGTTGCAGCACACTGGCGACATACCTGTTACGTGGGCTGTGCCTACTGCTCCCGCTGCCGTGAGCAAACAGCACTAGCCCGCGCCGGTTGCCGCTCGGCAGGTACAAGTCGCCTTCGAGCACTACAGGGCCAGCGGGGATGCGAACTAGCTTGCCATGGGGGGTAGAGGATTCCATCCCGTCCATAACCATCGAATGGGTGCCTTTTATGCAACATGTGCAGCCAGCCTCCAAGCAGTCTTTTGCAAAGTCGTGATCGCATGCCTTGCAGGTGCAGACAGTGCCAAGCGAGGTAGCACTTTCGACATCCATTTTTTGCTTCGCCTACTGTTTGCCCGCCTGCTTGATCTTTTCCTTCTGCTCCGTAGTCCCGTAACCGCGCTCCGGATTGAACGATGCGTTCGTCGCAGGACCCGCCCCGCCCTTGCTCTCGGGATTCTTTTTCATGCTGTCTTTTTCATCACAAGACATGATGGTGATTGCTCTACATCGTAATTATCAGTTAAATGGCAAAAGTGGTATTGCAAACTGTAATATATTTTGTGGGTCAAGTTTATTGAATATGGTCAAAATAAGAGACTCTCCGCAGAGGCCCAGGTACTATTGCGAAAGGTGCGATAGGGATTTTCCAAGCATGCTTGACCTTGAAGAGCACCGCAAAATAGACCACGCAACTACTGTGTCGACTGCCTGATCGCCGCGTAAGAATTGCTAATTTTTAGTATGTATGTGCTGCTTGTGTGATCAGCAGCCTCTTCAAACGGCCGTTTGCGCATTCGCTGTTCAGTGCAGGATATAAAATATAATGCAAAGTGCGAATGCCTACCAACCCAGTTTTTGCAACTGTATTTTTACCCGGCCAGCCATATATTTCATGCAGACATACATATGGAGTTTAACGACGTCCTCCGCAAGAGGAAGATGGTAAGGAGATATCGGCCCGGACGCCTTCCTGATAGGATAATCAGCAAGTTGATCGAGAACGCCAGTAGGGCTCCAAGCGCAGGTCACACGCAGGTTCAGGAATTTGTCATTGTCAAGGACCCGGAGACAAAGAAAAAGCTCAGGCAGGCATCCGTGAACCAGAGCCAGGTCGAGGACGCGCCGGTGCTGATAGTTGTGTGTTCCAATACTTCCCGCTCTGTAGGTAGATATGGCCGGCGGGGAAGCGAATTTTACAGCGTGATTGACGGTGCGTTCTCTTCAATGCTCATTCTGCTTACTGCCGTAAGTGAGGGGATCGGCGCAGGGTTTGTCGGAGCATTCGAGGACGACAAGGTGTCTGAAATACTCGGCCTTCCAGACGATGTCAGGCCAATCGGGATAGTCGCCCTAGGCTATCCTGACGAGCAGCCTGAAAGGCTCTCAAGAATCCCCAGGGTCAGGCTTGTCCACTATGAGCGCTGGTAACCGCGTGGCGTTTCGCCTTTCCTGCCTCCTTCTTCTCTCTTCCTCATGCGGGCGCGAAGCGAGATATAGCTCTTCCGACTCTCCGACCGGAGTCATGCTGCGCCGCTGATTGCAAAGTCTGCCTTGCTGTCTTGAAGAATCGCGCAGCTGAGTCATTCAAACAGCCACGTGATGGCTTTCAAGCAACATTTTCTTTTGGGGCTTGGCAAGAGTATTGAAGTCCCCACTGTGGTAGCAGCAGAATGCCTTAAGTTTCGTGTTCAACCTCTCCGGGACTGACAGCTCGTAATCCACAAGCTCTTTTCTCTTGTTCAGGAGAAAGAATGATCCCATGTCTGCAAAGACAACGACACCGCTTTTTTCTTCTTTTTCTGCCCTGGCCTCTAGCGACCTTGCAAACTTCAAGAGACCATACACGTCGGGTAGGTGGTACGCCCTTACAGAGTCGATGACCCAGAGCGAGCCCTCGCCAATCCGCCTTGGCACGTCAATGCCTTTGCTTTCTAGGTTGCTCTTTACCCTGTGGATGTCTTCGTACGTGGTAGCAATGAGAACAATGTCGTTGTTAGGTTCAAATGCTTCCTTGCAATAGTAAGAGTAAATTTCTCTAAAATCTGCCAGATTATCATAGAGGATAATGTCGTGGTCTCCGTATTTTGCTTGGCTGATTTTTTTCCCCCTGCTATTTCGGCTAGCAGAACGCATCATCAAGATCCACTCTGAGTATGGCCGATCTCATACACTATTCCATATATGTTTGCAATTCTATCTAATATTGGTTCACGTTCCAATGTGACACTAGCATCGTGATCGCAATTGCCGTCATCATTCATGAATTCTATCTCGCCGTTCTTCGTTTCAGAGTGAATGCTTTATTATGTTTGCCTAGCAAATTCAAAGTCGGACATTCGAGGCATAAGCACATCTAAGAGAGTATTATGCTGTAGCTGCAGGTCTTTTGCTAAGGTGCCTGATAGGATCGTATGAATCGGTAAAGGCATAAGCGTCAATCCTATGGTCTTCTAGACCTTTCCTTTTATTTTTCAGCAAGGCTTCATCCAATATGAGAACCCTTACAACAGGCTTTGCCTTACCTGCCGGTCGTCCAACGAATATCACAGGCAGAGATGTTACGCAACACATGGGAATATTAGGTCCGTTACTGCGATTGCCATAAGAAGAGCGGCCGCGCTGCAGCGTCGTGATCAGAGCGATCGGTTTTGTCATTAATTTTTCTTACACGGAAGAAGCTATAGCTTAGTGCTGCCAGATTATATACCTATGACTGCTACTGCTGCTGCACCAAAAGTTATCGAAGTCAATAGCGAAGAATGGCTATCGCAATTGCTACTTGCGATGTAGAGACAGATGAGAATAGAAGATATTGAGATGGACGATGGCAATCCATAAAAGCTCGCACGCTTGTGTATGAGAGCAGCATTTGCCGGAGCAGGCCCAAGATCGCGGCTCAGACTCGCTGTACGCCAGCTAAAGGAAGGGCTGATTCCGGATCAAGGCAGTCAGAATTATCAACTCATTACCACTTCTTAAAAGCAATAGACGCGGTAGCACCTGCAGAGAATTGGTCCAGGCGAAAAGATCCAAGTCATTGAGGGAAAGGAGGAAACTGGCAAAGGCCGCCAGGAAGAGAAGCGGCAAGTACAGGGAAAAGAAGCGCGATACCGTCAAGGCTGCGTGAAACAGTTATCACCAATTTTGTGCAGGCGTACCTCATGGCCGAATCGTCATCACCAGACACGTACAACTATACCTGTGATGAGTGCGCGGCCTCATTCATGGCGATGGAAGACCTTACAAAGCACTACAGGCAGGACCACCCCGAGTCGCTGTAAAAACGTTCTTAACAGCTCACCACTCAGCAGGAAGCGTTGTGAGAGACCCAGCAAAGGTAAAGAATGAGGTGCTCGGTAGGCTGCTGGCAGCGAGCTTACGCCAGCTCCAAGAATCCGAAGAATTCATCGACGAGATAAAATCCATTGTGCACTGGGCAAAAACCCCGCGCGAAAGGACCGCCATGAACATAATACTGGACGACCAGAAGAAAGCCTCCAAGGCATTGGTGAGACTGGCCGATGACTTTACGGAAATGATAGAAAAAGGCTAGCAGAATTTTATAACATGTGTGTATAACGTTTAACTTGCTTTTTGCGCGTTACAGGGTGAGAAACATGCTAGGGGGAATTGGGCTAGCTCTTCTGTCAGGCGCCAGAAACAAAAAGATCATGGTAATAGCTGGCGCCGTGCTGATCGCGATAGGCATAGGAGGCATGATAACTGTCGGCTCTCGGTTGCTAAACGCCGTCACACAGGGTGGGTTTGCAACCACGGAGATGGAAAGATCGCTCTTTTACGGTGAGTATGCGTTCCTGTTCACTCTGGTCGCTGGCCTCGGACTCATGATCTACGGTCTTGTTAGCATCCAGAAGGAGAGGGGCAAGGAGCGCTCTGTGAATCGTTAAAATCTTTTTTCAGCGCAGCTCCAACACCCTTGTTGTTGTTGTTTCTTTTTTGGTTGTCAAAAGTGGAGCCGGTTATCTGCCATAAGGTGCATGATCCTGTGCATGGACAAGATGGTGCATTACGAAAGAAAGGTGCACAGCTGCGTTAGATGTGGCAACATCTACACTTGC
>Ga0126312_10000344_pt1 | contig 26362 bp, 30 predicted proteins | sample Plot104A_FD_92537 | JGI IMG/M metagenome (GOLD analysis project Ga0126312, IMG submission 92537) | Serpentine soil microbial communities from UC McLaughlin Reserve, CA, USA - Plot104A | ecosystem: Environmental > Terrestrial > Soil > Grasslands | place: USA: UC McLaughlin Reserve, Lake County...
CGACGATCTCGGCCTGGATCCAGAGGCCGATCGAGGCCGGGCGGGAGAAGGTCTCGCGGCAGAGCTCGGGTAGGTTCCTGCCGGTCGCGATCCCGAGCTTGGCCGACTGGGTCTGGATCAGCATCGCGATCAGGTTCGCGGCGACGACCACCCAGAGGAGCATGTAGCCGAACTGGGCGCCGGCGCTGATGTTGGTGGCGAAGTTCCCCGGATCGATGTAGGCGACCGCGGCGATGAAGGCCGGGCCCAGGAACGGCCAGATGCGGGCGATCCCCCTCGCGCGCCCGTCGAGCGAGCGCCGCGCGGCGCGGGCGACCGCCGCCTCGCCAGGGAGCGCAGCCTCGACGTCGGCGCCGAGGCTCGGCGCCGGCGCGGGAGGGGCCTCGTCAACCGCCCTGTTCACGCCTCCGCGTCCTGGAGCGTGACCCGCATCGCCGCCGCCAGCGGGCGCCCGAGGACGTGCTCGACGCCCTCGACGTCCACGAACAGCGGCCCCTCGAACGGCTGGCGCTCAGTCACGGTGAGCCGCGCCCCCGGCCGGATTCCGCGCTCGTCCAGATAGCGAAGCATCTCCGGATCGGCGTCGGACACGCGCGCGAAGGTCGCCAGCGCGCCGAGCTCGAGCTCGACCAGCGGCAACGCCCGATCGGCCTCGATCACGAGCTCGGCGCTCGGGATCGGGTCGCCGTGCGGGTCAATCGCCGGATCGCCGAGCTTGTCGGCGATCCGAGCCTCGAGTTCCTCCGAGATGTAGTGCTCAAGCACCTCGGCCTCGTCGTGGAGCCGGTCCCACGGCATGTCGAGCGAGTCGGCCAGGAAGGACTCGAGCAGGCGGTGGTGGCGGATCACCTCGAGCGCGACGCGCTCGCCGGCCTCCGTCAGCCGCACGCCGTGGTACGGCTCGTGCTCGACGAGGCCGAGCTCCGCCATGCGCTTCAGCATCGTCGTCACCGTCCCCGGCGATACGCCGAGGCGCGTGGCAAGCGCCGAAGTTCCAACGGGGACGCCCTCGGCGCGCGCCGAGAGGCTGTAGATCGCCTTCGTGTAGTCCTCGACCGCCTCGGTCGCCGCGCCGGAGCTGCTGCGAAAGCCGGAGTGAGCCGGTCTGCTCATACGCTCACCAGCAGACTCGTCACGTAGAGGGCAGCGACGCCGGCGAGCAGCCCGGCGACGGCGCCCGGGTGCAGGGCTCGTCCGCTCGCGTCGCGCATCGCGGGGACGAGCTGCGCGATCACTTGGGCGATCGCGCCGACCCCGACCCCGAACAGGAGCGCCGCCAGGCTCGGGTTGAACGCCGCGGCGCCGATCCAGGCGCCGACGATCGCTGGCGCGCCCGCGACCACGCCGAGCGCCGCGAGCCGGCCGAGGCGCACGCCACCGCCCTCGGAGAGTGGCGCGACGATCGCCAGCCCCTCGGTCGTGTTGTGAATCGCGAACCCGACGACGAGAAAGGCACCGAGCGCGAGCGCTCCCGTCGCATACGCGGACCCAATGGCCAGTCCCTCGCCGAGGTTGTGGAGCCCGATTCCGATCGCGACCATCAGCGCGAGGTACGCGCCGGCGCTTCCGCCGACCCGTGCGCGCTCGCCGCGTACGGCGAGCCAGCTCTCGATCCCGGCCAGCCCCAGGTAGGCGACGATCGCGCCGAGCAACACGAGCGCCATGCCGCCGAACGCCGTCGGTGCGGAGGCGGCGATGTCGAGCCCCTCAAGCCCCGCGTCAACGGCGAGAAAGCCGAGCAGCCCGACGGTGAACGCGATCAGGATCCGGACCCATCCCGGTCCGATCCGTCGCACGAACGGCAGCCAGAGCATCCCCAAACTGATGGGGATCACACCGACATATATGCCCAGGAGCGCCATCAGGCCGAAGAACTCCGCGTCGGCGGCCGGCGTCTCGGAGGCAACCGGGATCTCGTGTTCGACCGTCCCGCCCGCCGACGTCAGCAGCGAAACGGTGTAGGCCTCGCCCTCGATCCACGGATAGACGATCTCGAACGTGCTCGACCCGAGTCGCTCAAGCGTCGTGCCGTCGCTCGCCGTGAACGCTGCGTAGCCGTCGTTGACCGCGATCTGGGCGACGTCGACTGCATCGGGACCGTCGTTGCGGACTGTGAGCTCGATCGTGCCCCGGTGAAGAACGGTCCTCTCGATCGCGAGGTCCTCCGCCGGAGGGCCTGTGCGCTCGCCGAGCCCGGGACCGCCCAGCGCCGCGAACAGGCCGATCGCGGCCACGATCAGCGCCAGGGGCGCCAACCCGAGAACCCACGCCGGGACGCGGTCGAACGCGTTCGCGAGCGTCGCGTCGCGCGCCTCCACTTCAGGCCACCTCGAAGAATCCGGTCCAGCCGAGCTCGGCGAACTCCGAGACGTGTGCGTGGAACATGTACCTGCCGGGATACGGAAAGCGAACTTCGAGGATGCCGCGCTGGCCCTGGCCCTGGATCACGGTGTCGGTGAACTCGGCCGGCTCGAGGCGCGTCCCGGTCGGGTAGTAGTCGAAGAAGTTCGCGTGCAGGTGGAACGAGTTCAGGGGGTCGAACTCGAGCGCGTTGACGAGGTAGATCCGCACGAGCTCGTCGCGCTTGACCTTGATCGGGTCTGTGACGTGGTGGAAGCCCACCGTGTTGACGGCGTAGACCTCGTTCGATGCGTCGAAGTTCGTATCGAAGCCGTTCATCACCATCACGAGCTCGTCGGCCTGGGCACGGCCCCCCTTCGGGTCGACGACGAACGCGCCGTAGAGCCCGCGTGAGATGTGCGAGGCCAGCGGCGAGACGTGGCAGTGGTAAAGGTGGAGGCCGAAGGGCCGCGCCTCGAACTCGTAGGTGAAGCTCTGCGCCGGATCGACCGTACCCGGCCCGATCCCGGGCATCCCGTCCATGAACGCCGGATGGACGCCGTGGAAGTGGATCGTGTGCGGGTGCTCCGATCCGTTCGCGAACCTGATCCTCAGCAGTTCCCCTTCGTGGCAGCGCAGCGTCGGGCCGGGCACGCGTCCGTTGTAGGTCCAGGCCTGGTACTTGACGCCGGGGGCGACCTCGATCTCCTTGTCGATGGCGTAGAGCTCCCACTCCCGTAGGACGCGTCCGCCGGCGAGCCTGCGCGTTCTGCCGTAGTCGAAGTCGCGCAAGAGCTCCGTCGGATGAAATCCATTCGCCGCGTGGTCGACCGCGCGTCCCGGGGCGAACCCGGCGTGCCCGGTCGTCGCCGTGTGCCTGCCATGCCGATGCTCCTCCGAGGTGGCCCCGAGCGCATCGTGGATGCCCTGGTGCGGAATCGTCTCGTGCAGGAGGGCGAGAGTCGGCGCCGCGAGTGCACCGCCGGCGAGCAGCTTTCGCCTACTGAGGCCTTTTTTCGAGGTCGCCATGCGCAGAAGTTTGACACACCAAAAATCGAGGAGCAATGGACCCGGTTTGTCATCATCGGACGCGTGGAGATTGCGACCGTGGAGCTCGACGCCCAGTACCGAGTCCTCAAGGAGGGCGCCGGGCTGGTCGAGCGCCCCGAGCTGCGGCGGATCGCGGTCCGCGGCTCCGAGGCCGCTGACTACCTCCAGGGCCAGCTCACCAACGACGTCGAGGCGCTCGAGCCCGGCGCGGGCTGCTACTCGGCGCTGCTCAACCGCAAGGGCCACCTGCAGGGCGACATGCGGGTCCTGAGCCTCGAGCCGGACGCGTTCTCGATCGAGACCGACGAGGGTGCGCTCGACGCCGTGCTGCGGCACCTCCAGATGTACAAGATCGGTCGCGACGTGGAGGTCGACGACGTCTCCGGCGAATCGCGCGTGCTGAGCGCGATCGGCCCGGGCGCCCTCGACGTGATCGGGTGCGGGCCGCTTCGCCCGGAGCATGCCCACACCGAGCACGAGATCGGCGGTGTGACGGTGCGCGCGATCGCCACCGACCTCGGCGTCGACCTCGTGGCGACGCCGGCGCACCTCGAGGCGGTCGCGCGGGCGCTTCGCGACACCGGGGCCGAGCCGGTGAGCGCGCGGGCGGCGGAGATCGTCAGAGTCGAGTCGGGTCGACCGCGCTTCGGCCGCGAGATGACCACGGCCACGATGCCGGCGGAGGCCGGGATCGAGGAGCGGGCGGTCAGCTTCACGAAGGGCTGCTACATCGGCCAGGAGCCCGTCGCGCGCCTTCACTACAGGGGCAGGCCGAACCGCCACCTGCGCGGCCTCGAGCTCGAGCGCCCGGTCGCGGAGGGCGACCCGGTGCGGCTTGGCGAGCGCGAACTCGGCTCCGTCGGGACCGCCGTCCTCTCCCCGGCTCGCGGGCCCATCGCGCTCGCGATCCTGCGCCGCGAGGCGGAGCCCGGGGCGGCCGTCGAGGTCGGCGACGGCATCCCGGCGAAGGTCGTCGAGCTGCCGTTCTGACTCGCATCGCGGCGCCGCCGCAGGCGGCTCGCGGGTCAGTGCCTTTCGGCTAGGGTTGCGCCCAGTCATGGGCGTGAGGAGGAGGCTCATCGCACCGGCAGGGGCGCTGCTCGCGGCGCTCTCGATGGTGGCCTGCGGCGAGGAGGACTTCAAGAACGAGCCGCGGCCGCCCGTGCCGATCGAGATCGGTGCCCGGATCGGTGACGACGGCGTCGCCGTGAGCCCGAACTCGAAGAAGGAGGTCGGCGCCGGCGAGGCGACGATCACGATCTCCAACCAGACCGACGACCCGGCCCGCCTCGTGCTCGAGGGGCCGAGCGACGCGGCGAGTGGCGAGATCGTTCCCCAGGGGACGGGCGCGCTCACGGTCGTGCTCGAGGAGGGCCACTACGCGGTCACGAACGACGGCGAGGGCCACGAAACGAGGCTCGCCGTCGGCCCGAAGCGCCGGAGCTCCCAGAACGTCCTGCTGCTTCCGTAGCGCGGTCCGGGGGCGGCGCGCGGTTCCGCGGGCTTCGGTCCTACGGAATCGACGAAAGGGGATCGCGTGCCCGAGAAGTTCAAGCGGGGCGACCGGGTCGAGTGGAATTTCCGCGGCCGCACGGTGACCGGCAAGGTCAGGCGAAAGCTGACCTCGCGAACGGAGATCGGTGGCCGCCCAGTGGCGGCGTCGGAGGACGACCCGCGCTACCTGGTGCGCAGCGACAGCACCGGCAAGGAGACGACGCGCCGCCCTGGTGCACTTCGCAGGCTCGCTGACGGCACCTGATCGCGCCTAGCAGGCCGTCGCGTCCTCCGCCTCCGCGACGAGCGAGTCGATCAGCTCGAGCTTCGCCTCCACCGCGTCGACCATCCCGTCGAGCCCGTCGCGGGCCCGATCGGATTGGCTCTTGATGCCCGTCAGCGCCGAGCGGATCGCCTGCGCCTGCTTCAGCGCGGTCACCGCCTCGCGCGCAGCGTGGCGTACGGCGGGGGCGTCGACCGTCAGGTCGGCATCCCGCGCCATGGCGACCCGGGCCGCCGCGAGCCGGTAGGCGACGCCGAGCGCAAGCCCGGCGGGCTCCTCGCGATCGACGGCGACGATCAGCTTGTTGCCCTCGTACTCCGCCAGCGTCTCGCGGCCCGCCGGGACGTTCTCCTCGCCGGCGACGACGAGCACCGCGAACGACGCCGCGCGCGCTTCCATCGCATGGTTCAGCTCGGTCCACGCCTTGTTCTTGGTCAGCTGCTTGTCCTTGGCCTCGAACACGATCCGGCCCTGCGAAACGCCGTCGCAGGCCCCGATCTCGACCAGCGTGTCGCCCTTCTTGCCACCGCCCTCGGCGAGCTCCGCGCCGGTGTGCGTCGCCACGTCGCCGCGGGCGCGCGCGGTGCCCTCGATCGCCTCGTGGACGCGCTCCTCGAAGGTGAATCCCTTGCGCGTTCCCGCCGCCTCAGCCTCCTCGAGCTCGAGCTCGTGCTCGTGCTTGTCGAGGAGCCGCGCCAGGTGCTCCTTGAGCTCGTGGACCTGCGTCTGCATCGAGCGCGACTCCTTCTGGTGTGACTCCCGGAGCAGCTCGATCTCCTGGCGGTGGCGCTCCTCGGTCTCGAGCATCTTCTTGCCGATCCGAACCTGCATCCCGACGAGCGGGTTGTCGGGGTCCTCCGCGGTGAGCCGCCGCAGCAGGTCCTCGCGCTGCTGGCGCGCCTCGGCGGCGACGATCTCCTTGATCTGCGCCTGCACCGAGTCGGTGCGCTCCGGGCCGAAGGTGGACGCGATCCGCTCCGCCAGCTCCTCGGCGCCCTCCTCGAGCGTGCCGCCGAGCCTTCGATCCAGCTGCCCGAGGCCCGCCTCGAGCTCGCGGCGCACGTAATCGACATTCGCGGCGGTCTCCTCGTTGTCGAGCACGCGGGCGCCGATCTCGATCGCCTTGCGGACGGTGTCGCCTGCGGGCTTGCCACGCTGCTGGCGCTCGCGGACGAGGTGCGCCGCACGTTCGTCGGCGACCGTGAGGTGCTCGACGACGATCCTGTCGTCGAGCGCGCGAACGATGCCGTCGCCGGTGGTGTCGAGCGGGAGCTGGGGTCTTTCGGACGCTTCCATGGAACTTTTGACGGTAGTCGCCGCTCCGGACGCGAACCTGACGCGGGACGCCGCAACGCACCCACACTAGGCTGGCGGCGTGGAGGAGCCAGCGGCGACGGCCCCGGCGACGCTCGGCGAGGAGATCATCTGCGCCGAGCAGCGCACGGTCCGCTCGACGAAAACCGACGAGCAGCGCCTCGCCCTGATCGAGCGCGAGCTTCGAACCGGGTTCGAGACGCTGGCCGGGATCGGTCCGGCGGTCTGCGTCTTCGGATCCGCCCGGACGACCCCGGATGACGCCGAATACGGGTGGGCTCGCGAGCTCGGCCGAGCGATCGGCGAGGCCGGCCTCGCGGTCGTCACCGGCGGCGGCCCCGGGACGATGGAGGCGGCGAACCGCGGCGCCCGCGACGTCGGCGCCACCTCGGTCGGGCTCAACATCCTCCTGCCCTACGAGCAGCGCATGAACCCGTACGTCGACATCGGACTCACGTTCGATTACTTCTTCACCCGCAAGCTCATGTTCGTGCGCTACTCGCAGGCGTTCGTGATCTTCCCCGGCGGCTTCGGGACGCTCGACGAGACGTTCGAGCTGCTCACCCTCACCCAGACGGGTGAGGCCGTCCGCCACCCCGTGATGTTGGTGGGCGAGGGCTACTGGTCCGGGCTGCTCGCCTGGATGCGCTCGGAGCTGCTCGGGCCCGGGCGCATCTCGACGGCCGACCTCGAGCTGGCGCGCATCGTCGAGGACCCGGCCGAGATCGTCGCCATCGCTCGCTCCGGCACCGACGTCGCCGGGTAGCGCCCGCGAACGGCCTCGACGAAGGCTGCCAGACGCTCAGCGAGATCGGCGTCGCGGAGCTCGAGCACGTTCTCGGCGTTCTCCTCTCCGGAGCGGGAGAGGTTGAACGAGCCGACGAAGACGGCGTCGTCGGCGACCGTTGCCTTCGCGTGCATGAAGTCGTGGACGGTGCCCGGGCTCCACGGCGTCGAGCGCTTGCCCGAGAACGGCAGCGCACTCAGCGCCCGCGCGAGCAGCGGCACCTTCCAGGTCGAGTTCCCGTTCGCCTCCCACTGCTTGAAGACCGCGTCGCTCTGCGGCTCGTCGATCACCCCGGCGATATCGAGCTCGGTGCCCGTCGCGAGCTCGGCGAGGGTCGCGAGGATCGGTCCCGAGGTGATCACCGGCGAGGCGATCCGCACCCGGCGCCTCGCCGATCCGATGGCGCTCGCGATCGCCTGCGAGAGCTCGGCGCCGTGCCCGGGCGTGAACCAGGCTCGCGCCCTGACGCCGCCGGCGAGCTCGACCCACCGCGGCTCCACCCGCCCGCTTCGCTCGACGTCCGGGCGCTCCCACAGCTCCTCGAAGTTGGCGCCGTAGGCGGCGGCGAGGTCAGCGCTGCCGACGGTGAGCACGACGTTCTCCTGGCGCGTCCAGGAGTCGGTCGTCCAGTTCGCCGAGCCGCTCCACACGGCCTCGCGGTCGCGGATCGCGTACTTGTGGTGCATGAGATCGGGCTGTCCGGGCACGGGCCGGGCGTCGATCGGCAGCTCGGCGAGCAGCTCGGGCCGGGTCGCGGGTGGAGGGTGGATCGCGTGCGGGCGCCCGGAGTCGATGTTGTAGAGCAGCCGCACGGAGACGCCGCGCCCCGCCGCCTCGCGCAGCTCATCGGCGACGATGTCGCCGGGGCGGCCGGGCAGGCGCAGGTCGTAGAGCGCGAGCTCGAGCGAGCGCCGCGCAGGGCGCATGAACTCGGCGATGAGCCCCGCGACGTCCTCCGCGCTCTGCCCGCCGTCGGTGAGCTCGTGGACCTGCACCGCGCGGTGGATCGTATGCCGAAATCGGCCGGTAGCATCCCGCGCGCTCGACAGCGACCGAGGGAGAAAAGTGGCCGTAGACGCAAGCGAAGTCTCGAAGCTCGACGTGGAGCCGGGGACGCTGCCGGAAACGATGGCGGCGTGGGTGATCCGGCAGGACCGCGAGGGCGAGCCGAAGGACGCCTTCCAGATCGAGGAGATCGAGGTGCCCGAGCCGGGTGCCTTCGAGGTGATCGTCCGCGTCATGGCCGCCGGCGTCAACTTCAACAACGTCTGGGCGGCGCTCGGCAAGCCGGTCTCGGTCTTCAACTACGGCGACCACCCCCAGTACGGGCACCACATCGGCGGCTCCGATGCCTCCGGGATCGTCTGGAAGGTCGGCGAGGGCGTGACGCGGTGGAAGCCCGGCGACGAGGTCGTCCTCCACTGCAACCAGGCCTCCTACGAGGACGTCGAGGTGCACGGGCTCGACCCGATGGCGGCGCCGAGCCAGGAGATCTGGGGGTATGAGACGACCTGGGGCTCGTTCGCGCAGTTCACGAAGGTCCAGGCGCAGCAGCTCCTGCCGAAGCCACGCAACCTCTCCTGGGTCGAGTCATCGGCCTACGGCCTCACCTACTTCACCGCCTACCGGATGCTGTTGGACCGCTGCAAGGTCCAGGCCGGCCAGAACGTGCTGATCTGGGGCGCGGCCGGCGGGCTCGGCGTGTTCGCGACCCAGCTCAGCAAGGCCGCGGGAGCGAACGCGGTCGGCGTCGTCTCCTCAGACGAGAAGGGCGAGCTCGTCGAGCAGCTCGGCGCGGTCGGCTACGTGAACCGCCGCGAGTTCGGCGAGATGATGCGAACGAGCGAGAACCACCCGGCCGTGGATGCGACCGCGGAGAAGGAGCGATTCAAGGCCTCGCGCGCGTTCGCGAAGCGCGTCAAGGAGATCCTCGGCGACGCGCCCGACATCGTCTTCGAGCACGTCGGCCAAGCCACCTTCCCGACCTCGGTGTTCACGGTGAAACCGTTCGGCAAGGTCGTGATCTGCGGCGCAACGTCGGGCTACACGCTCGATTTCGACGTCCGCTACCTGTGGATGAAGCAGAAGGAGATCCTCGGCTCCCACTTCGCGAACGCCTATGAGTGCACGCGCGCCAACCGGCTCATGGCCGAGGGCAAGGTGCGGCCGGTCCTCTCCCAGGTGATGGACTTCGACGGCATCCCCGAGGCGCACCAGATGCTGCACGAGAACCGGCACACGGGCAAGATCGCGATCCGCGTCGGCGCCACCGACGACACCGATGGCAAGCACACTGAAGGCGAGGGCGCGATCTGGGCCGAGGTCGGCGCCTAGCCCCGCAGGGAAGCGATTAGGCTCTGGCCGCGATGGCGCTCGAAGTCCACTACCTCGAATGGCACGTGACGCCGGGCCGGCGCGACCGCTTCCTCGAGATCTGGCGGCCGGCGCTCGATCGGGCGCTGGCCTACGGCGCGAGGTCGGCGTTCGTGACGCGCAACGAGGACGACCCTCTCCACCTCCGCCAGGTGACGAGCTGGGAGAGCCGTGCCGACCACGAGCAGTGGTGGTTCTCCGACGAGATCTCCGCGCTGCGCCAGGACGCGCTCGCCTACTTCCACAAGCCGATCGAGCAGCACTGGCACGCTCAGGTCGCCGACGCCGCGGTGCAGGCGTCGAACGGGCAGCCTTAGCGAGCCGCTAGGCCGCGATCCGCAGTTCGGTCGAGCGCTTTTCGATCGCAGCGCCGACGTCGACGAGCGCGGCGAGCATCGCCTCGGTCGCCGGCGACCGGGCGCCCTCGGCGCGGGTCGCCGCCCACACGCGGCGCTGCGGGGCCGGTGGGTCCGTCGGGCGGACGACGAGGTCCGAGCGCAGCGTCTGAAGCGCAAGATCAGGCAGCAGCGTGAAGCCGAGGCCGGCGGCGATGAAGCCCTGCATGACGTGGTAGTCGTCGGACTCGAACCCGATCCGCGGCTCGAAGCCCGCGCTCCGGCAGGCGGCGAAGATCACCTCGCCGCAGGTGCTCGGTCGCGAGCCGCAGAGCCACTCCTCGTCGGCGAGCTCCGCAAGCGGCACGACGCCGCGCGATGCGAGCGGATGATCCGCCGGCAGCGCCACGTGCATGCCCTCGGTCAGAACGAGGGTGTGATCCAGGTCGCGTTCGTCGCGCGTGGGCACCGAGGGGTAGTCGAAGGTGAGCGCGAGGTCGAGCTCGCCGGCCCGTAGCCGCGGCAGCGACTCCTCCGGCTCGGCGTCGATGACGCTGAGGCGCACCTTTGGGTGCTTGGTGTGAAAGCGCGAGATCGCCTCGGTGAGGACCGTCGCGCTGGCGCTCGGAAAGCTCGCCAGCCGCAGCTCGCCGCCCTCGAGCCCGGCGATCGCGGCGAGCTCGCGCTCGGCCTCGTCGAGACGCGCGATCGCCGCATCGGCGTGGGAGACGAGGACGCGCCCCGCGCCGGTGAGCTTCGGGCCCTCGCGCGTGCGGTCGAGAAGCGTCATCCCGACCTCGCGCTCCAGCGTCGCGATCTGCTGGCTCACGGCCGACTGCGACAGGTAGAGCGACTCCGCGGCCGCGGAGAACGAGCCCCGCTGTGCGACCTCGCGGAGGATCCTCAGCCGCTTCACATCGAGCATAAGGGGAGCTTATCACGCGCAACGTGAATCCATGTTGCGCTTATGACCACGCGGCGAGATCCTGTCTTCGGATCACGAAATCGGTCCGGCGAACGTTGAAGAGACAGAAATCGAATGCGAGACGAGGTGACTCAGATGAACGCGCAGAGCACGACTTCCGCGGCGATCACGATCCGCAACATGGACTCCTCCGAGCGTGACCGCCGGGCGCTGGCTCACCTCGCCGAGCTCGAGACGCGCGAGCCGCTCGAGGGCCGGGTTCTCGGCCTCGAGGTCGAGGGCGCGGTGGTCGCCGCGGTCGAGGTCGACACCGGCCGCAGCCTCGCGGACCCGTTCAGCCGCACCGAGGAGCACCGCGCCGTCCTCGAGCTGCGCGCGAAGCAGCTCCGCCACCGGCACCGGGGTCGGCACCGGAGGGTCCGCGGTCTCACGAGCCGCAGCCGTCCGGCGCTCGGCGGCTCGCCCCCCGGCCAGATCATCAGCCTCCCGCGCGTGAGCTGAGGAAGTTTCCGCGCCCTGCCCGCGCGGACCTGCGCCCCTCGGCCGGCCACCGGCCGGGGGGCGCGAACGTCTGATTCGGGATTGACGTTGATATCCAACGTCAAACTCGAATGAGAGCGGTTGCAGGACGTCAGCATGGCGTGATCTCGCGAGCGCAGCTGCTCGCCGCGGGTCTCGGGCCCGGCGCCATCGACTACGCGCGGCTCAACGGCGAGCTCGCCGTCGTGCACCGCAGCGCCTATCTCCTCGCCGGCGCCGCGCTGACCACCGCGGCGCGCGAGTTCGCGGCGGTCCTCGCGTGCGGGGACGACTCGGCTCTGAGCCATGCGAGCGCCGCCTACCGGCTCGACCTCCTCCCGTATCCGACCAACTACGCGACGCTCGATGTCACGCTACCGAGGCGCGCCAGCGGCAAGCACGGGATCCGAACGCACTTCACCGGATGTTGGGAGCCTGGCGACACGTTCGTCCTCGATCACCTGAGGGTGACGACGCCGCGGCGCACGCTCCTCGACCTCGCCGCAACCGAGTCCGGCCGACCGCTCGAGCGGGCCCTGGCCGCGGCGCTTGCCAGGAACCGCGTCACCCGCCGGACGCTCCTCGCCCACCTCGACCGCCGCCCGTACCGCCGCGGCGCGCGCGCCCTGCGCGCCCTTCTCGATGCCGGCCCATCCCTCACTCGCTCGGAGGCGGAGGAGCTCCTCCTCGCGCTCGTCAGATCCGCGAGGCTTCCGGATCCCGAGACGAACGTTCGCATCGGGCCCTACGAGGTGGACGTGCTCTGGGCCAAGGAGCGCCTCGTGGTCGAGGTGGACGGCTGGCGCTTTCACGGCGATCGGAAGGCGATCGAGCGCGATCGGGCACGCGACGCACACCTTGCCGCATTTGGGTACCGCGTGATGCGCGTGGGCTGGCGGCAGCTCGCGGACGAGCCGCAGGTCGTGCTCGACCGGATCGCGGCGGCGCTCAGTGCTGCTCGAGGGGCGCCATCGTGAGCCCGGCGTCCTTGAGCTGCTCCCAGTAGAGCTCGGCCGGCTCACGCGGGCCGGACCAGACGATCGCCTGCCCGGCGTTGTGGATGCGGTCGGCGAACCGGTAGCCCTGATCGAGCGACACGCCCGGCACCACGGAGGACAGCGTGCGGGCCACGTGGTCGAATGTGTTGTGATCGTCGTTCAGCACGATCACCTGCCAATTGCCGCCCAGGCCGGATCCCGGGCCGCCCGTCCTCGGGCGCTCGATCGTCTCGGTCGGCAGCGCGGCCTCCGGCTCAGGGCTCGGGAACGCTGACCGCGATCCGCTTGAACGTGGCCACGACGTCCTTGCGGGACTCCTTTTGGCTTCCGATCGCAAAGCGGATCTTGCGGCCCTGCACCTGGCCCGGGTTGTTATCGGTGACCATCGCCACCTCCTTGCCGTTCACGAAGGCGGTCACCCGCGCGCCCTCGAGCGCCAGGCGCAGGGAGTTGCGCTCGTTGATGCCCTTGATCGCGTCGCTCTTGCCGCGTTTGGGGAAGCCGTTGCCCTGCGGTTCGCGCTTCAGCTCGAAACGCTTCTTCTGAGGGAAGACCTGCAGCTTGTAGCCCGTGTCGCCGCCCCCGGCGCGGGCCGAGATCTCGAGGAAGGTGCCGGCGCGCAGCGACTTCGGCGTGTTCTTCAGCACCTTGCCCTCGACGGAGATCGTGTAGTTGGGAAGCTCGTCGTCGCCCTGCACCGGCGTCTTGAACGAGCAGGTGGTCGGGCTCGCCTTGATCGAGGCGAGCATCACCTTGCTCTTCTCCCGGTACTTCTTGTCGCAGCGCTTGCCGCCGCCGGAGCGAAGGATGTCCTCGAAGTCGCCGCGACGGGAGAAATCGTTGCTGTAAAGCGTTACCGCGGCGATCGCCGCCCCGGCGCCGATCGCGAGCATGACCGCGACCGCACCGACGAACAGCGTCCTTTTGCCTGCAAACCTCATCATGAGTGGCGACGGCCCGGTGGGCAGCCTAGCCGCTAACGATCTCCTAACACCCCTGCGGGTGAAACGGAGCGGGCGGCGAATTTCATCGTCCGGCCACGGCCCCCGCCTCGCGCTCGGCGCGCTTTCGCCAGTAGCGCTCGAGCCCCTGCCACGACTGATCCGGCGGGATCGCCTGGCGCACGCTCTCGGCCGTCACCGGGTCCGTCGCGGTCTCGATCTCCGCCGCGAGCGTCTCGAGGAACCGCTCGCGATCCCCGGCGCGCGCGAGCTCGGCGAGCCGCCGCAGGCTCTCGCGCACCCGCTCGAGCTGCTCGGCGACGTCCTCGGCGACGCCGAAGTGGGTGAGCCGCAGGCGCTCGGGCCGCAGCGAGGCGATCAGGTCGATCGAGCGAAGCCACGCCTCGACGTCGATCTCGGGCGGCGGCGTCGGCGCCAGCGTCAAGCTGGAGGGCGGGATCCGAACTCCGGCCATGTCGCCGACGTAGGCGTCGCCGCGCTGGAGGTCGAGCCAGCAGAGGTGATGGCTGGCGTGCCCCGGGACGGGCTCGACGCGGAAGCCCTCGAGGTCCTCCCCACCCGCGAGCGGGACCACGCTCTCCTCCGGCACCGGCACAACCTCGCCCCACAGCCGGTCCATGTTCTCCTCGCCGTAGAGCCGGCCGGCGCTCGCCAGGAGCTTCGTCGGGTCGATGAGGTGCGGCGCGCCAACCTCGCTCACGTAGACGCGCAGCCCCGGAAACCGGCGGACGAGCGCGCCCGAGGCCCCCGCATGATCGAGGTGGATGTGGGTCAAGAGAAGCGCGCGCGGCGCGGCGACGTCGTCGATCCAGTTCTCAAGCGACGATGTCGGCCCGGGGTCGACGATCACGTCGCCAACCGCGTGCGCCGCGATCACCCGCTCGCGGCCGAGGTGGTGGACGTCGATCTCGCGAACCATCGCCCGCACGGTACCCGCCCTCGCGATCCGCCTACCTGGGACAATCCCGCCCATGAGCGACCACCGACTCGACCGGGCGGACCGGCCGTGGGTGATGCGGACTTACGCCGGGCACTCCGACGCCCGGCGCTCGAACGAGCTCTACCGACGCAACCTCGCGAAGGGGCAGACCGGCCTCTCGATCGCCTTCGACCTCCCGACGCAGACCGGCTATGACCCCGACCACGTGCTCGCTCGCGGCGAGGTCGGCAAGGTCGGCGTCTCGATCGCCCACAAGGGCGACATGCACGCGCTCCTCGACGGCATCCCGCTCAGCGAGATGAACACCTCGATGACGATCAACGCGACGGCCGCGTGGCTGCTCGGGCTCTACTGCACGGTCGCCGAGGAGAACGGCGTGGAGCTGGGCTCCCTCAAGGGGACGACCCAGAACGACATCATCAAGGAGTACCTCTCGCGCGGCACGTACGCGTTCCCGCCCGGGCCCTCGATGCGGCTGATCGCCGACACGGTCGCCTTCGCCGTCAACGAGATCCCGACGTGGAACCCGACCAACATCTGCAGCTACCACCTGCAGGAGGCCGGCGCGACGCCGGTGCAGGAGATCGCCTACTCGATGTCGACCGCGATCGCCGTGCTCGACGAGGTGAAGGCACGCGGGCAGGTCGCCGAGGAGGACTTCCCCAAGGTCTTCGGCCGGATCTCGTTCTTCGTCAACGCCGGCGTTCGCTTCGTCGAGGAGCACGCGAAGCTGCGCGCGATGGCCGAGATCTGGGAGCGGATCGGCCGCGAGCGCTACGGCGTCACCGAGCCGAAGTTCCTGCGCATGCGCTACGGCGTCCAGGTCAACTCGCTCGGCCTCACCGAGGCGCAGCCGGAGAACAACGTTCAGCGGATCGTGCTCGAGGCACTCGCGGTCACCCTGGGCCGCAACGCGCGCGCCCGCGCGATCCAGCTGCCGGCCTGGAATGAGGCCCTCGGGCTCCCGCGCCCGTGGGATCAGCAGTGGAGCCTGCGAATCCAGCAGGTGCTCGCCTTCGAGACCGACCTGCTCGAGTACCCCGACATCTTCGAGGGCTCGAAGGTGATGGACGGGCTGGTCGCGGAGCTGGTCGAGGGAGCGGACGAGGAGATGCGCGTGGTCGGCGAGCAGGGCGGCGCGGTCGACGCCGTCGCCTACATGAAGGCGCGTCTCGTCGAGTCCCATCGCGAGCGGATCGCGAAGATCGAGCGGAGCGAGATCAAGGTGATCGGCCAGAACTGCTTCACCGAGACCGAGGACTCACCGCTCACGGCAGGTGCCGATGGCGGCATCCTCACCCCGGATCCCGAGGTCGAGCGCGAGTGCATCGAAGCGCTCGAGCGCTGGAAGGCCGAGCGCGACTTCGACGCCGTCGAGCGGGCGCTTGCGGAACTCGCCGAGGCCGCCGCGGACGAGTCGCGAAACATCATGCCGGCGACGATCGCGGCCGCGAAGGCCGGCGCCACGACCGGCGAGTGGGCCGGCGTCCTTCGCGACGTGTTCGGCGATTACCGGGCGCCGACCGGCGTCTCGGGCGCCGCCGCGCCCGGCGACGAGGACCTGCTCGCGTCCCTGCGCGTGCGCGTCGAGGAGGTCGCCCGGCGGATCGGCCACCGGCCGCGGATCCTCGTCGGCAAGCCGGGTCTCGACGGTCACTCGAACGGCGCCGAGCAGATCGCGGTGCGCGCCCGCGACATCGGCCTCGAGGTGATCTACCAGGGGATCCGCCTGACGCCCGAGCAGATCGCGGCCTCGGCCGTGCAGGAGGACGTCGACGTCGTCGGCCTCTCGATCCTCTCGGGTTCGCACCTCGAGCTGGTCCCGGAGACCGTGAGGCTGCTCCGCGAGCACGAGGTGGACGTGCCCGTGGTGGTCGGCGGGATCATCCCGGCCGCCGATGCCGCGAAGCTCCGCAAGACGGGCGTCGCCGGCGTGTACACGCCAAAGGACTTCGACGTCAACCGGATCATGGGCGAGATCGTCGAGCTCGTCGCCGAGCGAAGCGAGGCGGGCGCCGCCTCGCCCGCCTGAGGCGTGTGCCCGGCGCCGATCGAGTTCCCTGTCGAGGGGCTCACCGACGGCGTCGTTCGGCTGCGGCTGCTGGCTGAGCACGATGTCGCGGCGATCGTCGCCGCCGTCCAGGACCCCGAGATCCCGCGCTATACGCGAGTGCCGAACCCCTACGGAGAGCAGGAGGCGCGCCAGTGGCAGCGGATGGCGACTACGGGCCTCAGCGCGGGGACGGACCTGCCGACGCTCATCGTGGACCCCGTGGACGCGCGGCTCCTGGGGGCGGTCGGCCTGCACAACATCGACCCGGAGAGCGGACGGTGCTCGGCCGGCTATTGGGTCGCGGCGGCTGAGCGCGGTCGCGGCGTCGCGCAGCGCGCCCTGCGGCTGCTCTGCGAGTACGCGGTCCGGGAGCTCAGGGTGCACCGGGTCGAGCTCTGGATCGAGCCGGAGAACGTCGCCTCGCTGCGCGTCGCGGAGGCGGCGGGCTTCACGCGCGAGGGGTTGCTGCGCTCGTTCATGAGCATCGCCGGAGAGCGAAGGGACATGCTCATGTACTCGCTCTTGCCGACCGAGCTCGGGTGATCCGCCGCGTGGCGGCCCCGGCGCTACCCTCAATGCCGTATGAGCGAGCTGAACGGCGATCGATCCGCCTGGCTGCGCTGCTACCGCTGCTGGTCGACCCGCCTCGAGGCGCAGGTTCACTACGACGCGATCATTCGCGTAGATCCGGATTCGGGCGAGACCGCCGAGCGGGTCGAGGAGGTCCAGGAGGCCGTCGTCCAGTGCCTCGACTGCATGCACGACCAGCCGCACCTGGCGATCGAGGAGGGTCACGTCGTCCCGGTGAACGAGCGGTGGGAGCGGATGGTCGCCGGGACACCGTGGGTCGCCTCCTGCACCGTGACCGTCGACCAGGACCAGGTCGAGACCTGCTCCGGCCCGGAGGCCGCGGACAGCCTCACCTACGCAGCCTTCGGCGATCCCGGCACACGCGAGTTCTTCACCCACGTCCGCTTCCACAAGCACGACGAGGAGCGCATCATCGTCCACCTCCTGGTCGAGCTGTACGCGCGCTCGGCCGAGGAGGCGACCGAGGTGCTGGAGGAGGCGGCGCGCGGAACGCTCGAGCTCACCTCGCTCGCCGAGGAGTCACGGCCGCCGGCGCACGCCGCGGACGAGGCCCATTAGCTAGGGTGGCCGCCGGCATGGACTGGCGGCTCGAACTCGTGCAGGTACCCGTCTCGGACGTCGACCGGGCGATTGCGTTCTACACCGAGAAGGTCGGCTTCAACCTGGACCACGACCGCCAGGTGAACGAGGACCTCCGCTTCGTGCAGATCACCCCACCGGGATCCGCCTGCTCGATTGCGATCGGCGCTGGCCTGTCGGGGATGGAGCCGGGCTCGGTCGAGGGGCTCCAGCTCGTCGTCGACGACGCCGACGCCGCCCGCGCCGAGCTCGTCGAGCGGGGCGTCGAGACGAGCGAGGTGCAGGAGTTCCCCTGGGGGCGGTTCGTCTTCTTCAGCGATCCCGACGGGAACCGCTGGAGCGTCCAGCAGATCCCCCCGCAGCAGGCCTAGTCGGCGGCTGAGAGCTCGAGCGCCTCGCCGGTCCGCACGACGTCGATCGCTGACCGGGCGCCCTCGGCGTCGACGAGCTCGATCTCGGCCCTCGCGCCCTCAGTGGAGACGCCGGCGGCGCGGAGCCGGTTCGCGTCGAGCGCGATGCTCAGCACGCGGGTCTCGCTCTGGGACTGGTCGGAGTAGGCGATCGCCCAGCGCGGCAGCCACTCCCGAAAGTCCGGCGAGGTGAAGCCCTGGAGCGGCTCGTTCTGCCCGCGCACCTTCGAGCGCGTGACCGGCGTGCCGTTGTCGAGGTCGTAGACGGCGGCGTCGAGGTTCGCCGCCTCGAGCTCGAGCGCGCCGTCGCGGCCGGGCTGCGCCTCGACGTTAGGGTGCAGGTGCAGGTAGCGCGCGTAGGTGTGGGGTGCATCGGCTCGAACGCGATCGACGACGAGCAGGACGACGCCGGGGCGATAGAGGAGGAGCCGCTCATGGCGCACGCCCTGAGCCTCGAGCAGCGGGTTCGTCCCCTCGATCGCGTACCAGCCGTCGCCGGCGCCGCTCGCCTCGAGGCCCGAGCCGTAGGCCTCGCCGGCATCGGAGATCGGCAGGTCGAGCCCGTCCACGGTGAGCGTCGAGTGGGCGCGGTTCGAGACCACGTAGTCGCGCACCGGGCCGGGATCCTTGTCGTAGAGGCCCGTGTCGGTGACGATGCTCGTGCCGTGGTCGAAGAGCTCGAAGCTGAGCTCGTCGGCGTGCTTGTGGGTGAGGTTGTGGAAGCCGTCGGTGACCGCGAGGTAGCCGATGTCGCCGGCCCCGCCTCGGGCGCGAACGAAGGCGAAGCCCGCATCGCGGAACGTCACGAGCCCCCCGAGCCGCGACGCCTCCGCGGCCGCCCAATCCGGGATCGGCTCCAGGTTTGAGTCGCCGAACTGCGTGATCTCGCCGTTCGGCTTCACGAACCAACCCGCGGCCGCGCGCATCTCCACGAAGAGGCCCTCGAGCTCGGCGTCGGGCCCGTGGACTCGGAGGAAGTCCTCGAGCGCCCGGATCGCAAGGAACTCGTAGGCGGAGGAATGCTCGAGCCAGACGCCGGCGGACAGGCGGCCGCGAAGCGTGGCCTCGAAGCGCTCGCGCGCGAGCTCCCTCCACTCGTCGGAGCGCTCGAGGAACGGAAAGAAGTTCGTCAGCCTGGCGAGGCCGAGGTCGACGAAGAGGCCGTGGTTGTCGGGCGCGTAGATGCGCTTGGAGGCCAGAACCCTCCCGTGCTCGGCGATCGAGGCGAGCAGCAGGCGCCGTTCCCGATCGTCTAGCAGCCCCTCGCAGGCGGCGGCGCGAACGAGATAGGACAGGAACGGAACCCGGTCGCCGACCACCTTGTCCGACCAGGCCTCGACCGGCGTGCCCCGGTCGCCGAACGGGTTGGCGCCCACCCAGTCGAGGCCGATCTCGGTCGCCTGGCGCAGGTCCTCCGTGTTACCGGTGGTCGCGTAGCTCGCCAGGAGCGGCTCCACGAAGCGCAGCTTGTGGAGGTTCTGCCGAAACCGGTGAGCGCCGAGGGGGTCCGTCGTCCAGTCGATCGGCACGCGCAGCTCGACGCGCCGCGGGCCGAAGACCTCGAAGCTCCCATCGCGGGCGGCCGCCAGGCGCCCTGGGCTCGCGGTCGCGAGCGCGACGCTGCTCGGCGAGGGACACGGCGCGGCGACGACCGCCTCGTCTGCGGAGAGCTCGAGCCAGGTGTCGCCGTCTCGTGGGTTGCCCGGCGCTCCGGCGACGAGCAGGATGAGCGCCGCGACGACCGTCGCAGTCAGGGCGTGGACCACCCTCAGCCCCCGCTCGGTGATCACGAAGCGCGCCTCACCAGTCCAGCGCCTCGATCGTCGGCATGTGCGATTCGTATATGAATCGTCGGTGGGCATCAGCGCGTTCATCTCGCCCGGGCGCTCGCTGGACCGCGCGCTCGAGCGCGTGAAGCTCGCCGACCGGCTCGGCTACGACGGCGTCTACACGACCCACATCGCCCGCCGGGACTCGCTGACCACACTGATGGCGTACGCCGGGGCGACCGAGCGGATCCGGCTCGGAACGGGAGTCGCGCCGATCTTCTCGCGCACCCCGGCGACGATGGCGCAGACAGCCGCGACGATCGACGAGTACTCAGGTGGCCGGATGGTGCTCGGCCTCGGGATCTCGCACCGGGTGACGGTCGAGAACTGGCACGGGCAGAGGATCGAGAAGCCGGTCACCCAGATGCGCGAGTACGCCGCCGGCGTCCGGGCGATCCTCCGCGGCGAGGAGCCACCCGAGAGCGAGTACTTCCCCACCAAGTTCGCGTTCATGGGTTACTCCGCCCGACCCGACCTGCCGATCTACGTCGCCGCCCTCTCACCGAACATGATCAGGCTCGCCGGCCGGATCGCCGACGGGGTCATGTTCTGGCTCTGTTGCCCCTCCTACATCCGCGACACCGCGATCCCGGCGCTGCGGGAGGGCGTGGAGGCCGCCGGCCGGTCGTTCGACGACTTCGACGTTGTCGCCGCGGTGCCGGTGGCCCTTACGGACGACGTCGAGGCGGCGCGCGCGACGCTCCGCCAGGACCTGATCCCGTACGCCTCGCTTCCCTTCTACCGCGCGATGCTCGAGGGCTCGGGCTTCGGCGAGGAGCTCGCCGCGTTCGACGCGGGAATGGCGGAGGGCGACATCGAGCGGGCGAAGGCGGGGCTCTCGGATCGGATGCTCGGCGAGCTCGCCGGGATCGGCTCCGCCGACGACGTGACGCAGGCTGTGCGCCGTTACCAGGAGGCCGGCGCGACCTCGCCCGGGATCGGCGGGCTGCCGGGAACGGACTACGACGCCGCGCTCGAGACGGTCGCGGCACTCATCGCCTGAGGAGATCGTCGCCGAGGCGACGTCCGCAGCGCCGCGCGGTCAGTCGACGTCGCCCTCGGGTGCCGGCGTGTCGCCGTTCGGCCTGCGCGGCACGAGGACAGCCCGCTTGAACTCGGCGACGAGCGTGTTGTCCTGCTTGTAGACGCGGGTGTGGACCTTGACGATGCCTCGATCGGGCTTCGACTGCGACGGGCGCACCTCGAGGACCTCTGACTCGCAGAAGAGCGTGTCGCCGTGGAAGACGGGCGCCGGGTGGCTGAGCTCCTCGGTCGCGAGATTGGCGATCGCCTTGCCGGAGACGTCGCCGACCGACATGCCGAGGGCGAGCGAGTAGACGAGCGGCCCGACGACGACGTTGCGTCCCTGTTGCGAGCGCTCGGCGTAGACGTCGTTGATGTGCAACGGGTGGTGGTTCATCGTCAGCAGGCAGAAGAGGTGATCGTCGGCCTCGGTCACCGTCTTCGCCGGCCAGTGCTTGTAGACGGCCCCGACCTCGAACTCCTCCAGGTAGCGCCCGTACTGCCGGGCGCCGGAGGCCTCGCGCTCGGCCTGCTCGGTTGACAGCTCGTGCTCCGTGTCGCTCATCGCGTGCGTCTCGTCTCCTTCTCGTCGGACCCCTCGCCCAGGTCCGGCGCGGGATCGTACCGGCGGAACCTAGGTGAGCGTCGCGATCACGCCCTCGAAGCGCCCGATGTCCTCGACCTCGGCGGCAAGCGCGCGCTCGACGTCTGGGCAGAGCTCCTCGAAGGGCTCGATCGAGACGGCGAGGCGCTTACCGCTTCGCTTCGACGACCACGTGCCCGCGAAGCGCCCGTCGACGGCGATCCCCGGACGGACGATCCCGCCTCCCGGCACCAGCCGCTTCACGTGCGCCGGATCGACGGCGAATTCGCGGCTCTCATAACCCAGGTTGTAGTTGTCGTAGGCACCCAGCATCCGGACGACGGGTGCGCGTGCCGCGCGGGGCGCGCGGCCCAGCGCTAGCAGGCTCTCGCCGCCGACCTCGACCTCGGTGAGCTCGCCCGCGATACGCTCGAGCCCGAGCCGTGCGTCGCGAAGTGGCAGGCCGGCCCACCGCGCGAGATCGCGGTCGCTCGCCGGCGCGTAGGCGCGCACGTACACCCGCGCGAGCTCCGCGAGCGATTCCTCGCGCGAGCGGCGCTCGGGCTCCCCGATCCAGTCTCGGGTCAGGACGAGGCAGGTCTGGCCGCCGCGATCGGGTCCCAGGCAGAGCGCGCCGTCGAGCGTCGCGAGCAGCCAGAGGTGCACCTTGAACTCGCTCGCTGTCTCGAAGCCGGCAGCCTCGAGACGCTCGGCGAGCTCCGAGCGGGTCAGCGGCCCCTCGTCCGCAACGGCCGTGTGAAGCACCCCGAGCGCGCGGTCCTGGCCGGGGCGATCGAGTCCGAAGTCCGCGAGACGCTTTCGCGACCACCGCACGGTGATTGGCGCGAAGAGCGGCACCATCCAGCCGGCGTCCTCGCTCGGGATCAGGTGGACGGTCTTGCGCATCACCCATACGCGCAGGAGCGAGCGCTCCTCGGTCCGGGCGCGATCGACGTCGGCCGCGCTCAGCGCCCGGGCGCGGGCGCGGAACGCGAGCCGCGCCGCACGCGGCTCCTGCGCCTGCAGGGGCCCCGCCTCGCGGACCACGGCGGCGGGATCGCGAAGCCCGGCCGGCCGGTGAAGGCGCTGTGACGCCGAGCGCAGGCGCGCGAGCCTCGCGCGTTCGCGATCCGGCGCCGTCAGCTCGCCCGCTCGGCCTCGAGGGCCGGCTCGATCGCCTGTCCGATCAGGCGCTTCACGCGCGAGTCGCCCTCGACCGTCACGTGGCGGTAGTGGAAGGCCTCCTGCCAGTCGGCGAGCTCGCCCTCCGTGGCCAGCACCCTGAACATCGTCTCCGGCATCGCGATCACGACGCGTTCCCCGGCTGCCTCGCCCTCGCTCACCTGGGGCCCCGGGACGACGACGTGGAAGCGCTCGGGCTCGTGCTCGCCGGTGAGCCCGCGCGAGGTGAGCTCCAGCCCGAAAGCGAGCCTGAGCTTGGCGAGCGCCGGCACCTGCTGCTGGAAGCGCTTGACCGCAGCCGCGATCTCAGCCGAAGTGGTCGCCACCGATCGTCAGCGCGCCCGCCTGAGCTGGCTCCGCGCCTCGGCGTGCGCGATCACCTGCCCGACGAGCCTCTGGATGTTCGGGTCGCCCTCGACCTTGATGTGGCCGTGGTCGTAGGCCTCGCGCCAGTGCTTGATCTTGCCGTCGACGGCGAGCTCGTTGAAGTGCGAGCGCGGAACCGAGACCCGCAGGCGCTCGTCGTCCGCGTAGCCCTTCGACACCTTGGGCCCAGGCACCTCGACCCGGTAGAGCTGCACGTCGCCGCGGCCGCGCAGCTCGAGGCCGAAGACGAGCTTCAGCTTCGCCAGGGCGGGGACCTGCTCCTGGAGGCCGGTGACGGCCTGCGTGATCAGGTCCGGGGTGCTGGTCGCCATCGACCTCTTTCTACCAGGGAATCGGCCGGCGGTCGCGGAAGAAGCCGCCGCTCGGCCCGCCGGCCGGAAGCGTCGCGAGCCAAACGGCGGTGTCGGCGCCCTGCTCGACCGAACGCGGCGCGTTCGGGCCGCCCATGTCGGTCCGTACCCAGCCGGGGCACGTCGAGTTGACGAGCAGCCCCGAGCCCTCCTCGTCGGCCGCGAGGTTCCGGGTGAGCACGTTGAGCCCCGCCTTCGAGACCCGGTAGGCGGTGTAGCCGCCGTACATATCGGCAAGCTGGCCCGCGCCGCTCGAGACGTTGACGATTCGTGGAGCGTCGCTTGCCCGCAGGAGCGGCAGGAACGCCTGGATCATTCGCCACGCCCCGAAAGTGTTCACCTCGAGCACCTCGTGAGCCCGATCGAGGTCGAAGTCCTCGAGCCGCGCCGGGTCTCCGTAGATCCCGGCGTTGTTGACGAGCACGTCGAGTCGGCCAGGATCGGCCTCGACCCGTTCACGCGCTGCGTCGACACTGCGCTGGTCGGTGACGTCGAGCGGCAGACCCCGGATGCTGTCCGCGTCGGCGACCGCGTTCGGGTCGCGGGAGCCGGCGAGGACCAGGAATCCGTGGTCCCGCGCGAGCTGGCGCGCGATCTCCTCCCCGATCCCCCTGTTCGCCCCCGTGACGAGCGCGACCGTCAGATCTTGTTCCTCTCGAGCACCTTCTTGCCGATCACCATCTTCTGGATCTCGGAGGTGCCCTCGCCGATCAGGAGCAGGGGCGCGTCGCGGTACAGGCGCTCGACCTCGTATTCCTTCGAGTAGCCGTAACCGCCGTGGATTCGGAAGGCCTCCTCGACGACCTCCTTGCCGGTCTCCGACGCGAACAGCTTCGCCATCCCCGCCTCGAGGTCGGAGCGCTGGCCGGCGTCCTTCATCCGTGCCGCCTTCATCGTCAGCAGCCGGGCCGCCTCGACCTTCGTGGCCATCTCGGCGAGCTTGAACTGGATCGCCTGGTGCTGGGCGATCGGCTTGCCGAAGGTCTTTCGCTCCTGGGAGTAGCGGAGCGCCAGCTCGAGCCCGCGCTGCGCGATCCCGACGCCGCGCGCGGCAACATTCACCCGCCCGACCTCGAGCGCGTCCATCATCTGCTTGAAGCCCTGCCCGACGCCGTCAGGGCCGCCGAGGATCCGCGCCGCAGGGCAGCGGTACCCGTTGTAGACGAGCTCGGTGGACTCGACGCCCTTGTAGCCCATCTTCTTGATCTTCGGCGGGATCTCGAGGCCCGAGAAGTCGCCGGTGTTCTTCTCCGCCCAGGGCTCCTTCTCGGTGATGAAGCAGGTCATGCCCTTGTAGGGCGGGTCGGCCTTCGGATCGGTCTTCATGAGCACGAACACCACCCCTGATCCGAGCCCGTTGGTAACCCACATCTTCTGGCCGTTGAGCTCCCAGGCGCCGTCCTCGGCCTGCTTCGCCGTCGACTTGATCCCCTGCACGTCCGAGCCGACCTCGGGCTCCGAGAGCGAGAAGGCCGCCCGGATCTCGCCCGTCGCCATCTTCGGCAGGAAGTGGTCTTTCTGCTCGTCGGTGGCGAACTTCATCAGCAGGTAGGAGCCGATGAAGTGGGTGTTGACGACTCCGGAGATCGAGATCCAGCCGCGCGAGAGCTCCTCGACGATCATCGCGTAGGTCGTGAGGTCGAGGCCCATGCCGCCGTGCTCCTCGGGGATCGTGACCCCGAACAGGCCGAGCTCCTTCATCTGCTCGACCACCGCCTCGGGGAACTTGTCCTCGTGGTCGAACTCCTCGGCGACGGGAATGATCTCGTTGTCGACGAACTGGCGCACCATCTCGGTGATCGCCTTCTGCTCGTCGGTCTTCTCCTGGTAGTTCGCGGTCGCTACGGCCATGGCTCCTGTCTCGGTCGAATGGAAATAGCGGCCGCAGAGTCTAGAGCCGCTCAGAGCTCCCAGCCGAAGCTGAACGACTTGTACTGAGCGCCCTCGCGCTCGTAGAAGCGGTGCGCGTCGGTCCGGGCGAGCGCCGAGTCGAGCTCGAGGTGCGTGGCGCCGCGCTCCCGCGCCCAAGCCTTCGCGGCATCGAGAAGGGCCTTACCCACACCCTGCGACCGGTGCCCGGGATGCACCGCGAGGTCCTCCACCCATGCCCGGTAGCCGAACCGGACCGAGTGGAGGTCCTGGTAGCCGGTCAGGAAGCCGACGAGCTCGCCGTCCGCGGTCTCGGCGACCAGCACGCAGCAGTCGTTCGACTCGATCGCCTGGCGGAGCGCGACCGCCGCGCGCGGCTCGTCCCAGGACGATGGCGTGGAGCCCGGTGGCGCGAACAGCCACTCATAAAGTGAGATCAGCCGCCCGACCTCGTCCGCCCGCGCGGTGCGCACCTCGGCCTCCACGGCCGGCGAGACTAGCCGCTAGATTGCCCCGCCCCATGAGAAACCCCCGAGATTTCGCCAAGCCGCTCGCGATCGGCGCCCCCGATCCGATCCTCGAGGTGCCGGTGAGGCCCTCCCGGATGATCCACTTCTTCGATGCTTCGAACGAGAAGATGGCGGCGAAGGTGCCGGACATGGCGAAGCAGGCGGACATCCTGCTCGGCAACCTCGAGGACGCGGTGCCCGCGGACAAGAAGGAGGCCGCGCGCGAGGGGCTCGTCCGCGTCGCCAAGACGACCGACTTCGGGGACGCGGCACTGTGGACCCGGGTCAACTCGCTCGAGAGCCCCTGGGTCCTCGATGACCTGACGACGCTCGTCACCGAGATCGGCGACAAGCTCGAGGTGATCATGGTCCCGAAGGTCGAGGGCGCCTGGGACATCCACTACGTCGACCGGCTCCTGGCCCAGCTCGAGGCGAAGGCGGGGCTCGACCGGCCGCTTCTCGTCCACGCGATCCTCGAGACCTCGCTCGGCGTCGTCAACCTCGAGGAGATCGCCACGGCATCGCCCCGGATGCAGGGAATGAGCTTCGGCCCCGCAGACCTCGCCGCCTCACGACGGATGAAGACGACCCGAGTTGGTGGCGGCCACCCCGGCTACCGCGTGATCCAGGACCCGGATCCCGACAATCCCGACGCTCCCCGGGCGACGGCGCAGCAG
>Ga0126312_10000345_pt1 | contig 26298 bp, 28 predicted proteins | sample Plot104A_FD_92537 | JGI IMG/M metagenome (GOLD analysis project Ga0126312, IMG submission 92537) | Serpentine soil microbial communities from UC McLaughlin Reserve, CA, USA - Plot104A | ecosystem: Environmental > Terrestrial > Soil > Grasslands | place: USA: UC McLaughlin Reserve, Lake County...
CTAGAAGCCCTTCCCGATGATCTGGACGTACTGCACGAGCATCCTTCTGTAGATCTCGAGGGAGGAGGCAACTACGTATTCGTTGGGTCCGTGGTGGCCGCCCCCGATAGGGCCGAACTCGACCCCTGGAACGCCGGCGCGCTGGAAGTAGACGATGTCGCTGGCGCCGTGGCGGCCGACGCTCACTGGGTTGCCGTGGTAGTGGCGTTGGGCTACCTCGCGCAGGACCTTTACGTATGGGTTCGAGTGGGAGACGTAGGTAGGCTCGCGGCAGAACAGGATCTCCACCTCTGCTGGCAGGTCGAGGGCGCGGATCTGGCGCACTATCTCGTTAGGGTCCTGGTTCGGCAGGAAGCGGATGTCGAGGTCGTAGGTGCAGCGGTCGGGGACGCGATTGAGGACGTCACCTCCGATGATACGCGCCAGGTTCATGCTGGGGTATGGGAATAGTTCGTTGCGCGCCTGGGCGAAGGGCAGGCTCGCTACGCGACAGTAGTGCTCGTTGGCCAGCAGGACGGCGTTCTTGCCGAGCCATGGCGTTGAGCCGTGGGCGCTCTTCCCCTTGAGGGTGATGCGGAGGTCGAGGACGCCCTTGGACTGGGTACCGATATGGAAGTCGGTTGGTTCGCCGGTGATCAGGAAGTCGCCGACGTGGCCGTTCTTTATAAGCACCTCGGCGCCGGTGCGCGCGCCGTGCTCCTGCTCTTCGTCTGGGACTATCAGGAGCTCTACGGTGGCATCACACCCCAGGGTACCGAGATCCTCCACGGCGTACATCATAGCCGCGAGGGCGCCCTTCATGTCGTAGACGCCGCGCCCGTAGAGCTCGCCGTTGTGCTCGTAGGGCTCGAACTGCCGCTCCTCGCCAGGGACGACGTCGGCGTGCCCGTGCAGCAGTATGCGCGGCTCCCCCGAGCCCACCCGCACCACGAGGGAGGTCAGCTCGCCGTCCGGTCCGGCCCCCTCGTAGCGGATACCCTCCAGGCCCCGCGCCTCGAACCATCCGTGGATGAAGTCGATCGCTGTCCGGGCGACGCCGGGCGTGTAAGACCGGAAGCGGACCAGCCTTCTCGTGAGGGAGAATACCTCGGTGCTTTCTTTCGTTACCGCCAGATCCCACTCCGTTCTCTTAACTACTAGGAACTACTAGGCCCGGCCGTGGGCAGAGCTCTTACTACTATATTAGACGGAGCCTATTCCGGTGGAGGAAGCGAAGGTTTTTGGGAACCATTTTCCAGAGTAGGTGAGTTTCGTTCCGGTCGGCAGGGACCGTCCGCAAGCGCGCCGCCTAGATAAGGGCTGAGGCTCTAAGCAGCCCCGGCCCTCCGGATGTGAACCCGTCCATGGGGCTAGCGAGTCTAAGTTACTTGCTAATTGTTTCCTTTGCCGCAGAAAACTCCGAGGTATCCGTGGGGATCAAGGCCGTGGGATTGTTCGGGTCAGGCACGAGGCTGGTGGCCGTAGCGGTCACGAACATGCCCCCGAGGTCCCCCGTCGTGAAGGTGAAGGAGGCCCTCCCCTTGCGGTTGGTCGTCACGTCTTTCCGATCGAAGTACCATTCACCCTCCCCGAAGCCGGAAGGATCATTTTGGGGGCTGTAGTAGACCTGGATTGCGAAGGTTTTCTTAGGGGTGCTCTTTAGCGTTCCCTTGATGGTGGTCGTGCGCGTCGGCGGGGTGCCTTCGACCGTGGCGGAGGAGATGACGGGGAAGTTCTGCAGGTTGTTGGCGCCCGTATCGCGATCCTTCGCCCTGCCATCGTTCTTGGTGACACCGTTCATGTCCTCGTTGCCGCCCATCAGGTCTATGCCCAACTCTCCGTTGGTGTGGATGGAATTATTGAGGATGCGGTTGCCGGTGCTAGCGACGAGTATCCCTCGATCGCCGTTGAAGGCGATGAGGTTGGCCTCGGCATCATTATTTCCGGCAGCACTCCCGACGATGTTGTTGGACGAGCCGATCGATATGCCCTGCGTGGCGTTGCCCAGGTTGTTCGTGCCGGCTTTGTTCGTCCCTATAAGGTTGCCCTGTATCGTGTTTCCCGTGTTGCTACTGATACTGATGCCCCTGAAGTTGCCGGAGATGAGGTTATGCGCGGCAGCCACTTGGCCCCCGATGAAGTTGGCGCCGGCATCACCAAAGAGGCTCACGCCTTCGCCGTTGCCCAGAGCAGTGGTACCGGTGGGATCGGAGCCTATGAAGTTACCCTCCACCCTGTTGTCTTTTGCGCCGGAGCCGCTTATGGAGATGCCGTGCCCGAAGCGGTTGATCACGAGTCCCTTGACCACGACGTCCTCGGTGTTGATCACTAGCCCGCTGTCCGACGGCCCAGTGCTTGCTCCGTTCAACTCTATGAGCAGGTTCGCGTTGGTACCCGCCCTGACTCCAACGAAGGTGTTCGCTGTGGCCCCACTCTGGGAGTAGCCGTTTATGGTCACAGGCTGGGTGATGGGCGGCAGAGGCTGACCGGCCGCCGTGGGGCTGCTACCGACGCTGATCGTCTTGACCCCGACGGCGCCACCGATGTTGAAGTTGATGGTGTCCGCATCCGAGGTGTGGTTGGCCTCCTGTATGGCCGCCCTCAAGGTGCATTGGTCCCCTTGCGCCAAGGCATCTGAGTCGCACGTCCCATTGAGGGCCGCGTCCCCGCCGTCGTCCGTGGAGTTGACGGTGAAGGTCACGGGGTCTGACCGGGCCGGCCCAGCGGTTACAAGCAGAGCCAGCAACAAAGCGACCGCAATCGCCGCACGATAGCTTAGCAGGGCTCTGGCCGCCCCTACCCATGTCACTCGGGAAAATCCGCTCCTCAGCATGCCTTCTCACTCTTTCTCGCGCTCGTTGGGTACGTGGCGGAGCGCAGAGCACAGACGCCCCGCAACGTTACGGGAGTAGCATACACCCGGGAGAGGAGAGAGCGCATACCCCAAATGGGTGATTTTTGCCGTTACTAGAGAGCTACTTGCGTGTTACGAGTCGCCTGTTAATTGCAAGCGGCTAGGCCGGGTCCCCGGAGACCGTGATCACGGGAGGCTTGTGTCGCAGCGATGGTTGCCGGGCCTCAAGGGACGACGGGGGTGCCGGCCTCGAGGGCAACGGTAGCGCCCAGCTCGCGGAGCTTCGTCTCGAAGCTCTCGTAGCCGCGCAGAATGTGTCTGGCGCCGTCGACTACGGTGGTGCCCTCGGCCACGAGGCCGGCGAGCACGAGTGCCGCTCCGCCGCGGAGATCAGGCGCCTGCACGATGGTCCCGGAGAGTCTCCTCGGGCCCCGGATCAGGGCGCGGTGCCCGCCGAAGAGGTCGATCCCCGCGTTCATCCGGTTGAGCTCCTCGGCCACCTGGAGCCTGTTCTCGTAGACGTTCTCGGTGATGATGCCGGCCCCCGTCGCCTGGGTGAGGACTACCATCATCTGGGCTTGCAGGTCCGTTGCGAAGCCGGGGAACGGCAGGGTCGAGACGTCAACCCCCGAGAGCTGGGCCGGGTTCTCTACCCGCACCCTGACGCCGCCGAGCGACCCGCCCAGGGCGCTCACTTCAACGCCCATCTCCCTGAGCTTCTCGAGCTCCATCTTTAGGTGCTCGGGGCGGGCGTTGGTGATGGCTACCTCTCCGCCTGCCGCCGCTGTCGCTATCATGAAGCTGCCGGCCTCGATGCGGTCGGGCATCACCGTCCACTCGACGGGCGAGAGCTCGTCGACGCCCTCGATCAGGATCCTTCCCGTGCCGGCCCCGCTGATGTGGGCGCCCATCGAGTTCAGGAACTCGGCGAGGTCGACGACCTCGGGCTCGCGGGCCCCGTTCTCGATTATCGTGATGCCCTCGGCCAGGGCGGCGGCCATCATCACGTTCTCCGTTGCCGTGACGCTCGGGTACTCGAAGTAGACCTCGGCCCCCCTCAAGCCCCCGGGCGCGGACGCCTTGATAAAGCCGTGGTCCAGCTCGACCACGGCCTCAAGGGCGCGAAGACCGTCGAGGTGGAAGTTGAACTTGCGCAAGCCAAGGTTGCAGCCTCCGGGGGCCGAAACCTCGGCCTCGCCGAAGCGGGCCACGAGCGGGCCCAGCACCACTATGGAGGCCCGCATCTGGCGCACCAGCTCGTAGGGGGCCGTGAAGGAGCCAAGGTCGGAGGCGTCTATCTCCAGGGTGTGCCCATGGAAGGAGGTCCTCGCTCCGAGGCCCTCCAGAACGGCGAGCATCGTGTTCACGTCCTCTATGCGCGGGACGTTGTGCAGGACGGTCCTGCCAGGGGCAAGAAGGGCGGCGGCGGCCAGCTTCAGGGCCGCGTTCTTCGCCCCGGAGACCTCGATCTCCCCGTTCAGTCTCGTTCCGCCTTCGACCAGAAAACGCTTCATCTCCGCCTCTCCCTCGTGCGACCTTTCCACGGCCTCTCCCGGATCACTATGCGTGACCCAGGTTACGAAACGGCTACACCCGTATAACGTTTCCGTTACGGTCGAGGAGCAACGCTCCGACCCACCCTAACCTTCCGCGTACTTGCGCGCGACGTGAACGAGGTTCTCCCCCATCCTTTGCCGGCGTTCGGCCTCTCTCCGCCTGCCCTCCGCGTCCTCCTCGCCGGCGAGCTCGGAGATCTCCTTCTCCGCCTCCTCGACGCGGGTCTCTGCCTGGTCAGTGTCTATCTCCCCCACGGGTACGGCCTCCTCAACCAGGATCTGGACGAGGTTCTCGGAGACCTTGAAGAAGCCGTCGGAGGTCGCGTAGATCTGCTTTTCGTCACCCTGAGAGATCCTCACCTCCCCGAAGTCGACGGTCGAGACTACGGGCGCGTGGTCTACGAGTACGCCGATCTCGCCGTCAGCGATCCTGGCGACGACGAGATCCGCGTCCCCGTCGAAGACCATCTCCTCAGGGGTGATGATCCGGCAGAAGAGCTGCCTGCCCTCGCGCCGCTCCTCGCGGGACTCGCTCAAGTCCGCTCTTTCTCTTCTTCGCCCTCGTCGCTGCTATCGCTCTCTGACGCTTCTCCCTCCTGGTCCTCTCCGGGCTCGTCGTCTGTCTCGCCGCCTTCTTCGGCCTGCTCCGGAGCCTCGCCCTCTCCTTCGTCTCCGCCCTCTTCTTCCTCTTCGCCGCTAAGGCCCCTGGCCTTCTCTACAGCTTCGTCTATGTTGCCCACCAGGTAGAAGGCCTGCTCTGGCAGCTCGTCGTGGTGTCCCTCGACAACTTCTTTGAAGGAGCGGATGGTGTCATCCAGCTCGACGAACTTGCCTTCGAGACCTGTGAACTGCTCTGCGACGAAGAAAGGCTGCGAGAGGAAGCGCTGGAGCCGGCGCGCCCTGCCGACGATAACCTTGTCTTCTTCCGAGAGCTCGTCGATACCGAGGATGGCGATGATGTCCTGGAGCTCCTTGTAGCGCTGCAGGATGTTCTTGACCTGCTGGGCGACCTCGTAGTGCTCGTCGCCGACGACCGAGGCGTCGAGGATGGTGGAGGAGGAGGTCAGCGGGTCGACCGCAGGGTAGATGCCCTGCTCGGCGAGGCCGCGGCTGAGCTCTACCGTCGAGTCCAGGTGGGCGAACACCGTGAAGGGGGCAGGGTCTGTGAAGTCGTCGGCCGGGACGTAGACGGCCTGGAAGCTGGTAATGGAGCCGTTCTTGGTAGAAGTGATGCGCTCCTGGAGCGCCCCCATCTCGGTTCCCAGGGTAGGCTGGTATCCGACCTCGGAGGGCATCCTGCCCATGAGCGCGGAGACCTCGTTGCCCGACTGGACGAAGCGGAAGATGTTGTCTACGAAGAAGAGCACGTCCTGACCCAACTCTTCGCGGAAGTACTCGGCTATGGTGACGCCCGTGAGACCTACGCGGAAGCGCGCACCTGGCGGTTCGTTCATCTGGCCGAAGACGAGCCCAACGTTTCCGAGGATGCCCGCCTCCTCGAACTCGCCGTAGAGGTCGTTCCCTTCACGCGTGCGCTCGCCCACGCCGGCGAAGACGCTGGTGCCCTCGTACTGCAGGGCTATATTGTTGATGAGCTCCTGAATCACTACCGTCTTGCCCACGCCAGCGCCGCCGAAGAGGCCGACCTTGCCTCCCCGCCTCACGGGGCAGAGGAGGTCTATAACCTTGATGCCCGTGACGAACTGCTCTGCCTGCGTGCTGAGGTCCTCGAACCGGGGCGAGGGGCGGTGGATCGGCCAGTAATCCTCGGGGTCCTCGACGGGACCCTGCTCGTCTACGGGGTTGCCGAGCACGTCGAGCACGCGCCCGAGCACCTGCTCGCCGACGGGTACGGCTATCGGGCGTCCGGTGTCCTGCACGTCGAGGCCGCGGCGGAGGCCGTCCGTCGACGCCATCGCTACCGTGCGGACGACGTCGTCGCCTAGGAGCTGCTGTACCTCCAGGGTAAGCTCCTCTTCCCTGTCCTCTACCTCGAACTTCACGGTCAGGGCATTGTAGGTCTCGGGGATCTCCTCGGGGCTGAAACGGACGTCCACGACAGGACCCTTGATCTCGACGACCGTCCCGATGCCGCCCTCGCGGCTCTCCGCGCCGCCATCGCGCTCGGCCCGCTCCTCGCTGGCCTGCCCGTCAGGGCTGCCGTTCTCCGTGCGAGTCTCTTCCCTCTCGCTCATGAAATGCTCCTCCTAACCCGCGGAAAGCGCCTCGGCGCCCGCGGCGATCTCACTTATCTCGCTCGTTATCTGGGCCTGGCGCGCCTTGTTCATCTCGAGCGTCAGGTCCTTGGCCAGGTCGTTGGCGTTGTCCGTCGCGTTCTTCATCGCCGTCATCCGCGCCCCGTGCTCGCCGGCCGCGCTCTCGAGAAGAGCCTGCCACACCATCGTCTCAACGTAGCGCGGCACGAGCTTCCTCAGGATCGTGTCGGCGTCGGGGATGTACTCGAGGAACGTGCCGGAGGCGTCCTCCTCTTCGTCCTCGTCTTCCGGGGCGACGGGGAGGAGACGCGTGAGGACGGGGCGCTGGGTCAGCGCGCTCTCGAAGCGGTTGTAGACGAGGTAGACCTCGTCGGCCTCCTCTTCCTCGAAGAGCCTGACGAGGGAGTACCCGATCTCGCGCGCTTTCTCGTAGGTCGGGCTGTCGGAGAACCCGGTGTAGGACTCCGCCAGCTCGACGCGTCGGAAGCGGAAGAACGCGACCGCCTTGCGGCCGCTCGCGACCTGCACGAACTCATCAGCCTCGCGCTCGCGCCTGAACTGCCACGAGCGCCTGAGTACCTGCGCGTTGAAGCCCCCGGCGAGCCCCCGGTCGGCGGTTAGAGAGGCGAGCGCGACCCTGTTCCCCTCGCGGCCGACGAGGAGCGGCGACTCGCCGCGCGCCTGGCGCGCGACGTCGCGCATCATCTCCTCCATGTTCTCCGCGTAGGGCCGTGCCCGCTTGACACGCGCCTCGGCCTTGCGGAACTTGACCGCTGAGACGGTCTGGAGCGCCTCGGTGACCTTGGCGATGTTTTTGACCGACTTTATCTGCCGCTTGAGGTCCCTGAGGGTCGCCAACTCCTAGCCCCTCTCGTCCTCGGCTTCCTGGGCCTCCTCTTCAGGCGGGCTCTCCTCCGGAGGATTCTCGGCCTCCCCCTTCTCCTCTCCATCCTCATCGCCATCTCCGACGGAGACGTCCACCAGGCTCTGCTGCTCTGGCTCGTAGTTCTCGTTGAAGTGCTCTATGGCGTCCCTGAGGCTCTGCTCGGTCTCGTCGGAGAGCTCCTTCTCTTCCCTGATGGAGTCAAGGACCTCGCCGTGGCTGTCGCGCATGTAGTCCCTGAACTGGGCCTCCCAGTCGGGGACGCTGCCAGGCTCGACGTCGTCGAGGTAGCCGTTCGAGGCCGCGAAGATGACAGCGACCTGCTCCTCGACCGCCATCGGGTCGTGCTCATCTTGCCTGAGGATCGCCGTCAGGCGCTCGCCGCGGGCGAGGGTCTGCTGCGTCGCCCGGTCCAGGTCGCTGCCGAACTGCGCGAAGCTCTGGAGCTCGCGGTACTGGTTGAGGTCCAGGCGCAGGGTGCCCGCGACCTTCCTCATGGCCCTGATCTGGGCGGAGCCCCCGACCCTTGATACCGAGTTGCCTGTATCTATTGCAGGGCGCTGGCCCGCGTTGAAGAGGTCGGCGTCGAGGTAGATCTGGCCGTCCGTGATCGAGATGACGTTCGTCGGGATGTAGGCCGAGATGTCCCCTGCCTTGGTCTCCACGATCGGCAACGCCGTGAGCGACCCGCCCCCGGCGTTGTCCGAGAGCTTGGCCGCCCTCTCCAGTAGTCGCGAGTGCAGGTAGAAGACGTCTCCGGGATAGGCCTCGCGGCCCGGTGGGCGCCTGAGCAGGAGCATCATCTGTCTGTAGGCGACGGCGTGCTTGGAGAGGTCGTCGTATATGAGGAGCGCGTCCTCACCCCTGTTCATGAAGTACTCCCCGATGGCGCACCCCGCGTAGGGGGCGAGGTACTGCAGCGTCGCCGACTGGGAGGCCGAGGCGTTGATGATGGTGGTGTAGTCCAGCGCGCCAGCCTCCTCCAGCGTAGCCACCAGGCCCGCCACCGATGAATCCTTCTGGCCGATGGCGACGTAGATGCACCTGACCTCCTGGTCGGCCTGGTTGATGATTGTGTCTACTGCGATAGCCGACTTGCCCGTCTTGCGATCGCCTATTATGAGCTCCCGCTGCCCGCGCCCGATCGGGATCATCGAGTCTATCGCCTTGATGCCCGTCTGGAGGGGTTGCTTGACCGGCTGGCGCTTGATTATGCCAGGGGCCACGATCTCGACCGGGAGCGTATCCTCGGCCTCGATCTCACCCTTCCCGTCCATCGGGATGCCTAGCGCGTTTATCACGCGCCCGAGGACACCCTCTCCTACCGGCACGCTCGCGAGACGCTCTGTGCGACGGACCAGGTTGCCCTCCTGGATGTGCGTGTCGTCGCCGGCGATGATGACGCCGACGTTATCCTCTTCCAGGTTCAGAGCCAGACCTATTACCTTCTCGCCCCTCGCGTCCTCGAACTCGAGCATCTCCTGGTACATCGCGTTCTGCAGGCCGTGGACGCGCGCGATGCCGTCCCCGACCTCGAGCACCTGCCCGACCTCTTCGGTACGGACCCTGTTCTCGTAGTCCGTTATGGCGCCTTTGAGAATGGAGGAGATCTCCTCCGGCCTCAGCCTACCCACTAGACAACACTCCTCTCGAGCATCTCCTCCCGGAGGCTCTGAAGCTGCCCCCGGACACTGCTATCCAACATGCGCCCCCCGAACCGGAAGACCGCGCCACCCAGAAGATCCGGGTTCACGCTCGTGTGCAGGATCACCTCCCGGCCCTCGAGCAACTCCTCGAGTCTGTCGCTGACCCGCTCCCGCTCCTCGTCCGAGAGCTCGACCGCCGTGGTGACCTCGACCTCGACCCTGCCGAGGTGCTCCTTCACGAGCTCCTCGTAGCGCGCGAGCACCTCCTCGAGGATCTCCTCCCGCCCGTTGTCAGAGAGGACCTTGAGGAAGTTCGTGGTCGAGAGCGCCATGTCTTCGGTGAGCGCGTCTATAGCCCTGCGCTTCTCACGCTCTGCTACCTGCCCACCATAGAAGAAGAGGCGAAGCTCCTCGTTCTCGCGTAGGGCCTCGACGAAGTCTTCGAGATCGCCCACGACCTCCTCGAGCTCCTCGCGTTCGCGGGCGGCCTCGAAGAGGGCCTCCGCGTAGGTCGAGACGGCGCTCAAGCTACCCCGTCTCTCCCTGACTGGAGCCGGCGACCTCGGCCTCGAGGCTGTCGAGGGCCTCGGAGATCAGGCGCTCGTGCCCGTCGCGGTCGAGCTCGCGGCCGATGATTCGCTCGGAGGCGACTATCACCATGTCGGCGACCTCGCGGCGCACCTCGCGCAGAGCCGAGTCGCGCTCGCGCTCTATCTCCTCGCGGGCGCGCTGGATGATGCGCTCGCCTTCCTCGCGGGCCTCCTGCTTGGTTCGCTCCCGCTGCGCCTCGCCCTGCTTGCGGGCTTCGTCGAGGATCCGGCGCGCCTCGCCGCGGGCCTCCTCGATCTGGCGCCGGTACTCGGCAAGGAGCTCGCGCGCCTCGCTGCGCGTCTTCTGCGCCTCGTCTATGGAGCGCTCGATCTCCGACTGGCGCTGCTGGATCCGGTCGCGTATCGGGGGGTAAACGTACCGGTAGAGCAGGAAAAGAAGGATCGCGAAGGTAATGATCTCCCAGAAGATCAGGCTCGTGTTCGGAAGGTCGAATATACCTGTCGGGTCCATACGCTAGCCTCTTTTAGAGAACGAAGGCGATGAGGAGAGCGAAGACCAGCCCGTAGAGGGCGAATGCTTCGACGAGGCCTATGCCGAGGAACATCAGCGTCCTCGTCTGGTCGAACGCCTCGGGCTGGCGGTGGATGCTCGCGATGGTCTGCCCGATCAGATACCCCATGCCTGCGCCCGGACCTATAACCGCCGTGCCTGCCGCGACCCCGATCCCGACATACCTGAGCCCCTCAGTGCTACCCTGCAGTAGCGCCAATGCCTCCATGTTCCCTGCTCCTCTCTACTCTCTTTCTGTACGATCTTTAGTGATCCTCGCGGAACATCGCCAGTTCGATGTAAACCTGCGTGAGTATAGCGAATATGTAAGCCTGAAGGACCGCGACGAAGATCTCGAAGGCGAAGAAGATTACCGCCGCTGGCACGGAGATCACCGCCATGAACGTGCCGAAGTACAGGATGAAGCTGAGGAAGACGAAGATGATCAGGTGCCCCGCCAGGATGTTGGCGTAGAGTCGCAGTCCGAGAGTGAGCGGCTTGGTGAACTCCTGGAGAGCCTCGACGAACCACATGAACGGGACCATGACCGGCTTGAACGGCAGTCCGGGGGGCACGAAGCTCTTTAGATACCTTACGGGACCGTTTCGCCTGAAGCCCTCGTACTGGGTGAGGATGAAGGTGAGTGCTGCCAGCGTCAGAGTGAACGAGATGTTGCTCGTCACCGGGTAGCTGTTCGGTATGAGACCTATAAGGTTGAGCACCAGCAGAAAGACGAAGATCGAGAGCGTGTAGGGGAACCACTTCTTCCCCTCTTCGCCTACCTGTCCGCCGAGGTTGCGTCCGAAGCCATAGATCTCCTCCACGATCACCTGGTACACACTGGGTCGGTCCTTGACCATCCTGCTCCCGATGAACAGGATCAGGAACGTAATCGCCGCCCCGATCCACAGAAACCAGATGGCCTTGTTTATCGAAACGTCTATAGGCCCGATGTGCAATGGGATGACCCAAGAGTGCTTGGCGCTCTCCCAGGTGTGCAGGATCCGCTCCCGCACCTCTTCCTGGCTCAACTTCGCGAGCGCCAGCGTAACCGTCAAACCCCTGCCCTCCGTTCCACTCTCTCATCCACCCTACGCCCGCCGCCCTCCGTGCCACTCATCGCCTTCATCACCCCTGGCAAGAGCACCGCGTTCTCCGCCAGGTAGACCCCGGCGAAGCCCCCCAACATGGCGACAGCCGGCCAGAGACCAAGGAACGCGGGAATGCCCAGCGCCGCCGCTGCGAAACCGTAACGCGCCACGAAGGAGCCAGCCCACATCACGACCCCGTGCACCGTGGAGCTCACAGGCATCAGCGAGACCGTGAGCGCTGTCGATGCGAAGCTCACGATGCCAGCCCCGACGCCGTACAGGAAGGCCCCGGCGTGCGCCGTTCCGTAGAAGTAGAGGATCGCCGCGGCGGCGGGCACCGCCAGGACGACCATAGCGGCCGCACCCCGGACTGCCAGTTGCCAGTGGCCGCTCACCCGTCGCCCAACGTTTTGAGAGCCCTATACACGTAATATAGGCCCCCGGCGAACCCTAGCCCCAGACCGACGATCAGGAAGAGAGGGAGCGTCCCGAGCAACCTGTCCACGAAGAATCCGATAGCCGTGAGCATGCCGACGGTGAGGATGAAAGCAAACCCGACACCGAAAAGACGGGCGAAGTTGCTACCCCTTTCGTCCCCGTGAGAATCGGTTCTCGGCATCACCTGAATCATACCCTACTGACCAAAGTGTTGCAATCAGTTTCAATCTCCCTGCGAGGGGGTCGGAAGGCTCCTGCTACCCTTCCTCGCCCGGAGGGAACCTGACCATCTCGAGGCCACCCTCGGCGGCGAGCTCCATTGCGAGGGGATCGGGGTATCCTCCGGCGTAGCGGACCTCTTCGATGCCCGAGTTCATGATCATCTTCACGCAGAGGAGGCAGGGCTGGTGGGTACAGTAGACGGTTCCACCCGTCACCGAGACGCCATGGTAGGCGGCCTGGATGATAGCGTTCTGCTCGGCGTGCAGCGTGCGCTGGCAGCTCTCGCGGCCGTCCACGATCCGGATCAGGCACCCCACGTCCTCGCAGTGTGGCATCCCCGAGGGGCTGCCGTTGTAGCCCGTGGTGAGGATACGCTTGTCGCGCACGATAACCGCCCCTACCGCGAGCCGCGGGCACGTCGAGCGCGTCGCGACCTCGTGCGCTATGCGCATGAAGTACTCGTCCCACGAAGGACGCGCGCGTTTGAGTTCCGCGTGTTCCTGCGATGTGCCTATGTCTGTTCTCTCAAAGGGTTCCATACAGTCTGTCTCCGGCGTCGCCGAGGCCAGGCACAATAAAGGCGTCGTCGTTGAGCTCGGGGTCTACGGCGGCCGCGTAGAAGTTCACGTCGGGGTGCTCCCTTGTCAGCCGCTCGACGCCGGGCACGGCGGCGACGGCGTGTAGGCAGGAGATCCAGGTAGCCCCCTCGGCCTTGAGCTTGGCCAGCGTCGCAGAGAGGCTACCGCCAGTCGCCAGCATCGGGTCGAGGACCAGCACGAGGTAGTCCCCGAGGTTGCGAGGCAGGTTCACGTAGTACTCGACCGGCTCTGCCGTCTCCTCGTCCCTGAAGAGCCCCATGAAGCCGACCGTGGCTTTTGGAAGCAGAGCCAGAGCGCCGTCGAGCATTCCGAGGCCGGCGCGCAGGACTGGAACGAGGCAGACGGGGCCGGAGATCTCCTCGGCTTGCATCTCGGCGAGGGGGGTGCGTATCGGCGCGGGGCGTGTCGGCATCTCGCGGGTGGCCTCGGCGACCATGATCAGGGCCAGCTCCTTCAACGCCTGCCTGAACTCGGGCGTGGGGGTCCGCTCGTCGCGCAGGACGGCGAGCTTGTGCCGGCTCAAGGGGCCGTCGACGACGTGGAGGTTCTTCGCCTGCGGCTTCGTCTCACTCATACAGCGGGAAGGCTTCGGTGAGTGCTCTGACGCGGTCGTGCAGCCCGCCGAGCTCGCCGCGGGCCGCGCGCGTTATGATCTCGGCGATCTCGCGCATCTCGTCTGGACCCATGCCGCGGGTGGTCATAGCGGCGGTCCCGAGGCGCACGCCGCTGGTTACGGTAGGCTTCTCGGGATCGTTGGGGACCATGTTCTTGTTGCAGGTGACGCTGACCGACTCGAGGGTCTCTTCGAGCTCCTTACCCGTCGTGCCTGTTTCGATGAGGTCTACAAGGATCAGGTGGTTGTCCGTCCCGCCGGAGACGAGGTCGAGCCCGCCCTCCAGGAGCCCGTCCGCCATCGCCTTGCAGTTCTCGACGATCTGGCGGGCGTAGTCTTTGAACTCTGGCTTTAGTGCCTCGCCGAGGGCTACGGCCTTGCCAGCGATGGCGTGCATCAGTGGGCCACCCTGCATCCCGGGGAAGACGCGGCTGTTTACCTTCTTGGCGAACTCCTCGCGGCAGAGGATCATGCCGCCGCGCGCCCCTCGCAGGGTCTTGTGCGTGGTAGTCGTCACCACCTCGCTGTAGGGAACGGGCGAAGGATGAACGTCGGCGGCCACGAGCCCAGCTATGTGGGCCATGTCCGTGAGGAGGAAGGCGCCTACCTCGTCGGCGATCTCGCGAAATCGGTCGAAGTGGAAGATGCGGGGGTAGGCGCTCGCGCCGGCAAGGATCATCCTCGGCTTCTCCCGGAGGGCGATCTCACGCAGCTCGTCGTAGTCTATGAAGCCGTCATCGCCGACGCCGTAGTGAACTATCGTGTAGGTGCGGCCCGAGAAGTTTAGCTTCATGCCGTGGGTGAGGTGGCCACCGTGGGAGAGATCCATCGAGAGGATCTTCTCGCCGGGCTCGAGAAGGGCCGCGTAGGCGGCCTCGTTGGCCTGACTCCCCGAGTGTGGCTGCACGTTGACGTGCTCCGCGCCGAAGAGCTCCTTGGCCCTGTCTATGGCGAGCTGCTCGACCACGTCCATGAACTCGCAGCCGCCATAGTAACGCTTGCCGGGGTAGCCCTCGGCGTACTTGTTGGTCATAACCGAGCCCTGCGCGGCGAGCACAGCGAGAGAGGTGAAGTTCTCGCTCGCTATAAGCTCGATGGTAGTCCGCTGGCGTTCGAGCTCCCCGTCGAGCGCCTCCTGGACCACGGAGTCCACAACCTCGGTGTAAGGCCCCAACATCTATCTACCTCCACTTTTCGGGTTCGGTGGCGCCTTCGACGCCTCGTCGCGCGGAAGCCGTATCACCCCAAAAGAATCGATAATATCCCTCGTCCTCCCAACCGGGCGTGCAACTTAAGTATAGACGTTGTCCGTAACGCCCTCAAACCGTATTAGCGTCAGCTTTCAGCACTCAGCTGTCAGCCTCCGCAACCAGATAAGACAGTGCGCCTTCGGTAAGGTCTTCGGTGGGACGCAGAAGCCGTACATCTGCGCCTGAGAGGTCAACGACGGCCGACGCTTCGCCGCTGCCTGGCTCTCCATCGACGACGAGGTCTACAGCCTCAGAGACCCTCGGGTCCACCTCATGGAGCGCCTTCGGAGCCGGCTCGCCCGAGAGGTTGGCGCTCGTCGCGTAGAGCGGCTCCCTGTAGGCGGCGAGCAACTCCCGCACGACCGGTCCCGCCGGAACCCGCACCCCGATGGTTCCCCCGCCGGGATGATCGAGCACGAGGGTCAGCGGTCCGGGCCAGTAGAGCGAGGCAAGCTTGCGGGCGAGCGGGGGGACGCGCGCGGCCAGCGCGAAGGCTTCTTCCGCAGAGGCGCAGAGCAAAGCAATAGGCTTGGCCGGGTCGCGGCCTTTGATCTGCTCTATTCGGCGAAGGCCAGACCCGGCAGCTACGAGCCCGACCACGGTCTCGGTGGGGACGAGCGCTACCGCGCCTCTACGCAATGCCTCGGCAGCACTAGTCGGAGAGACGTTCTCTGTCATAGGTTCCAACGCAGAAGCACAGCTCGTGGCGTGCCGGTGAGATCCGGCCGTGTGCCAAGCGGGGTAAAACCGGCGCGTCTGCCCAGCTCGAGTACCGCCTCGGCCTGTGCGTCACCGACCTCGAGGACCACGTCCGCTCCGTCCTTCAGCAGGGTGGTCGTCTCCGCGAAGATGCGCCGGAAGAAGGCGAGCTCGTCCGGGACGCTGTAGAGGGCGGCCGGAGGGTCCCACCTTCGCACCTCTGGCGCGAGGCCCTGCTCGGCGCCTTCTTCGTCAACGTAAGGCGGGTTCGAGACGAGGAGATCGACGGCTCCGTTCATAGGCTCGAGACCAGTGGCCACGTCGGTGTGGTGGAAGTGGACCGTTGCTCCATTGCGTTCAGCGTTGCGGCTGGCGGTCTGCAGCGCTGCTTCAGAGATGTCGGAAGCGTGGACCTCGCAGAGGGGGCGTTCCTGGGCTATGGAGATGGCGATGGCCCCCGAGCCTGTCCCGATGTCGAGCACGAGGCAGGGCTCGCCACGCGCGCCTATGAGCTCCAGCGCCGCCTCGACGACGCTCTCGGTGTCGGGGCGGGGGATCAAGGTCTCCTCGTTCAACTCGAGTCGCAGGTTCCTGAAGTAGGCGTAGCCGAGGATGCGCTGCACCGGCTCGCGTTCTTCGCGGCGGGAGATCCAGGCTTCGTAGAGCGACGCCTGCTCCTCTGTCAGGGGCTTCTTGTAGAGGGCTATCTCTGCGCGACCTAACCCGAGCAACTCGGATAAGAGGATCTCGGCTGAGGCGGTCGGCTCTGGGACGCCGGCGCGCTCGAGCCTCCTTGCGGCGTCCCGCGCAGCCCGTCCGGCGGACTCCCTAGCCCCCATCCTCACGCCTATGCGCCCCCCAGTGCTGCCGACGAACCTAATCCGGCCATGGTCGCGAGGGGAAAGCTGACGCCCGAAGCCTGATGCTTGAAGCCGCGCTTCGTGGAAGTCACTTCCACGGAGCGCTCTAGCCCGGCGTCCCTGCGGCCTCGGCGGCGAGCTTGTCCGCCCTCTCCTTGGCCGCGAGGGCCTGGGTGAACTCTTCGAGATCGCCGCCGAGGGTAGCCTCGAGGTTGTGGGAGGTCAGGCCGACGCGGTGGTCGGTTATGCGGCCCTGGGGGAAGTTGTAGGTGCGGACCTTCGCCGAGCGGTCGCCGGTGCCGACCTGGGCCAGCCGCATGGCCCCTTCCTGCTCCCTGCGCTCGCGCACCTCTCGCTCGAGGAGGCGCGAGCGGAGAATCCTCAGCGCCTGCTCCTTGTTCTGGAGCTGGCTTTTTTCATTCTGGCAGGTGACGACGAGACCTGTTGGCTTGTGGGTGATCCTTACCGCCGAGTCGGTAGTGTTGACGCTCTGGCCGCCTGGGCCGCTCGAGCGGTAGACGTCTATCTCGAGGTCGCCTTGGTTTATCTCGATCTCCACGTCCTCGGCCTCGGGCAAGACCGCGACGGTCGCCGTCGAGGTGTGGATGCGGCCCTGGCTCTCGGTCTTTGGGACCCGCTGGACGCGGTGGGTGCCGCCCTCGTGCTTGAAGACCGAGTAGGCCCTGTCGCCCTCAATCTCGACAACTACCTCCCTGAACCCCCCAACCTCGGCGGGGCTCGAGGCGAGGGTGCGGTGCTTGAAGCCGAGGCGGTCGGCGTAGCGGGTATACATCTCCATAAGTTCGCCGGCGAAGAGCGCGGCCTCGTCGCCACCCGCGCCGGCCCGGATCTCGAGGATCACGTCCTTGTCGTCGTTGGGGTCGCGGTCTATGAGCTCGGCCCTGATCTCCTCAGCCAGCTCCTCGGCCCTCTCTTGTGCTGCCTGCGCCTCAGAGGCGAAGAACTCCCGCTCTTCGGCGGTCTCGGCGGTTGGTTCGAGCTCTCGCGCCTCGCTCATCTCGCGCATGGCGTCGAGGAGGCTCTGGCAGAGCTCGGCACCGCGGCGCAGGCGGGCGTGTTCCTTGGCTACTTCCCTGTAGCGGCGCTGGTCGGAGAAGATGTCGGGGTCGGAGAGCTCTTCTGTAAGGGCGTTGTAGCGGCCAAGCGTCTCCTCGGCCAGTTTGACGACTTGATCGTCCACGCCTCAGATCACCAGCTTGTTGGTAGCCTCGTCCTTCTCGATCCTGGCCTCCTCCTCCATCGAGAGGACCTTCTTGAGCGAAGCCATAGCTACCTCGACCATCTCGTCCGTCGGCTCGCGCGTGGTCAGCTTCTGCAACTGCAGGCCGGGCCATACCAGGACCTTGACAATGGCGTTGTCCTGGTGCCTCGCGCTCCACATTATGAACTCGAAGGCGATGCCGGCTACGAGCGGGATGACGATGAGGCGGCTCAGGACCATGAAGAGCCACCCCTCGACCCCGAGCAGGGAGAAGGCTAGGATGCTGAGGACGAGCACGTAAAGGACGAAGCTCGTCCCGCAGCGGACGTGGCTGGTATCCAGCTTGCGGGCGTTCTCGGGGACGAGCTCCTCGCCTCGCTCGTAGACCTTGATCGCCTTGTGCTCGGCGCCGTGATAGGCGAAGAAGCGCTTTACGTCCTTGCTCATCCAGGTGATGCCGAGCAGATAGGCTATGAAGATCGCGATCCGCAAGGCGCCCTCGACGAGGTTGAAGAGGATGGGGTTCTCGATGCTCTCCCCCAGCAACGACCCCAGCCCCTTGGCCCCGAGCACGGGGGCGACGAGGAAGAGCCCGAAGCCTAGGACCATGGCGAAGGCGAGGGTGGCGGCGATCTCTTTCTTGGAGAGATCCTCCTCCTCGCCGAGCGCGATGTTGGTAGAGAGGGTGAGCGCCTTCATGCCGAGCCAGAGGGTCTCGCCCAACGAGAGGGCGCCGCGGATTATCGGGAGCCTGAAGAGCCTGCTCCGCCGCGTGACCGAGCGGAAACGCTCGGCCCTCAGGCCAAGCTCCCCTGTAGGCGTGCGGACGGCCATCCCCCAGAAGTTGGGGGAGCGCATCAGAACGCCCTCCATTATGGCCTGTCCGCCGACCCTCATGGTACTTACCTGTTCTGGCTGGCCTTGCGCCGGTTCTCGAACCGCTGCACTCTGCCGCCGGTGTCGACGATGCGCTGCCTGCCGGTGTAGAAGGGGTGGCTAGCGCTCGAGATGTCGAGCTCGACCAGAGGGTAGGTGTTGCCGTCCTCCCACTCTATGGTCCTCTCTGTCTGCACGGTCGAGCGGCTCAGGATCGCGAAGTTCGCGCTCCCGTCGCGAAAGACCACGGGCCTGTACTCAGGGTGAATGCCTTCTTTCATCCAAACCTCCGTCTATTGGATAGTCTATTACCCCCGCAAAGGGACGACCGTCCCCTATCCCCTCACGCGCTGCAGCTCGCGCAGGAACTCTGCGTTGGTGCGGGTCTCCTTTAGCTTCTGGATAAGTAGCTCTATCTTCTGGGAGCTCTCGAGGGCGTTGAGGATGCTACGGACCTGCCAGACGCGCTGGGCCTCGGCAGACTCCATCAGCAGCTCCTCCTTGCGGGTGCCCGAGTCCTCGATGTTTATGGCAGGGTAGATCCTGCGGTTCGCCATCTTGCGATCGAGCCTGAGCTCCATGTTGCCCGTGCCCTTGAACTCCTCGAAGATTACCTCGTCCATGCGGCTGCCGGTCTCGACCAGCGCGGTCGCAAGTATCGTGAGGGACCCGCCGTTCTCGATGTTGCGCGCAGCGCCGAAGAACTTCTTGGGTGGGTAAAGGGCTGCGGAGTCCACACCACCGGACAGGATACGGCCAGAGGCAGGGGCGGCGAGGTTGTAGGCCCTCGAGAGCCTGGTTATGCCGTCGAGCAGGACTACTACGTCCTCGCCCTCCTCGACGAGGCGCTTGACGCGCTCGAGAACGAGCTCGGCGACGGCAGTGTGGTTGTCCGCTGGCTGGTCGAAGGTAGAGGCCACTACCTCGGCCTCCTGCACGCTGCGCTGCCAGTCGGTGACCTCCTCGGGGCGCTCGTCGGCGAGCACTACCATCAGCTTGACCTCGGGGTAGTTGGCCGCGATGGACTGGGCTATCTGTTTGAGGATCGTGGTCTTACCGGCCTTCGGCGGGGAGACGACGAGCCCGCGCTGGCCCTTCCCGATCGGGGCGACGAGGTCTATCACCCGCGGGGCTATGTCGTTGGGCTTCCACTCCAGGCGCAGCCTTTCCTCCGGATAGAGGGGGGTGAGGTCGTCGAAGTTCGGGCGCCAGCGGCCCTTCTGGGGCTCCTTGCCGTTGACGGTCTCGATGCGCACCATCGCCGGGTACTTCTCGCCGTCGCGGGCGGGCCGGATCTGCCCCACTATAAAGTCCCCGCGCCTGAGGCCGAAGCGTTTGATCTGGCTGGTCGAGACGTAGACGTCGCCCTTGCTCTGGCTGTAGCCACCCGTCCTCAGGAAACCGAAACCGTCCGGCAGCACGTCGAGGACGCCGCTCTGGATCAGCTCCTCGCCGCCCCGCTCTGGGCGAGCGCCGCGCTCGGGCCGATGCTGGGGCTGATCCTGGCCCTTCTCCTGTCTCCGCTCCTGCTTGTGTCTCTGGACCTCGGCCGCGTCCTCCACCACCGCCGTGTCGGCCTCACCGAAGCCGTCCATGACGGGGGCCTGCGGGATACTAGGCGCTTCGCGGGTCTCAGCCGCTCCGCCGTTGGTGGTCTGCGCGGCGGGGGCGACGTCGTCGCGGGCTGACTGCTGGGCTGCCTGTTCCGTCGCCACCCTGTAGATCATCTGTGCAAGCTCTGGCTTGCGGTACTTGCGGTACTGCTCGATGCCGAGCTGGGAGGCGATCTGGTGCAGATCGCTCAGCCGCTTGCGCTCGAGGGTACTCAATTCGGTCATGCGTTACTCTCCTCCTGGTTTACGAATGCGCGATTGGTGTCTTTCGTGTCTGCTCTGGTTCATCAAAGCTGGAAACCCTGCAGCCCGACTTCGGGCTCGAGTGCGTGGATGGTATCGATGAATCTTACCACACGAGGCTCGGTGGACATTACCACCGTGTTGGTCCTGGCCCCACCCCTGAAGTACTCGACCCCCTTCAAGGTCTCGCCCGGCGTTACCCCGGTCGCCGCGAAGACCACGTCATCGCCACGGATGAGGTCGTCAAGGGTGAGCTTTCGCTCGGGGTCGTCGAGGCCGTACTCCTTTAGCCTCTCGACCTGCGAGCGTTGCGTCGGCCACATCCTCGCCTGCATCTCCCCACCGAGGCACTTGAGGACGGCGGCGCCAAGGATGCCCTCGGGCGCCCCTCCTATGCCGATGACGGCGTGGATCTCGGCGCTGCGCAGGCCGACTGCGATGGCGGGGGTGAGGTCTCCCTCGGGCCTGATGTGGATGCGCGCACCGGTGCCCCTGATCTCCTCGATCAGGCCCTCGTGTCTGTCCCGGTCGAGAACGGCCACGGTTATCTCCGAGGGTCTACGCCCCATCGCCTCGGCTATGGCCTCTATGTTCTGCGAGACTGGGGCGTCTATGTCTATCCTGCCACTCGCTCTCGGGCCGACTATGAGCTTGCTCATGTACATGTCCGGCGTCCTGAGCATGGTCCCCTTCGGCGCGACCGCCACCGCAGAGAGCGAACCCTCCTGGCCCTTGACCAGGAGCTGCAACCCTTCGACGGGTTCGACCGCCAGATCCACCTCCGGCCCTCCGGCGCCCATGGTGTCCCCTACGCTCAGAATCCCCGGCCGCGTCTTGAGGTCACGCATCCTGCCCTGTTCGTCCGTGGCCCGCTCGCGCAGGATCGCCACCGTACCCCTAGCCGAGACCCTCTCGAGCTCATCGCGATATGCCTCGGTGGCGAGCGTGTAGGCCTTCTCGGGAGCTCCAGACCCCTCCAGGCGGGCGACCTGGAGCGCGACCCGCTCGGTTACGGCAGCGTACTCGAACGCTACCGACGCTGTGGACGAACCAGGATTCGACACGCTGATGTACCTCTACCCAACCCTCCGTACCCACCATGACGCCCACGCACGAAGCGGCCGTCTGCCGGGCAAGGTCTTGTCGAAACGGTGCAGAGCGGCTCCTGGTGGGAACCGTCTATCAGACGCCACTATTATACACCAGCGTCCACGGATCGACCAGCGCCGGCCTCCCGCGCGAGCCGGAGGAGCGCCTCGTCGAGCCCTTCTCCCACCGGATCGTTGTCGCAGTAGAGGACCGGTCTGCCCTCATCGGAGCCCCTGCGCGTAACCACGTCCACAGCCGCAGCTTTGATCTCCGTCAGGTACGCATCGACGCCAGCCATCCCGTCGAGGTCCTCTACAAGGCGCTTCCTATCTGACAGGTTCCCCGAGGTCGCTACCACCTCGCACCCGTATCGCTCCTCGAGATACCTGGCGAGCTTGTCGAGCACCCTCTGCGGCGCCGTCGAGACGTAGGCTACGCGCAGGCCCTCTACCTCACCCACCGGACGCGGCCTGAACACGGCGGGGATCACGGGCAGGCCTGGTGAGACCCCGCGCACCCCCTCTACGATACCCCTTACCTTCTCCTCATCCGCCATGGGCTCCTCGCTCATGGTCAGCACGAGCAGGTCGGAGATCATCAACCGGTAGGCTCCGAGATACCCGACTATGTACTCGGGGTCCTGGTGCGCCCCTGCAACCAGCACGCGCCTCCCCACCTCCACAGGCGGGATCGCAGCCCCCGAGCCGTCGAAGACCGTCACCCCCGTATCGAGACCGTTGGCGATCCGCGCCCCATCGAGCACGTTGGAGACGAAGGGCTCCCCCGCCAGCCCCCCGCCGCACCTGCGACACCCCACGGTCGTTACCCGGCTCAGGGCCGCCGTCTCGTAGTAGTCGCTCGCCGCGTGCGACCCCCGCGCGAGGGCTTCGAGCAGATATGCGCTCCCTACCTCCATCTCGTGGCCAGAGATCACCTCGGGGCGCGGCGGCCCTCCGCGGCCCATGGAGACGACCCCGGGATCGAATCCTTCCCGCGCGAGGAGCCGGGCGAGATAGCCCGATACCGCAGTCTTTCCGACCCGCTTTCCCGTCCCAATGACCGCGAGCGCCGGCTTGGTGGATACGTTGTGGAGCTCAGGAGGTCTCAGCTCGAAGTCGCTGCCAAGGTAGCGCGTCCCGGCCGAGAGAGCCAGCGACGCGATCCGCATCCTCTCCCTGTAGCCGACCACCGGCTCGTCAGAGAGGTCCACCACGACGTCCACGGTGTGCTCCGAGAGCGCCGCTCTCACGGCCGAGACCGGGTCTCTGTCTGTGACGAGGGGCAGGCCGTAGTCCGTCCCCTCCTTCAGCTTCTCCGTGCCGCCGAGAAAAGCGGCTGCCACCCCTTCGGCGTCCAGAGACTCGCGTACGCTCTGCATCGCCTCGATGACGACGGGCGGGTAGTGCTCGCCGTCGATCAGGAAGAGCGCGCGCAAGCCCCGGTCCCTCTGACCCTACTCCCCACCGTAGTTGATGTCCGCGTCCACCCCGATCTCGGCGTCTATCCTGTCCTCGTAGCGCGAGTACTCCCTGGTATCCGAGTCGAAGTCTATAGTGATCTCGCGCTCCTTGAATGGGTATTTGCGGAAGACCCTGACGCGCCCGTCCTCGATCTCGATGATGTTGTAGCAGGGCCTCGTGTTGCCGCGCAGGCGCGTCGTCGAGGCGGTCCCCGCGTTGACTATGAACATGTCCTCGAGCTTCCACGAGTAGGGGACGTGCTTGTGCCCCGAGAGCACCAGGTCGGCGCCTACGTCGTCGAGTAGCTCGAGCACGTCACCGGCATCGAAGATGATGTTCCGCTCGCGGCCCGTGCCGGGTATGGGGATCAGGTGGTGGTGGATCACGAAGATCTTGAGCTTCTCCTCCGACCCCGAGAACGCCTCGCGGATGAACTCGTAGTGCTCACGTCCTACACGCCCGTCGTTGAGGTCAGGCTCCGAGGAGTCAACCCCAACTAGTACGGCGTCCTCGAAGTCTATGCACGAGTACCTCTCCCCGAAGAGCCGCTCGAAGTGAAGGTAGCCGACGTTGCGCGAGTCGTGGTTGCCGGGGATCACCATGATGTGCTCGCACTGGAAGCGCTGGATGTATTCAGCCGCCATCTCGAACTCCTGGCGGTATCCGGCGTCGGTGAGGTCGCCCGAGACCACTACCGCAACGGGTTCGAGGTCGTTTATCTCGAGGATCGAGCGCTCCAGAAGGTCGGGTATGAACTTCGGGTTGCCGCAATGGATGTCCGAGATCTGGCAGATCGTCAGCCGGCCTCGCGCGCTCATGTCCTCCCCGGTGCTCCTAGCCCAGAAACCGTCGCGATGAGTATAGCAGAGCGCCTTTCGCGGTCCGCTCCTACCCGTCCAGCAGGTCGGATGGATAGTCTGCGTCGGTCACGGGAGCGAAGCGCTCCAAGCCAAACCTCGAGAGGACGCTACGGCACAGCGGGTCGGCCTCCGTCCCCAGAAGGCTGTCGCGCAAGCCCTCCTTGATACCGGCATCGAGCGCGGAGCGGACCACGACAGGCTGTATCGGGTAAGGACCCCACGACTCGATCACCCTTACCTTCTCCCGGAGATCAGGTCTCTCGTCCAGCCTTATCCGCAGGACGTTCGAGTCTATGGCCGCAGCGTCGACCTCGCCGCGAGCTACGAGATCTATGGACCTCAGGTGGCCGCCCGAGCAAGCCAGGCGGCCGAGGAAACCCTCGTTCGCGTCCATCCGGGAGAGCTGGATCAGGATGCTGTGGTAACCACTTAGGGAGCAGACGTCGTTGTAAGCTAGAGCCCCGCCCCTGAGGTCGCCGAACCCTCGAACCGGCCCATCCCGGCGCGCTATCACGTCGCAGAAGTAGAGAGGCTTTCCCGCGTTGCGCTCGTCCTCGAAGACGGGGGCCACCCCTAGCAACTCGACAGGGGCACGGCTCAGCTCGCGCAGCCGCACGAACGAGGGCGCGCACATGAACCCGGCGTCGGCCTCTCCCTCCGAGAAAGGGTCCTCGCCACCCTTCTCGGGGCCCGAGACCCTGGCCTCTACCCGAAGGGAGGTGTGGCGGCAACCCAGGGTGCGCCTGACGTGATCCACGACCGCCTCGAAGAGGGCTTGCGGGATACCGGGCGAGAGGTAGGTGATAAAGCGAAGCTCCTCGAGACCACCGACGGGATACCGACAGGGTAGGCTGCTCTGGCGCACGCTTACATCTTCTCTGGCGCCTGGACCCCCAGTAGATACAGGCCCCCAGCGAGCACCATCTTGGTCGCGGCGCACAACGCGAGTCGCCGCTCCCGCAACGCCTCGTCGTCGACGAGCACCCTGTGCACCGTGTAGAACTGGTGGAAGCGGGTGGCGAGCGTCTCGAGGTAGGTCGGCAGCGAGTGCACCTCGCGGCGAGCGGCGGCGCTCTGGATGACACGCGGGAAATCCAGCACCTCCAGCGCGAGCAGCCGTTCCTCGGGCGCTACGTCTCCAGAGGAGATATCACCCACTTCACCTGGGCTCGTCCCTGCCCGCTCGAAGATACTCGAGATACGGGCGTGGGCGTACTGCACATAGAAGACGGGGTTCTCTTCCGACTGCCTTATGGCGAGGTCGAGGTCGAAGCTCATCTCGGTCTTGTGCGAGGAGCGCACGTAGAAGTAGCGGGCGACGTCAACACCTACCTCGTCCATGAGCTCGTCGAAGGTCACGAACGTCCCCGCGCGCTTGCTCACTTTGACCTGCTCGCCGCCGCGCAGGAGCTTGACGAGTCGTATAAGCTCCACGTCGAGGAACTCCCGCGGCAACCCCAGCGCCACGAGACCAGCCCTTACGCGCGGGGGGTAGCCCGCGTGGTCCGCTCCGAGCACGTCAACTGCGGTCCTGAAGCCCCGCTCCCACTTGTCTCGGTGGTAGGCGAGGTCGGGCCCCATATACGTGTAGGAGCCGTCTCCCTTGATCAGCACCCTGTCCTTGTCGTCCCCGAACCTGGATGAGGCCAGCCACAGAGCGCCCTCGCTCTCGTAGACGTGACCGCGCTCTTCGAGCTCCTCCACAAGCTCTTCCACCGCCCCAGATTCGTAGAGGCTCTTCTCGCTGAAGAAGGTGTCGAAGCGCACGCGCGCCCTGGCGAGCGCCGCCCTGATGTCGTCTATGCACCATCGCGTCGCGAAGGCGCTGATCTCGGGAAGAGCTTTCTCCGGGGCCATGTATAGGTAGCGGTCGCCAGCTTCCTCCGAGAGCGCCCGTGCTATCTCGGGCACGTACTCGCCGCGGTAGAGGGCCTCTGGATCGGAGACCGGCCACTCTCTGTCGTAGAGCCCGGCGTAGCGGGCGGCTACGGACTCGCCGAGGAGCCGGATCTGGTTCCCCACGTCGTTCAGGTAGCACTCCCGCGAGACTGCCCTGCCCGAGTACTCGAGGATGCGGGCGAGCGAATCCCCGTAGGCTGCGTGCCGGCCATGCGCCACGGTCAGAGGCCCCGTAGGGTTGGCGCTCACGAACTCGAGCAGGATGGGATCCCCCTCAGGCTCACCCCGCCAGTACCCCTCGCCCTCGCGGAGCAACTCCGCCACCTCATCCCAGAGGGCCTCGGGCGAGAGCCAGAAGTTGACGAACCCTGGGCCGGCGACCTCAGCCCGCCGCACGAACGGAGCTTCCAGCGCCTCGACGAGGTTCTCAGCTACCTCCCTCGGGTTACGCCGGAGCACGCGGGCGTTCGCCAGGGCCACGTTGGTCGCGAAGTCCCCGTGGCTGGGGTCGTTTGGCCGCTCGACGTGCACGCCGTCCAGCTCTACCCCGTAAGCGCTGCGCACCGCCTCGCGCACGGCCCCTGCCAGCCGCTCCTCGAAGCTCATTCCTCGCCCTTTAGCAGCTCGCCCAACAACCGCCGGTTCTCCGCGGCCAGCCGCTCGGTCTTTGCCCCGTCGCGCTCGAGACGAACCTCGAACACATCCCCCGGTGAAGCCCCCTCGGGCAGCAGCTCGCGCGGCGCGTCAAAGCTCCGCTTCCCGTGCGGATAGAGCAGCAGTACGGCCCAACCATTATCCTCGAACCTGTCTATCTGCACCTGCATATATGGGATGTTAGCACGCTCCGGCTTCGCCTCCGCTTTTAGCACGCTACACCCTTTTAGGGCTCCGCTCTCAGCACGCTCAAGCCTATAAGGCTTCCGCTTGTCAGCACGCCACCATGGGGGTGGCTTGTCAGCATTTCAGCTTTTCTATGATCTTGCTGACAAGCTGAGAGCGAGGCCTAGACTAGCGGCCGATGCGTGCTGA
>Ga0126312_10000346_pt1 | contig 26184 bp, 26 predicted proteins | sample Plot104A_FD_92537 | JGI IMG/M metagenome (GOLD analysis project Ga0126312, IMG submission 92537) | Serpentine soil microbial communities from UC McLaughlin Reserve, CA, USA - Plot104A | ecosystem: Environmental > Terrestrial > Soil > Grasslands | place: USA: UC McLaughlin Reserve, Lake County...
ACGACGTGGTCGAACGACGGCAAGAACACGATGGACGAGATGGTCGAGCGCGCCCGCTCGCGCGGCTACGACTACCTCGCGATCACCGACCACTCGCACTACCTGCGCGACGGCAAGCTCGAGCGCTACTTCGAGGAGATCATCGCGCTCGACAAGCGGGTCGCGCCGTTCCGCGTCCTGCGCGGGATCGAGGTCAACATCAAGGCCGACGCCACGCTCGACGTCGACGACGAGACGCTGTCGCTGTTCGACTGGGTGATGGCGTCGCTGCACACGAGCTTCGCCAAGAATCCGACCGAGCGCGTGCTCGCCGCGCTGGAGAATCCGCACGTGGACTGCATCGGGCACCTGACCGCACGGAAGATCAACCGGCGCGGCCCGGCTGAGGTTGCCGTCGACCGGGTGATCGCCAAGGCCGTCGAGACGGGCACCTTCCTCGAGATCAACTCGCAGCCCGACCGCCTCGACCTAAGAGACGCACACGCGCGCGCCGCCGGTGAGGCGGGCGTGCTCGTCGCCGTCAACAGCGATGCCCACCAGCTGAGCGCGCTTGCCTGGCCGGAGATCGGGATCGCGCAGGCGCGGCGCGCCTGGTTGACGAAGGAGCAGCTCCTGAACACGCGGCCGTGGGCGGAGATCGAGCAGCTCCTCCAGCGGTGAGCTTCCGCGAAGACGGCGCCGCCGCCCTCGACTGGGTCGCCGACTATCTCGAGCGGCTGCGCGAATTTCCCGTCCTCGCCCAGGTCGAGCCGGGCGAGATCCGCTCGCGGCTGCCGGCGGAGCCGCCCGAGACGCCCGAGTCCTTTCCGTCGATCCTCGGCGACATCGACAGGGTCCTGATGGACGGGGTTACCCACTGGCAGAGCCCGCGCTATTTCGCGTACTTCGCGAGCACCGCTTCGGAGGCCGGGATCCTCGCTGAGCTGCTGGCCGCGAGCCTCAACCAGGTCGGCATCCTCTGGCGCGCGTCCCCGGTCCTCCAGGAGCTCGAAGAGGCGACGCTCGACTGGCTGAGGCAGCTGCTCGGGCTCCCCGACGGATTCCACGGCCACATCGAGGACAGCGCGTCCGTCGGCACGCTCGCCGCGCTCGCGGCTGCGCGCGGGGCCGCGCCGGGCCGGCGGCTGGTCGTCGCCTCCGAGCACGCGCACTCGTCGATCGACAAGGCGGCGCGGATCCTTGAGCTCGAGCTGCGTAAGGTGCCGGTCGACGACGAGTTTGCGCTACGGCCCGAGCTGCTGGAGCTGAAAGACGCGTGCGCGGTCGTCGCGACGATCGGGACGACTTCGGCCGCGTCGATCGACCCGGTCCCTGCGATCGCCGGCGCGTGCGACGCGGCCGGAACCTGGCTCCACGTCGATGCGGCCTACGCGGGCTCAGCGGCCGTTTGTGAGGAGCTGCGCCCGCTGTTCGCGGGCTGGGAGCGCGCGGACTCGGTCGTCGTCAACCCGCACAAGTGGCTGTCGACGCCGATGGACTGCTCGGCCTTGTGGACGCGGCGGGTCGGTGCGTTCCGCGACGCCTTCAGCCTCGTGCCCGAGTACCTGCGCGTGGGCGAGGAGGTCGTGAGCTTGAACGAGGTCTCCGTTCCGCTCGGCCGTCGCTTTCGCGCGCTGAAGCTGTGGTTCGTCCTCCGCTCGCTCGGGCGCCGGGGCCTGCAGGCGATGATCCGCGAGCACGTCCGCCTCGCCGCCGAGTTCGAGCGTTGGGTCGAGGAAGAGCCGGGCTGGGAGGTCTGCGCTCCGCGGCGCTTCTCGCTGGTCTGCTTCCGCAAGGAAGGGAGCGACGAGGAGAACGAGGCATTGCTCGCCCGCGTCAACGCGAGCGGCGAGGTCTTCCTGTCGCACACCCGCCTCGACGGGCGCTACGTGATCAGGCTGGCAATCGGCAGCGCCCGGACGACGGAGGACGACGTCAGGCTCGCCTGGGACGTCCTCAAGCGCGAGTGCGCTACGCGCCGTAGTTAGATCTCCTAGTTAGACGAGCTCGACCGCAGGCAGCGTGCCGAGCAGCTGCTCGACGGCCGTGCGATCTCCTGTCACGGTCGCGCGGCTGAGGTCGCGGTCGACGAAGAGGTGGTAGAACCCCTCGGAGTCTGTCTCGATCACGGCGTCGGGATCCTCGACCTCGCCGGGCCGCGCGTCGCCGTTGACGAGCGAGGCCTCCTCGTCGCCGACACGGAAGACAAAGCGGCCGGAGCAGTCCGGTGCCGCGTAGCCCACCAACCGGATCGCTCCTTCCAGCCAGCCTGGATGGAGCTCCTCCTGCTTCGGCGGTCCGAGCGACCGGGCACCCCAGCGCGCCATCTCGAATAGGACGCCCTTCAGCTCACGGCCGTACTCCGTCAGCTCGTACACCTGCGAAGCAGCGGGCGGCGGCAGCCGGTACTTGTGCACGACTCCTGCCGCCTCCAGGTCCTTGAGCCGACTCGCGAGGATGTTCGTCCCGATGCCGGGCAGTCCGCCGGCGAGGTCCGTGTAACGCTTCGGCCCGCCCATCAGGTCGCGGACGATCAGTAGCGACCAGCGCTCCCCGATCACGTCGAGCGAGTGAGCGACCGGACAGTACTGGCAATAGTGCTTCACGACGGGAAGTGTAGCCCACTCGCTTGCGTTCTGCAACATCAGACTTGCGAAATAAAAGTACAACGTGTAAGTTCGGTAGCACCTCAAAGCGAAAGGAAAGCGAAGATGTTGGCTTCACACGGACGCAAGTGGCTCGCATTGGCGCTCCTCGCGTCGGTGCAGTTCATGGTCGTGCTCGACATCGCGATCGTGAACGTGGCCCTCCCGTCGATTCAGGTCGACCTGGGCTTCTCGCAGGAGAACCTGCAGTGGGTGATCAGCGCGTACGCGCTCTTCTTCGGTGGGTTCCTGCTCCTCGGCGGCCGCACCGCGGACCTCCTCGGGCGGCGTCGGTTGTTCGTCGTCGGCCTGATCGTCTTTAGCGGCGCCTCGCTGCTGTCAGGATTCGCCTGGAGCGATCAGGCCCTGATCGTCGCCCGCGCCGCTCAGGGACTCGGTGCCGCGATGATCACGCCCGCGGCGCTCGCCATCCTGATGACGACGTTCCAGGAAGGGCGGGAACGGAATACAGCCCTGGGCGTCTGGGGCGCAGTCGGCGCCTTCGGGGCCGTGGCCGGCGTTCTGCTAGGCGGCATCCTCACCGACCTGCTCAGCTGGGAGTGGATCTTCTACATCAACGTCCCCGTCGGCCTCGCGGCGGTCGCCCTGACGCCGCTCCTACTGGCCGAGAGCCGGGACACGAACGTGCGCAGCTTCGACGCGCCGGGTGCGGTCCTCGTGACGAGCGGGATGGTGACGCTCGTCTACGCGATCACGCAGGCGAACCAGTACGGCTGGGGCTCGGTGGAGACCATCGGACTCTTCTCGTTGGCAGCTGTGCTCCTCGTGCTCTTCGCAGGCTGGGAGGCTCGGGCCAAGGAGCCGCTGATGCCGTTCTCGATCTTCCGGATCCGGACGGTGGCGGCGGCGAACATCTCGGGGCTGATCCTCGGGACTGTCTCGTTCTCGATGTTCCTGATGCTCACGCTGTACATGCAGCAGGTGCTCGACTACTCGCCGATGAAGACCGGGGTCGCGTATCTCGCGGTGGCCGGGACGGCAATCATCTGGTCGACGGTGGCCGCGCAGCTCGTCACCCGGATCGGCGTCAAGCCCGTGATCATCGCGGGGATGGCGTTCCTCACCGGCGGACTGCTCTACTTCACGCAGGTCTCGGTCGGCGGGTCGTACGTCGGTGACCTGCTGCCGGGCTTCCTGCTGATCGCGGTCGGGCTCGGCTTCTCCTTCGTCCCGATCTCGATCGCCGCGCTGGCCGGTATCCAGGAGTCCGAGGCGGGTCTCGCGTCGGGGCTCTTCAACACGTCGCAGCAGATCGGCGGCGCGCTCGGGATCGCCGCGCTCTCGGCGATCGCGACCTCGACGACCGAGAACGGCGTCGCCTCCGGGACCGCCGTGCCGCAGGCGCTGACCGACGGCTTCCAGAGCGCGTTCGTCTGGGGCGGCATCATCGCGGCCGTCGGGATCCTGGTCGGGCTCGTGCTCGTCCGGCAGAGCGACCTCGAGGCACCGGTCGAGGAGACCGTTCCCGAGCCGATCCTCGAAGCAGCCTAGAGCGACCTCAGCAACTCGAGTGCTCCCGCGGGGCCGTCGACTATCACGTCGGCGGCCTCGCGCAGTTCTGGAGGTCCTTCGGGCGAAGCCACGGCGACGCGCACGGCGACCTCCAGCCCGTCGAGGCCGCGGAAGCCGTCGAGGTCGGTGGTGTCGTCGCCGGCGTAGAGCGCACGGTGGAGGCCGCGATCGATCAGCAGCGCTTGCACGGCCGTGCCCTTGTCGGCCTCGATCGGGGGTCGCAGCTCCAGCACCTTGCGTCCGAAGCGCGCGAGCAAGCCCTCCAGCCGGGCAGCCTCTGCGACCCGCTCGAGCTTCTCTCTGGCCGCCTCCTCGTCGTCGACCCCGCGGTAGTGGAACGACACGGTCAGGCCCTTGTCCTCGACGGGCCAGTCGACCTGCTGGCCGAACTGGTGGAGGCGGCTCCGCCACGGGTCGGCCTCCGGCGCGAGCTCGAGGCCGTGCGAGCCGACGTAGACGACGCCGCGCACGCCGACGATGCGCTCGGCGTCAGCGCTCGTCCTGCCGCTCACGCAGGCGACGAGCGAGTATTTCCCGGCGAGGCGCTCGACCTCGGCCCGCGTCTCGTCCGGAACGTGCGCATCCTCGGGCCGGAGCACGATCGGTGCGAGCACTCCGTCGACGTCCAGCAGCACCGCTGCGCGTTGGGGGTCCTCCGCGAAATTGCGAAGCAGCTCCTCCACCGGGCCAGGATATGGCGTTGTCGGCCGGGACCGTCGTATGCTCCTCGAATGACGCGTCGAGTCGAGGAAGTCTGGATTCCGCTGGTCGACGAGCCGATCGGCAGCATCGTCGCGCGGATCCAGGAGGAGGATGTGGAGATCGACCGGCTGGTGTCGACGCCGCAGCGGCTGCTCGCGTTTCGCACGTTTGCCTACATTCGCGTCGGCCTCTTGCTCGGGCAGCTCCTGGTCGACGACGACCTGGACCCGTATGACGGCTCGGAGACGTGGATCGACGCGCTCCTTCGGAATCCGAAGCACCGCGCCGAGGTCGAGCGCGAGGTGCGCGCGGTCGCCGAGGAGATTGCGGCCGATCCCACCTACGGAGACGAGGACGAAATCGCCCCGGACGAGAACGTGCGCGAGCGCTTCCGCGAGTTCGCGCGGCGGCGCCTCGAGACCTGAGCTCGTTCAGCCTTGAGCGTGGGCGTGCGCGTCCGCGGGCACTCGCACCCGGGTCGCGAGCAGCGCCGCCAGCGCGGTCGTGATCGGCACCGCGGCGGTCAGGCCGATCCAGCCGACGAGCATGGCCACGACCTGGCTTGCGACAGCTTCGGTGTTGATCGCATCGGAGAAGGAGACACCCCCGAAGCTGGAGACGAGCACGACCGGCAGTGAGCCACCGACGTAAGCCAGCACGAGGGTGTTCACGGTCGCCGCGATGTGGTCCTGCCCGACCATCACGAGCAGGTTCACCACCAGCGACCGGTGCACGCGGATAAGTGTGTCAGCGGGGTCGTACGATGGCCGTTGCGCTCGTGAGGACGAACGCGCCCGCGGCGAACAGGACGATCGTCCCGCCCGGCGGCAGGTCCGCGTAGTACGCGGCGCTGAGACCGGCGAGCACGCAGCCGAGGCCGATCGCCATCGAGAGCAGCAGCGTCGACTGCAGGCTCCACGCGACTCGGCTCGCAGCCGTCACGGGGAGCACCATCAGCGCGGCGATCAGGAGGATCCCGACGATGCGCATCGAGACCGCGATCGTTAGCGCAGCGAGGATGACGAGCACCACGTTGAGGAACGCCACGGGCACGCCCGCCACCCGCGCGCCCTCCTCGTCGAGCACCGTGCCCGCGAGCGCCCGGTAGAGCAAGCCGATCGTGACCAGCCCGGCGCCGCCGAGGAGGGCGACGACGACGACGTCGGTCCCGGTGACCGTCAGTACCGAGCCGAATAGGAAGGCGAACAGGTTCACGTCGAGCGCGCCCGCGATCGAGACGAGCACGACCCCGCCCGCGATCCCTGTGTAGAAGACGAGGGCAAGCGCCTGGTCGCCGGCCGTCCGCTGGCGCGCGCGAAGCCACTCGATCGCGATGCCGCCGACCACCGCGGCCGCGAGCGCGGTGATGACCGGCGACACGTCGAGGAGGTAGCCGGCGGCGACTCCGGCGAAGGCCACGTGGCCGAGCCCGTCTCCGATCAGGCTCATGCGCCGCTGGACGAGGAAGAAACCGACCGCGGGGGCGAGCACGCCGACGACGGCCCCCGCCGCGAAAGCCAGCCGCATGAACTCCGATTCAAACATGGACGTGCGAGGGGTCGTGCCACAGCCCCGGCAGCGCGGCAGGCGGTCCGTCGAAGACGATGCCGCCGCGGACGAGGACGAGCCGCTCGACGTAGCGCTCTATCGCGCCGAACTCGTGCGAGACGTACAGGACGGTAACCGACAGCTCCCGATGGAGGCGGTCCAGAAGCTCGGCTAGCGCCTCCTGCGCTTCCGCGTCCACCCCGGTCGTCGGCTCGTCGAGCACGAGGAGAGACGGCTCGCCCGCCAGAGCCTTTGCGATGAAGGCGCGCTGCTGCTGGCCACCCGACAGCCGCCGCAGCGGTCGCGAGGCCACGTCGCCCAGCCGGACTCGCTCGATCGCCTCGTCGACGATCGCGCGGTCACGGCGCCGCAGCGGGCCGAGCAGACCACCGGCGGCAAGCCGACCCGCCGAGACCACCTCGCGGACGGTCGCGGGCGCGTCGATCATCAGCTGGGCGCGCTGCGCGAGGTAGCCGAGCGTCGAGCGGCGGGAGAATGCGTGTGCCGGCTCGCCGAAGAGCAGCGCCGTGCCCGTGGTCGGCCTCATCAGTCCCAGCACGATCCGGACCAGGGTCGTCTTGCCGCCGCCGTTCGGCCCGGCTATGGCAACCAGCTGCCCCGTCGGGATCTCGAGGCTCACGCCGCCGAGCGTCGGCTTCCCGGGCACGTACGCGAAGCCGACGTCGCGAAGCTCGACCGTCAGCGGCAACCGAGCGCCTGCCGGAGCGCGGAGAGATTGGCGCGCATGATCGAGAAGTAGTTCTGGCCGTCGGCCAGCTCGTCCTTCGAGAGCCCCTCGATCGGATTGAGCGCGGCCGTTCGTGCACCCGCTTCGCGCGCGACGGTCTCGGCCAGCCTCGGCGAGACGAGCGTCTCGAAGAAGACGGTCGTCGCTCCGTGCTTCTTCACCTGGTCGACCACGTGCTCGAGGTCGCGCGCGGACGGCTCGGCCTCGGGGGACAGGCCCGTCACCGGTATCTGCTCGAGGTCGTACCGCTGCGCGAGGTAGCCGAAGGCGGCGTGGCTCGTGACGATGTCGCGACGGTCGCAGCGGCGGAGCCCTCGCTCGAATTCGGAGTCGAGCCGCCGTAGCTGCTTCGCGTAGCTGCGCCCCGCCTGCGGCCGGCCGAGCACCGACCCGACGCGGTCGGCCATCTGCGCGAAACGGAGCGGATCCAGCCAGACATGGGTGTCGACTCCGGCTCCTTCGCTCTCCTCGGCCTTCAGCAGCTCGAGACCCTGAAGCAGGTCGACCGTCTTCCCGTCGGCTCCCTCGACTGCATCCTCAATCGCCGGTTGGAAGCCTGATCCGAGGTAGAGCACGACGTCGGCGCGTCGGACGTTGTCGACGTCGCGCGGCGAGAGCTCGACGTCGTGCGGCTCGGCGCCCGCGGGTGTGAGGTTCCGCACGTCGGCCGAGTCGCCGCCGATGCGCTCTGCGAGAAATGCCAGCGGATAGAAACCCGCGACCACCGAGCGCCGGCTGCCGCCGAATCCTCCGGTCGCCTCGGCACCGCCGCCGCATCCGGCCAGTAGGAGCCCGACCGCCAAGATGAGAACGATTCGCGTTATCATCGAAGCCGGAGCGTAGCGAGGAAGGGATGAGCCTGCAAACTCCAGCCGTACCATTCGGCGAGGCGATGGAGAACTGGTCGGACGCCACACTCGAGCGCGTGCGCATCGCCGGCTACCGCGGCGGTGCCGCACAGCGTGCGATCATCGACCTGCTCGCCTCCGAGTCGTGCTGCCTGACCGCGCAGGAGATCTTCGACCGTCTACGCGGAGCCGAGCGCCGCGTCAGCCTGGCGAGCGTGTACCGGACGCTCGACCGCCTGAGCGAGCTCCGGCTGGTCCAGCGGGTCGAGGTCGGACAGGGGAGCGCGCGTTTCGAGCGCTCCGCGGCCGAGAATCACCATCATCATCTCGTCTGCAACGACTGCGGCCGGGTCGAGGCGTTCTGCGACGATCGTCTCGAGCAGGCGATTCACGGTGTCGCGAGAAACGTTCGCTATGACGTGGAGGCTCACGACGTGGTTCTCCACGGCGCCTGCGCCGACTGCGCCACTGCTTGACGAACGAACCTTCGTAGCGTTCGACGCCCCGCGAATGCCCGCATAATGACGACGATGCGGATGGCCCTCCTCACCGTGGCCGGTGCGCTCGGCATGCTCGCGATCGGGTCTGCGGGCGCGTCACCGACTGCCCCGGCGGCGGGCCCGCTCTCGCACGGCCTCGCGATCCGGGTCGCTGTCCCGGGCGCAGCGGGAGCAGCCGCCGCCTCGGTGACCGCGCCGAAGGACGCCGTCGCGACGGGCGGGGCGTTCGCCTATCCCGGCGACGGCTCGATCGCGCGCGCCTCGTCCGTGACCGCCGGCGCCTTCGCAGTCACGAGTGCCGCCTCGCCGTCCGCGAGCGCCACCAGCGAGGCACAAGGAGTCGTGCTGTTCAACGGCGAGATCACGGCCTCGACGGTCACCGCCAAGGTCAAGGCGCAAGCGGGCGCGAAGGGTGCGAGCGGCGATAGCACCGGTTCGCAGGTCGCGGGGCTGACGATCTCGGGTGCGGGCGTCGCGGCCGGGCCGGGCGGGCGGTTCAACCTCGGCGACTGGGGCTACCTCGTCACGCTGGCGCAGGCGGCCTCGCCGATCTCGAAGGCCGGCGGCAAGGGCTACATCGTCTCCCAGGCCGCCCTCCTTGTGCACCTGAATCTCGATCACGGCGGCCTTCCCGCGGGCAGCGAGATTCTCGTCGGGTACGCGGACGCCTTCGCCGAGGCGGCCGTCGCGCCGCCGCCGCCCCCTAAGACGCGACCTGCCAGGCCGGTCCGGAAGCAGGCGCCGCCGGACGACCGGCTCCGTCCCAAGCAGAAAGAGCCGGCGGACGCGGAAGGGCTCCAGCCCGGCAAGATCCCGCCCCTCCTCCCGGTACCGCACGGCCTCGACGTTCGGCTCACGAGCGGGCGGTACGTGTTCCCGGTCTACGGAGCCGCCGGGTACGGGGACACCTTCGGCGCCGGCCGCGCCGACACGGGCTGGCACCACGGTGAGGACATCTACGCGCCGCTGGGCGCGCCGATCCTGGCCGTCACGGACGGCACGGTGTTCCAGGTCGGGTGGAACGACCTCGGCGGCCTACGCGTCTGGCTGCGCGACCGCTACGGGAACGAGTTCTATTACGCCCACCTGTCCGCGTTCTCCCAGCTAGCGGTGAACGGCAACCAGGTCGAGGCCGGCGACGTGCTCGGCTTCATGGGCAACACCGGCGACGCCGAGCACACGCCGTACCACCTGCACTTCGAGATCCACCCCGTCTCGCTGCTCGACAAGGGGTACGACGGCGTGGTCGCGCCGTACCCCTACCTCGTCGCCTGGCAGAAGCTGTCCGATGTCGCGATCACCGGGGTCGCCGGCTGGGCGGCGCCGATCGCACCGGGGGCAAGGGCGCCGAAGCCGGGGGCGATCCTGCTGCAGGTCTCCGACATCTCGCGGGCGAGCGGGCTCGAGCCCGGGTCGCTACGCAAGGCGATGCGCGAGGCCGCCGCCGACCAGGACGGCAGCCTCATCGGAGCCAGAACGCGCTTCGCCGCGCTATTGCGGCGCCTGACCGGCCGCTAGGTCGGCCCGGCCGTCGACGGGTTGTTGTTCGTGTTGGCGGCGGTGTCGCCGAACTCGTCCTTCCCGAGGACGAGGTCGGAGAGCCAGCGGCGCGTCGACGGGCCGGTGACCGGGTTGAAGAGCAGCCCGAGGGCGATGCCGGTCACGAGCAGCGTGACGTTCCGGCCGGTGTGCGCGTCCCTGCCCTGCACGCGGTCGGCCGCCGTTCGGAGGTCGTCGATCGCCGAGCGGAGGCTGTCCTGGAGGTCCTTGTCGGTCGCCATGCGCGTGGCGGCGTAGGTGACGCCGCGGGCGCCGATCAGCTCGTCGTAGATGTTTCGCGCGGCCGCGAGGGCGCTCTTGACGTTCTCGCGCACCTCCTCGTCCTTGACCGCGCGCTCGACGTAGGGCCGAACGTTCTCGGCGGTGTCGGTGATGCGGTCGCGTGTCTTGGCCATTGCCTCGGCCCGTCCTTTCGTCGCGTTTCCCGGCTGCTACCCGGCCTCCCGAGCGCTGAAACCGCGATGTTACGCGGCGTGCGCCGCCTTGCGCCCGGGGAGCGGCGCCGCGCGCGCGGCTCTACCCGGCAGCGAGCTGTCGAACACGACCTCGAGCACCTCGCCGATCGAGTCGGCGAGCACGAACGAGAGCTGCTCGCGCGCCTCGTCCGGCAGCTCCGCGAGATCGGGCTCGTTGTCCTTCGGCAGCACCACGGTCGTGACGCCTGCTCGCTGGGCGGCGAGCACCTTCTCGCGGACGCCTCCGATCTGGAGGACCTGGCCGGTGAGGGTGATCTCGCCGGTCATCGCCACATCCGCAGAGACCGGGCGCGCCGCGGCGATGGAGACAATTGCGGTCGCGATCGTGATCCCGGCCGACGGCCCGTCCTTCGGCTGCGCGCCCGCCGGCACGTGGACGTGCACGTCGTGCGTCGCGAACCAGTCCGGATCGAGGCCGAGGTGCTCGGCCCTCGACCACGCCCACGAGTGCGCGGCCTGCGCCGACTCCTGCATGACGTCGCCGAGCTGGCCGGTGATCTTGAGCCGGCCCTTGCCCGGGTACGCCGTCGCCTCGATGAAGAGGACGTCGCCGCCGACGGGCGTCACGGCGAGCCCGGTCGCGACTCCGGGATCGGCCGTGCGCCTCCGCACCTCACCCGTAAATCGGCGCGGCCCGAGCCATTCGCGCACCCGCTTGTCGCCGATGGTGAGCCGCCTCGCGCGACCCTCGGCGATCTCGCGCGCCGTCTTGCGGAACAGCGCGGCGAGCTGGCGCTCGAGGTTCCGCACGCCGGCCTCGCGTGTGTACTCGCGGATCACCACCCGGACTGCGGCATCGCTGACGGCTGCCCGTGACTTCGACAGGCCGTGCGCCTCGAGCTGCTTCGGGACGAGATAGCGCCGGGCGATCGAGAACTTCTCCTCTTCCGTGTAGCCGGACAGGTTGATCACATCCATACGGTCGAGCAGCGCCGGCGGGATCGTGTCGAGCAGGTTGGCCGTGCAGATGAACAACACCTTCGAGAGGTCGAACGGCAGGTCGAGGTAGTGGTCGCGGAAGCCGGAGTGCTGCTCGGGGTCGAGCACCTCGAGCATCGCGCTGGCGGGGTCGCCGCGGTAGTCGGCGCCCATCTTGTCGATCTCGTCGATCAGGAAGACCGGGTTCATCGTCTCCGCGTCGCGGATCGCGCGGATGATCGTCCCGGGCATCGCGCCGATGTATGTCCGCCGGTGGCCGCGGATCTCGGCCTCGTCGCGGACGCCGCCGACGGAGATGCGCACGAATTTGCGGCCGAGCGCGCGCGCGATCGACTGGCCGAGCGAAGTCTTGCCGACTCCCGGCGGCCCGACGAAGCAGAGGATCGGACCCGAGAGGTCGTTCTTCAGCTTCGACACGGCGAGGTACTCGATGATCCGCTCCTTGACCTTCTCGAGGTCGAAGTGGTCTTCGTCGAGGATCTCGCGTGCGTGGTCGAGGTCGAGGTTGTCGTCGGTCGTCTTGCCCCAGGGCAGGGTCAAGATCCAGTCGAGGTAGGTGCGGATCACGCCGTACTCGGCCGCTGCCGGCGGCAGCTTCTCCAGCCGCGACAGCTCGCGGCGCGTGGCCCGGTCGACGTCCTCAAGCAGGTCGAGCCCGTCGAGCCGTGCCCGGAGCTCGTTGATCTCGGCCTGCTGGTCGTCCGCCTCGCCGAGCTCCTCCTGGATCGCCTTCAGCTGCTGGCGGAGGAAGTATTCGCGCTGCCCCTTCTCCATCTCGGACTGCACCTGGGACTGGATCTTCGAGCCGAGCTCGAACACCTCCAGCTCGCGGTTGAGGATCGACGCGACGCGGCGCAGCCGTTCCTCGACGTTCGCCAGCTCGAGCAGCGCCTGCTTCTCCTCGGTCTTGATGCGCAGCGTCGAGGCGACGAGATGGCAGAGAGCGCTCGGGTCGTCGACGTTCGCGGCCGCCAGCTGCAGCTCTTCCGGCAGGTAGGGGACGAGGCCGATGATGCGCGCGAACAGCCCCTGAACGTTGCGCGTCAGCGCCTCCACCTCGGGCGTGCCGGGAGCCACGTCGGGAACGTCCTCGAAGACCCCTACGAGGTAGGGCTCGTTGCTCTTGCGCTCGGCGACGCGGATGCGGCGGAGCCCCTGGACGAGCACGCGCAGGGTGCCGTCCGGGACGCGGATCAGCTTGTGCACCGTTGCCGCGGTTCCGAGCTCGTAGAGGTCGTCCCAGCCGGGCTCCTCGGCCTCGGCGTTGCGCACCGTGACGAGCGCGACCTCTCTGTCGGCGCCGACGGCGTCGTCGATCAGCTGGATCGAGCGCTCCTGCCCGATCGCCAGCGGCGTCACCGAATCCGGGAAGACCACGGTCTCCTTGAGCGGCAGGAGCGGGAGCTCGCTCATCGCGTCACCACGCGGATCCGAACCTGCTCCGGGCGGGCCGGCGCCTTGGCCAACGCGAAGACGATCGAGAGCAGCCCGCGCCTGTAGCGGGCTCTGCCGTCGGCGACGTCGACGTCAGGCTCCAGGGGGATCCGGCGCTCGAACGGGCCGTCCTCGATCTCCATCAGCTGGTAGACGCGGCCCTCCCCCCGATCCCGTCGGCGCTCGCCGGCAATCACGAGCTCGCGGCCGTCGACCGCGACCGTCAGCTTGCTCGGATCGACTCCTGCCAGCTCGACGAACACGACGAACTGCGAGTGCTTCGTGCTTCGGTAGCAGTCGACCTGTGGCCGGAATCCGCGCGCGCCGAGGAAGTGCGGCAGCTGCCAGAGATCGGCGAAGAGCTCCTCGACCTCGCTCTGGAGGCGCTCGATCTCTTGTCGGCGAGCCATCCGGAAGGACATTACCCCTCGTCTTGACACGCTACGCTAGTGGTCACTAACCTAGCGTTCGCTAGCTTTCGAGGAGGGCGTCGCGTGGCCGCTCTGGCGCGCAACATGATTCGGTTTCGCTGGGCTGTCGTGGTGGTCTGGCTCGTGCTCTTCGTCGCCGCCGGCGCGGCGGCGGCGGGCCTCTCCGACCTCCTGACCAACCGCTTCGTCCTGCCCGGCGCCGAGAGCGAGAAGACCGGCGACGTGCTCGAGCAGCACTTCGGCCAGAATCCCGAGGGCTCGTACACGATCGTCGTCCGGGGCGCGCCCGGCTCGGCTCCCAAGCTCGTTGCGCCGACGGAGGCCGCGGCGAGGCGCGCAGCTGCGGCGCTCCCGACCGGCAAGGCCGTCGGCGCCGAGCCAGCGTCCGACCGCGTCGTCACGGCACGAATCGTCTCGGAGCTCCAGCCGGCGGACGCGAAGAGCCACACCGACGCGATGCGCAAGGCCGCCGGGACGATCCCCGGCGCCGAGCTGTACGTGACCGGCCAGTCGGCGATCGAGCACGATCTCGAGCCGGTTCAGAACCGCGACCTCAAGGTCGGAGAGCTCTACATCGCGATCCCGATCGCGCTCCTGATCCTCGTGTTCGTCTTCGGGACGCTCGCCTTCCTGCTCCCGTTCATGCTCGCCGCACTCTCGATCCCGGTGACGCTCGGGCTGATCTGGATCTTCGCCAACTTCATGACCCTCTCGACCTACCTGACCAACATGGTCGCCCTGATCGGTCTCGGAATCGCGGTCGACTACTCGCTGCTGATCGTCTACCGCTACCGCGAGGAGCGGCAGGCAGGACAGAGCAGAGAGACCGCCGTCGAGGCGACGATGGAGACGGCCGGCCGCGCGGTGGTGTTCAGCGGCACGGCGGTCGCGATCGGGCTCGCGTTGATGCTCTTCATGCCGCTGCCGTTCATGCGCGGCTTCGGGCTCGCCGGCCTCCTGATCCCGCTCGTCTCGGTGCTGGCCGCCGTGACGATCCTGCCGGTGCTGCTCTACTGGCTCGAGGACCGGCTCGACCGCGTGCGTCTCGTGCCAAAGCGTGTCACCGAGCGGCGCGACGATCCCGAGAACGGCTTTTGGCCGCGACTCGCCCGTGCGATCATGCGCCGGCCGGCCCTGTTCGCGGCCGCGACGACGGTCGGGTTGCTGCTCGCCGCGGTTCCCGTCCTCGCGCTCCAGCTGGGGCCGGGATCGAACCAGGGCATCCCGCAGGACCTCGAGGCCGTGCGCGGTCTGGACATCCTCAGCGCCGCGGTCGGCGAGGGTGCGCTCTCGCCGACGGAGGTCGTCGTCGACAGCGGGCGCGCGGGCGGCGGCTCCGATCCCGAGGTCCAGGCTGCGGTCGGGCGGCTGATCGCCGGGCTCGAGGCCGACCCCGAGATCGCGCACGTCTCCTACGGGAACGGGCCGCAGTTCGAGGACGCGACCGGCCGCTACCTCCATCTCCAGGCGATCGGACGGCACGAGTACGGGCTCCCGGAGGCGCAGGACTTCGTCGGACGGCTGCGCGACGACATCGTCCCGATCGCCGCCTTCCCGGGCGACGTCCACGTCCTGACCGGCGGCGGGCCCGCCTTCGGCGTCGACTTCCTCGACATGACGTACGGCGCCTTCCCGTGGCTCGTGCTCGCCGTGCTGGTGCTGACCTACGTGCTGCTCGTGCGGGCGTTCCGCTCGCTCGTCCTGCCGCTGAAGGCGATCGTGCTCAACCTGCTCTCGATCGGGGCCGCATACGGCCTGCTCGTGGCCGCGTTCAAGCTCGGCCTCGGCGAGCCGCTCGGGCTGACGCAGTTCGACCAGATCGAGGGCTGGATCCCGGTCTTCCTGTTCGCGATGCTGTTCGGGCTCTCGATGGACTACGAGGTCTTCCTCGTGTCGCGGATGCGCGAGGAGTGGGACCGGCGCGGCGACAACGTCGCCGCCGTGGCGACCGGGCTCGCCAAGACCGGCCGGCTGGTGACTGCGGCGGGCGTAATCATGTTCGCCGCCTTCATGGGCTTCGTCGCCGGCTCGATCGTCGGCCTGCAGCAGTTCGGGTTCGGCTTGGCGGCAGCGATCCTGATCGACGTCACGATCATCCGGGCGCTACTCGTGCCGAGCGCGATGAAGCTGTTCGGTCGCTGGAACTGGTGGCTGCCCGACCGGGCCGCACGCGTGTTCCGCGTCGAGCCGTCGCCGCTCGCGCCTCGGCCGACTCGGGCGCTGCGCCCGACCGGTCGCTAGTCGAACAGCACGTAGATCACGATCGCCGCGACGACGATCGCGATCACTATCCACGCCAGACGCAGCACCCTGAACGCCTGTCGGTCGCCCGCCCGCGGTCCGGGCTCCGGCGTGTAGGGATCGGACGGAAGCGGTTGGCCGCCGAGGAGCTCCTCCTCGCCCTCGAACGATTCGTCGCGGCTCGTCTCGTCCTGATCGCTCAACGTGCGGAGACCCTAGCCGGGCGAAGTACCATCCCGCTCTTCCATGAAAGGCGTCATCCTGGCCGGCGGAACCGGCACGCGGCTTCATCCGCTCACGCGGATCACGAACAAGCACCTGCTGCCGATCTACGACCGGCCGATGGTCACCTACGCGATCGAGGCGCTCGTGCAGGCCGGGATCACCGAGATCATGCTCGTCACCGGCGGCACCCACGCCGGCGAATTCCTGCGCCTCCTCGGCAACGGCCACGAGTGGGGCATCGACCGGCTCTCGTACGCCTACCAGGAGCGCGCCGGCGGGATCGCCGAGGCGCTGGGCCTGGCCGAGCGCTTCGCCGCCGGCGAGCGGATCTGCGTGATGCTCGCCGACAACGTGCTCGAGGATTCGCTCGCCCCGGCGGCGCAGAACTTCCGCGAGCAGGAGCGCGGGGCGCGGATCCTGCTCGCCCGCGAGGACGACCCGGAGCATCTCCGTCACCTCGGGGTTCCGGAGCTCGACGACGGACGGGTCGTCCGGATCGTAGAGAAGCCCGAGGATCCACCCTCCGAGTTCGCCGTCACCGGGATCTACTTCTACGACGCGGACGTCTTCGAGGTGATTCCCACGCTCGAGCCCTCGGGCCGCGGCGAGCTGGAGATCACCGACGTCAACAACCACTACGTCGGCCAGGCGACGATGGAGTATGACGTCCTCGAGGGGTTCTGGGGCGACGCCGGGGAGTCGATCGAGGCCTACTACCAGGTCAACGACTTCGTGCGAGCGAACGGCGTCAACCGCGTCGCGTGATCGACGGGCTCGTCCGGATCCCGCTTCGCCGCTTCGACGACGAGCGCGGCTGGTTCATGGAGCTGCGGCGGGAGAGCGCGCTGCCGAAGCCGACGGTGCAGACGAACATCTCCTTTTCGCGTGGCGGGACGATCCGCGGCCTGCACTACCACGAGCGCGGGCAGGACGACCTCTTCACCTGCCTACATGGAACGGCGCGTGTGGTCGTGCTCGACCGCGAGAGCGGCGAGGTCTTCACCGAGGACATCGGCGAGGACAACCCGGTCGCGATCTACATCCCCGGCCGGCATGCGCACGGCTTCGAGGCGCTGACCGACCTCCTCTTCTGTTACCACGTGACCGAGGAATACGACGCGGCCGATCCGGACGAGCACGCCGTGCCGTGGGACGATCCCCGGGTCCGGCACGTGTGGAGCACGACATCACCGATCCTGTCCGAACGAGACCTGAGCGCCGCGTCGTCGTAACCGGCGCGGGCGGGCAGCTCGGGCAGGCGCTGGCCGAGGTCTTCCCCGAGGCGACGACGCTCTCGCGGGCCGAGTGGGACGTCCGCGAGCCGTACCCGCTCGCCGAGCAGCCGGGCGTCGTGCTGCACGCGGCGGCGTGGACCGACGTCGACGGCGCCGAGGGCGATCCCGAAGGTGCGTGCCAGGTCAACGTGGCGGGCACGCGCAACGTCGTGCACCTCGGAGCGCCGGTCGTCTACTACTCGAGCGACTACGTCTTCGACGGCTCGAAGCGCGAGCCGTACGTCGAAAGCGATCCGACGGCGCCGCTCGGCGAGTACGGGCGGACGAAGCTGCAGGGCGAAGGCGAGGTGCGAGTCGGCTGGATCGTTCGCTCCTCCTGGCTGTTCGGGCCGACCGGGCACAACTTCGTCCGCACGATGCTGCGGCTCGGCGCGGAGCGCGACGAGGTCGCCGTCGTCGACGACCAGCGCGGCGCACCGACGTACGTCGGCCATCTCGCGGCGGCGACGAAGGAGCTGCTCGACCTGCCCGGCGGGATCTGGCACCTCGCGGCCGACGGCGACTGCACGTGGGCGGACTTCGCGGAGGCGATCTTCGAGGAAGCCGGGTTCGAGTGCCGGGTGCGGCGGATCACGACCGCCGAGTTCCCGCGCCCCGCGAAGCGGCCTGCGTACTCGGTGCTGCGGAGCGAGCGCGAGGACCCGCCCAGCCTGCCGCACTGGCGCGAGGGACTGCGCGAGTGCCTGTCCCGCCTCGAGCGCCGCTAGGGTTCGCTGCCGTGCGCGTCCTCGTAACGGGCGGTGCGGGCTTCATCGGCTCGCACTTCGTCAGGCTCCTAGCCGAGAAGGGCGTCGACGCCGTCGTGCTCGACAAGCTGACGTACTCGGGCAACCCGGCCAACCTCGAGGGCGTGGAGCACCGGTTCCTCGAGGGCGACATCGCCGATTCGGACGTGGTCGCCGAAGCAGCTGCGGGATGCGACGCGATCGTCAACTTTGCCGCCGAGTCCCACGTCGACCGCTCGATCCTCGAGTCGTTCGACTTCGTCCACACGCAGGTTCACGGCACGCAGACGTTGCTCGAGCACGTGCGGGCGACCGGGATTCGCTTGCTGCAGGTTTCGACCGACGAGGTCTACGGCGACCTCGAGGGCGGCGGCAGCTCCAAGGAGGACGATCCTCTGCGGCCGTCGAGCCCGTACAGCGCCACGAAGGCGGGCGGCGACCTGCTCGTCCTCGGCTACGTGCGCACTCACGGCGTGAACGCCTCCGTCACCCGCGGTGCCAACACCTACGGGCCGAACCAGTACCCGGAGAAGTTCCTGCCACTGTTCATCACGAACGCGCTCGACGGCGCGCCGCTGCCGGTGTACGGCGACGGGCGGCAACGGCGGGAATGGCTCCACGTCGATGACCACTGCGCCGCGATCGAGCTGGCGCTCGAGCGGGGCGAGCCGGGGGAGGTCTACAACGTCGGCGGCGACGAGCGCGAGAACCTCGCGATGGTACAGCGGATCCTCGAGCTGACCGGCGCGGACGAGTCGCTCGTCCGCCACGTCACCGACCGGCCCGGCCACGACCGGCGCTACTCGATCGACGATGCGAAGCTCCGCGGCCTCGGCTGGAAGCCGCGAATCGAGCTCGATGACGGGCTTACGGAGACGTTCGGCTGGTACCGGGACAACCGCGCCTGGTGGGAACCGATCAAGTCGGGCGAGTACCGGGCCTACTACGAGCGGCAGTACGCCGAGCGGCTCGCGGCGGGCTAGCCGTTACGGCACTTCGCTCGCGCCTCGCGGAACTCGGGGCGGGGGCCCTGGATGCCCTCGGAGGCGTCGATGTAGGGCAGGCCCTCGGGGCAGCGCCCGAGCTCGATCAGCGACCGTCCGACGTTGTAGTTCGCGTAGCCCTCGTAGAGCTCGCCAGAGCCTTGCAGCTTCGAGAGCGCTTGCTGCGCGACCGGCAGCGCATCGGCGAACCGACCTTGTCGCATCAACGCCGTCGCCTGGTCCGTGAGCTGCACGCCGCTGCCGCTCGCAGGAGGCGGAGGCGGTGGCTTCGTGGCCGGGGGCGGCGGGGGCGGCGGGGGCGGCTCGGCCGTCTCGGTGACGGTCACCCGCTCGCCTTCCTTCGTGGTCACCTGCGTGACGACCGACTGCGCGGGCGCGCCCTCTTCATCGCCGTCGGCGAGGGCTGCCGCCACCAGCGCGCCGACGACGGCGGCGGCGAGGAGCAGGCCGGCGATCGCAGCGATCCGCCACGGGTGGCGTTCTCGGTGAACCGCTCTCGGGGGCGGGGGCGCAGGGCGCGCGAGGTGAGTCGTCGGCTCGTCGGCGGCGAGCGCGTCGCGAAGCGCAGCAACGAACGCCCGCGCGCTCTCGAAGCGCTGCTCGGGATCCTTTGCCATCGCACGTCGAAAGCAACGGTCCAGTGCGGGGGGAAGCCTGGGATTCCGCTCGTGGATCGAGGGGACCGCCTCGTGCACGTGGGCGGCGGCCTCGGCGGCGGTCGTCTCGCGCTCGAACGGCCGTCTCCCTGTCAGCAGCTCGAAGGCGACCACCCCGAGCGCGTAGCGATCGCTTGCCGGCCCGGCCGGCTCGCCGCGAGCCTGCTCGGGTGAGAGATAGCCGGCGGTGCCGACGACCGTTCCGGCCACGGTCAGGGAGTCGAGCCCCGTCGCCCGGGCGACCCCGAAGTCGGCCACGTGGACGTTGTCGTCCCCGTCGAGCAGCAGGTTCCCGGGTTTGACGTCGCGGTGGACGATCCCGCCGGCGTGAGCTGCATCGAGCGCGCGCGCTGCCTGCTCGAGCCACTCGAGCGCCTGCCTCGGCGGCACGGGCCCCGCCCGCAGACGCTGCTCGAGCGATCCGCCCGGGAGGTACTCCATGACGATGAACGGCCGGCCGCCGTCCGCCTCGCCGACGTCGAAGATCGTGACAGTGTTCGGTGCGCTGGACAGTCGCGCCGCCGCGAGGGCCTCGCGCGTGAACCGCTTGCGGATCGCCTCGTCCTCTGCGAACCGCTCGGCGAGCACCTTGATCACCACCTGCCGGTCGAGCACGGTGTCGGTCGCGAGCAGGATGTCGCCCATGCCGCCGTGCCCGAGCCGGCGGGCGTCGCGAAAGCGTGTAGGAAGCGCGATCACCGTGGCCACGGGATAGAGAGCTTCCCCGTCCGCGCACCGCGCAAAACTGCGAAACGAATGATGAGCTTCCTGTAAAGGGGGCAGGAAATCAGCCTCGACCGGTGCTAGCCTCGGTCCGCGGATCGGGTGCGGCAGCGCGGTTGGCCCGACCGCGGGGTTCCCACATGCACGCACTGAGACTCTCCCTGCTCTCACTCGCCGCCGCTCTCGCCGCCACCTCGGCGTCGGCCGCGCCGCGAGAGCGCGCACAAAATCCCGTGCTCTGCCCGCGCTGCACGCCGCCGGTCTTCGTGATCACCGGCCGCGGCTGGGGGCACGGCGTCGGGCTCAGCCAGTACGGCGCGCTCGGCTTCGCCCGCCAGGGAGCGGGCTTCGAGGAGATCCTGTCCCACTACTACCAGGGCACTGAGCTGACCCAGGCGCCCGTGAAGCGGATCCGCGTGCTGTTGGCGGCCGGAGCGAAGTCGCTCGCGGTCGGCTCGGCTGCCCCCTTCCGCGTGCGCGACGGCCTCGGCGACATGTACGACCTGGACGCCGGCACGCAGCGCTTCGGGCCCGGCTTGCGCGTGCGCGAACTCGGGAAGAAGAAGCTGACCCGGCTGCAGGCGCCGCTCGTCTTCCTACCCGGCGACGAGCCGCTGACGCTCAAGGGCCGCGCGTACCGCGGCGAGCTGCGGGTCGGTGTCGACAAGGGCCGGCTGCGCGTGATCAACAGCCTGGGGCTCGAGGCCTACCTCTACGGTGTGGTTCCCTCGGAGATGCCGCACTACTGGCCGCTGGAGGCGCTGAAGGCCCAGGCGGTCGCCGCCCGCTCGTACGCGCTCGCGACGCGGCGGAGGGGCGACTTCGACGTCTATTCGGACGTCCGGAGCCAGGTCTACCGCGGCATCTCCGAGGAGGAGGCGCCGACCAACCAGGCGATCGACGAGACGGCCGGCCTCGTCGTGACCTACCAGGGTGAGGTCGCCTATACCTACTTCTTCTCGACCTCGGGCGGCCGGACGGCGACGGTGACCGACGTCTGGCCCAGCTCGAAGCCGATTCCTTACCTCGTGTCGGTGTCCGATCCGTACGACTCGGTCTCGCCCTATCACCGCTGGGGCCCGCTCGTCCTGACGGCCAAGGCGGCACGCGCGCAGCTGAAGGTTCCCGGACCGCTCACCGACCTGCGACCGACGATCACGGGGTCAGGCCGGGTCGGGACGCTGCTTGCGGTTGCGCCGACCGCGGAGACCGAGGTCAAGAGCGGCGACGTCCGCCGGCTGCTCGAGCTCCGGTCGACCTGGTTCCGGATCGGCATGCTCGCGCTCGCGCGGCCTGAGGCTCCGCTCGAGCCCGGTCACCAGCTCACGATGTCGGGCCTCGCGCGGGGTGTCTCGGGCGTCACCCTCGAGCAGCGGGCGCCCGGCAGCCCGTGGGCCCCACTCGGGAAGGTCAAGCCCGGCGTGAGCGGTGCCTTCGCGATCGCCGTGAAGCCGGACGTGAGCACCCAGTACCGCCTCGCGGCCGGCACCGCGCACTCGGCAGTCGTCCGCGTCGTGGTGGCGCATCCGGCCGCGCAGGGTGGCACGCTCAGACCGTGACCGGAAAGCTCGTTCCGATCGCCGCCGCCCTCGCGCTCGCGCTCCCCGCGCCGGCCGTCGCGGCGCGCTTCGCGGTCGGCCTCGAGCCCGGCGCCGAACGCGCCGAGGTCGCACGCGACCTTGAGGTCGCAACCGGCGGGAAGGTATTCCTCCTGGCGCCTTTCGGTCTTGTCCTCCGCGCGCCGAGCGCGCGAGGCGTCGCGGACGTGGACGGCGTGCGCTACGTCGAGCGCGTTCGGGCGTCTCGTCGACTCGCCTTCGTTCCGGCCGACCCGCTCTTCGCCAAGCAGTGGTACCTGCCGCAGATTCGCGCCTTCGATACGTGGACGGCGTTTCCGCCGCCGTTCAACCCGCGCGTTCGCGTTGCGGTGATCGACTCGGGCATCGACGCGACGCATCCGGACCTGATCCCGCGGATCGAGTCTGGCAAGAGCTTCGTCGGCGGCTCGTGGAAAAAGGACCAGCACGGGCACGGCACCTTCGTCGCCGGAATCATCGCGGCGGAAACCGGGAACGCCGACGGCATCTCCGGCATCGGCCTCGGCACCGACCTGCTGATCGCGAAAGTGGTTCGGGACGACGGCTCGATCTCGCTCGAGGCCGAGGCGCGGGCGATCAAGTGGGCGGTCCAGCAGGGCGCGAGGGTGATCAACCTCAGCTTCGGCGGCGTGCGCGACCCGCGCAACCCGAGGCGCGACACCTACTCGCGGCTCGAAGCCGACGCGATCGAGTACGCGGTCCAGCACGACGTCGTGGTGGTCGCGGCGGTCGGGAACGGCGATCAGGCCCCGAGGATGCCCTGGCGCTACGCGAGCTATCCGGCGGCACTGCCGCACGTGATCGGGGTCAGCGCGCTGGCACGCGACGGGTCCGTGCCGGCGTTCTCGAACCGGGACGTGCGCTACAACGACGTCGCCGCGCCCGGCGTCGACATCTTCTCCACACTGCCGAAGCTGCTGACCTCACAGCGCAGCACTTGCCTCTTCCAGGGCTACTCCGAGTGCGGGCCGTCCGAATTCAAGAAGGCGGAGGGGACATCGTTCGCCGCTCCCCAGGTCGCGGGCGCGGCTGCTCAGCTGTTCAGCGTGGCGCAGCAGCTCAACATCGAGCTCCGGGCGGAGCAGGTGGCGACCCTGCTCACGCGCTCGGCGGAGGACGCGACGCCGCTGACGGGGTGCAAGCGCTGCGAGTACGACCACGATCGGTACACCGGCTGGGGTCGGCTGGACATCGCCGGCGCGATCGACGCCCTGCGCTCGGGCCCCCTCGCGACGGCGGATGCGTACGAGCCCAACGACAACGCCGGCCGGCGCGCACGCACGCTCGGTCTCGGTCGCACGCACGTGCTCGCGTCGCTCGACTTCTGGGACGACCAGCTCGACGTCTACCGGATCCGGCTCCGGCGCGGAGAAGGACTCCGCGCGAGCATCCGCGGCTCCGCCGGCACCGACATGAACCTGCTCCTGTACAAGCCCGGCCTGCGGCGGCTCGGCGGGGGCGCCAACCGGCGGCTGCTCGCGGCTCGCTCGGCGGGGCCGGGCGCCGTGGAATCGGTTACGTATCGCGCGCGCGTCGGCGGCTGGTACTTCGTCCAGGTCGGCCTGCGCCATGAAGGCTCGGGCGCCTACTCGCTCCGGCTCGAGCGGAGCTAGCCGGGCAGCAACTCTTCGTCGGGCACTTCCCGGATCTGGCGGGCGGGATTGCCGACGACGAGAGCCCGCGGCGGCACGTCTCGAAGGACGACCGCACCTGCGCCGACGAAGGCTTCCTCGCCGATCTCGACCCCGGGCAATAGCACCGCGCCGCCGCCCACGCGCGCGCCGCGGCGGATCGTCGGCCCCTTCCGGAGGGCGTGACGCTGCTCGGTGCGGCCCATGAAGTTGTCGTTCGTCGTCACGACGCAAGGCGCGATGAAGACATCGTCCTCGAGCGTCGAGTACGCCGTGACGTAGGCGTCGGCCTGGATCTTCGTCCGCGCCCCGATCGTCGTGTCGTTCTCGACCAGCGAGCCGCGCCCCACGACGACGTCGTCGCCCAGCTCACAGCGCTCGCGGACGCAGGACTGATCGCCGACGATGCAGTTCGCCCCGATCCTCGTTCCGGCGAAGACGACCGCGCCTGCCGAGACGATCGTCCCCCGCCCCAGCTCCAGCGGCGGCAGCGGCTCGCGCTTCGCCGTCGAGCGCGGCGACAGCGCCGGCTGCTTCCCGACGACCGCATGGTCGCCGATCACGACGCCCTCGCCCAGGACCGTGCCCGGGTACACGACTGCCGTGTCTGCGACGCTCACGCGGGCGTCTGCACCAAGGAGCTCTGCAGCTGCTCGAGCGCGCGCACGACCACCGCTCCGTCGCGCGCCGACGAGAGTGGATCGCCCTTTCCGGCGACGAGGTCGAGGAAGTGCTGAACCTCGAGCCGCAGCGGCTCGTCGTTCGGGATCTTGGGGCAGTAGATGTCGCCCGTCCGGGTTCGCCACTCACCGTAGCTCTCGGGCGGGCGCTCGGTCGCCTTGTCGTAGACGGTGATCTTGCGCTCGAGCTCCATGTCGTCGAAGACGACCATCCGCTTCGTGCCCACCACCGTCATCTCGCGCTTCTTGTGCGGGTCGAGCCACGAGAGGTGCATGTGCGCGACCTTGCCGGAAGGGAAGCGGAGGTAGCAGAAGACGACGTCCTCGACCTCGCCGAGGAAGCTCTCGCCGCGCGCCCAGCACTCGCTCGGCTCCTCGCCGACGAGGTGGAGGATGACCGAGAGGTCGTGCGCGCCCAGGCTCGAGAGGGCGTTCTCCTCGCGACGGATCTTCCCGAAGTTCTGGCGGTTGCCGTACAGGTAGAGCACGTCGCCGAGCTCGCCGACGTCGACGAGCTCCTTCAGCTTCTTCACGCCCGGGTGGTAGAGGAGCAGGTGGCCGGGCATGAGCACGAGCTCGCGCTCCTCCGCGAGCGCCACGAGCTCCTCGGCCTCGGTGGCCTGTACGGCCATCGGCTTCTCGACGAAGACGTGCTTGCCCGCGAGGAGGGCCCGTCTGGCCAGGTCGTGATGGGTCACGACGGGCGTTGCGACGACGACGGCCTGCAGCCCTGGGTCGGCGAGCATCTCGTCGAAGTCGGCGGTCATGCGCGCGTTCGGGTAGCGCGGCGCGAAGCGCGCACGGGTCTCCTCCGAGAGGTCGGAGAGCCACGCCAGGTCGGCGAGCTCGTCGAAGTTCCGCGCGAGGTTCGGGCCCCAGTAACCGAGCCCGGCTAGCCCGATCTTGATCTTGGTCACGGCGAGAGGGTAACGATGAGGTCAGCGATCCTCTCGGATGCGTGGCCGTCCCCGTAGAGCGCGGGCCGGTCCTCAGGCATCCGTGCCTCCGCGACCGCCGAGACGATCCGGTCCGGGTCGTCGTCGACGAGCGTGTTCGCGCCCAGCTCGGCGGTGTCGGCCCACTCGGTGCTCGGTCGCAGCGTGACGCACGGGACCCCGTACCAGTACGCCTCCTTCTGCAGCCCGCCGGAGTCCGTGAGGATCACCCGTGCCTGTGAGGCGAGCGCGGCGAGGTCGAGGTAACCGAGCGGCTCGAGCACGCGAACGTGCGGAGAAAGCGACACTCTGTTGCTTGCCAGGGCGGCTCGGGTCCTCGGGTGGGCGGGGAAGAGGACGGGCTCGGGCAGTCGGCTGAAGCCGTCCACGATTCGCCCCAGACGATCGGGGCGGACGTTCGCCTCTCGGTGGACCGTCGCCACGAGGTACCTGCCCGGCTCGACGGCGAGCTCTTCGAGGATCCTCGAGCGCTCGCGGGCGATCGACGCGAGCTGTCTGCTCGCGTCGGCCATCACGTCGCCGACGACCTCGCGCCGGCCCGAGACGCCTTCATCGGCCAGGATCCGGCTGGAGCGCTCGTCCGGCGTGAGCAGCAGCTGCGACAGGCGATCGACCTCGATCCGGGTCCGCTCCTCCGGCATCGACAGGTCGCCGCTCCGCAAGCCGGCCTCGACGTGCGCGAGCGGAACGGCGGCCTCGGCGGCCGCGACAGCTCCGGCGAGCGTCGAATTCGTGTCGCCGTAGACGAGCACCCAGTCGGGGCGTTCGGCGGCGAGGATCTCGGCGATCGGGCCCTTCATCACCTCGGGGTCCGAGGTTCGGAGCTCGAGCGCGTGATCCGGGTCCGGCAGGCCGAGCTCCTCGAAGAAAACCTGCGAGAGCTCACGGTCGTAGTGCTGGCCGGTGTGGACGACGACCTCGTCGATCCCGCGCTCGCGCAGAGCGACAGAAAGCGGTGCCGACTTGATGAACTGAGGTCGGTTTCCGACGACCGAGAGAACCTTCAAGGCGGGGTTACACTACGGCTCCGCCCGGGCCGTTAGCTCAGCTGGTAGAGCAGGGGACTCTTAATCCCAAGGTCGCAGGTTCGATCCCTGCACGGCCCAT
>Ga0126312_10000347_pt1 | contig 26171 bp, 26 predicted proteins | sample Plot104A_FD_92537 | JGI IMG/M metagenome (GOLD analysis project Ga0126312, IMG submission 92537) | Serpentine soil microbial communities from UC McLaughlin Reserve, CA, USA - Plot104A | ecosystem: Environmental > Terrestrial > Soil > Grasslands | place: USA: UC McLaughlin Reserve, Lake County...
AGAGGCCGTTGACCATCCCCGCCACTTCCACGACGCGGGCGTACTTCTCGTCGAGGGTCGGGTGCCCGCAGACCAGGTTCGCAAGCTCCGACAGATCGGACATCGAGTCAAAGTGGGAGAAGACTATGTAATCCCGACCGGCGGTGCGCAGCTCATCCGCATTCTCGAAAATGGAGTAAGGGCCTGCGGCAGCGATCCGCGTAAGGATGGGGCTGCCTTGGCGCAGTGAAGCTCTTGACCATCTACGGTAAGCAGAGGGCTAATGCCCAGAGCTGGTGCACTCGTTACTAACAGTTGACGACATGATGCTTAGTTTCCGCTAGGGCAAGGTGTGTCGGAGGGCGTCAAAGTAAGTCTGAGGTAGCCTAGCATAGGTTAAGGTTTTGCTAAAGGACCTGCACATAGGGTCAGTGGCCCTAGAGGCTACGTTGCGCTAGCGTAGCCTACTCGTGTGACAGCTTGAGTAGGGCGAGGAAGCGCGCCCGAACTCTTACGCTGCCTTCTCCAGCTCGCGGCGAAGCTTCTTCTGAAGCAGCTCGAGAAGCGCCTTCTCTTCTTCGGTGAGCTCGCCTTGCTCGGCGACGAGGATCTCCTCTAGCTGCTCGGCCTGGCGAGCGATGACGGAGCCCTCCAGGTAGTGCTCTATAATACGTGGGCTGACATAGGACGAACGGGCTATATCACGGGTGTTGCCTAGCCTCTCAGCTACGGCGTCTATCGCCTGCAGCACGTTCTTATTCGCCAACTTCTCGTCCTCGGCCGCCCCGAGCTCGGCGAGCTTGAGGGCGGCAATCAGAGTGCCGGCCCAAGTCCGGAAGTCTTTCGGGCTGAACTCGTTGCCCATCACCTCTTTGATATAGGCGTTCAGGTCCCGGGCTTTGATGTCTTTGATCTCCCCGGCCTCGTCGTAGTACTTGAAGATTTCGTAGCCAGGGAGTGCCGCGCATTCCTCAACGATCTCCCGAAGTCGCGTGTCAGCGACGCACTTGCGCTGCATCTGCCCCCACTTGCCCCGGTATTCGAATATCATCTCGTCGCCGTTGATGGTCAAGTGTTTCCTTCGGAGGGTTGCGATCCCGTAGGTCTTGTTCTTCTTCGCGTAGCGCTCGTCCCCGACCCTGAAGTAAGCTGCGTTTACCAAGCGGGTCATACACGCCAGAACCTTCTCCCGATCCAGGTGCTTGCGCCGCAGGTGCGCACTCGTGGTCTGCCGCATCTTTGGCAGCGCGTCGGCGAAGCGCAGGATGCGCTCGAACTTCTCCCGCTCTTTGCGCTCGCGATACTTGGGGTGGTAGATGTACTGAATTCGCCCCGCCGAGTCGTAACCGATGGCTTGGACCTTCGCCGACGGGCTGCGAGCTATGCGCGCATCTTCCCATGCGGCGGGTATCTTCAGAGCCTCGATACGCTTCAATACCCGCTCCTCGCGCACGGTCTCACCTGTGCCTGGATAGCGGTAGAAGAATCCTTTCTCCTTGCTGCCCAGCCGCTGAATACCTGTTTGGAAGAGTATGTGTTTGCCCATAGTTCAATCCGTGGCTGAAGAGCCGGGGCTTGTAGGCTTCCTCCTGCTATGTAGTAAACCTGTTGCTATCGCACGCTCTGATACTTTCTGAGTAATACCATAAGGGTGTTGTCGCCAAACAAAAACAACCCAAACTGAGGCTTCATGCCCTGCTAACCGAGAGCGGCACTCACCGGACAGAATTGATCAGAGCTTATTGCGCGAAGGAGTCGCTCTGCTTCTACCCTTGGCTCTTTGCTGTGCAGAGGCTCAGCTGGACAGGAGTCGGTTCACAACTACGATAGTCAAAGGGAGCTATGCTTCCGCGCCCTGCTAACCGACGACGTCTCCGAGGTAGAGTCGGTAGTGTCGCGATAGTCCCAGCCCCTCTGCGCTATCTATTTGTACTCCTCCTTCTTCGCGTACGGTCCCGTGCTCTCGCCGACCACAGCGTAAAGCGGGTCTTAGAAAAGGCGGTGCGGGCTGCGGATGTTGCGGAAATTTCCGGCCCCTTCAAAGTAGCTCTCGACGAGACGCATGTGGCCCCTGTCGTCTAACTGGTGCCAGATGGCGACTGCCTAATCGGGAAAGCAACGATTGGAGAAGGAAATAACGAGTGGGCACCAACCTTCAACACGCGCCCAACCTCTCGCAGCACCTTGACAGGCCGGGTCAGATAGTTGATGGAGACGTAGATACCGACACGGTCGAACTCCGCCTCGCCTAACAGCAGTCAGGACTCGCGGTTGAGGTTCTGGACTACGTAACCGCCGAGCCTGGGGTTCCTCCTCAGCTCCTCCTCGTTCATCCCCAGGCCAAGCGAACCGCAAGCGGAGCGGCTTTCAGGACATGGCCGCTGACGACCTTATCACCTTCGATGAGCTGCGGGCGAAGCTCGCCGAGCTCGAGGAAACTCGCGAGTTAGCCCAGCGCGAGCTCGAGATACTCGAAGAACGCCGGTCTCGCATGCGATGACTTGAGCGAAATGCGGACGTGCTCCTAAAGCATTACGCAGGGATGGCCCCGGAGACCCTCAGCGATCTTGTAGCAGAGGAACGCCACCGCATCTTTAAGATACTCCGGCTTCGGGTAAGGGTACAGCCAAGCGCTATACTTGAGGTGAGCGGGACGTTGGGTGGTGAGGGAGGACTGGGTAGATGCGAACCTAGTTCGGCAAGTGGGGCAAGCACCACCGCCAGTGCGCCGTCGACAGGAGGCTCAGGATCGTTGAGGAGTGCACTGCCCTCCCCGGTTACGACATCGTCAAATACCGCGACGAGGAAGGCGAGATCAAGGACGTCAAATTCCGCGACTAGAACGCCTACGTGAAAAAGGTCATGGGCGGCGAGTTCACGGCCAAGGACTTCAGGACGTGGGCCGGGACGCTCGTCGCCGCCGTAAGCTGGCGGAGCTCGGGGCGACGGAGGACGTAAAGCGGACCAGAAGAACTTGCTCAAGGCGGTAGACGAGGTGGCCCGGAGGCTGGGCAACACCTGCGACATAGCCCGCGCGTCGTCGAGCACTACACAGAGGGGGCGATGATCGCCTACAATGGCGAGCGCATAGAAGAGGTGATCGTCGCCGAGCAGGGCGACCTCACCGAGGAAGAGAGGACGCTTCTCGACCTCTTGAGAGGAAGCTTAGCTGCGAGCTGGAGAAGGCCGCCTGAAGACGGCGGCCCTTAAAGAAGGGGGTCTACATTGAATGCCCGGACCATGCTGAAGCTCCTCGGCAACCCGAGGGTGCGCCGCGTCGCCATCCAGCTGCTCATGATTCCGACGGTTCGCCGCGTCATCGTCAGACAAGTATCGCACCGGCCCCGGACCATGCTGAAGCTCCTCGGCAACCCGAGGGTGCGCCACGTCGCCATCCAGCTGCTCATGAGTCCGACGGTTCGCCGCGTCATCGTCAGACGAGTATCGCCCCGGCTCCGGCGCAGGCAGGGCCGACGCCCGGGTCTATCCCTTCTCCGGCACCGGTGAGTCGGAGGGGTCAAAGGAGCCCGGCCTGTGTTCAATGGAGCCATTAATAGGAGGGGTCTTTAAGCACTCGCTGCGATAGCTCCCGGTACTCGGGGGAGAGCTCTTCACACGCGGCTTCCACCTCTTCCTCCGGCACCGCGTCCCCTAGCATGTTCCCGACGTGCCAGGCGTAGCGGATGGTGTGCTCGTGCGCCATGCCCGCCTTCTGCGAGAGCTGCTCGTAGAACTGCCATACAGAAGACCTTCTCGCCATCGTCTCCTCCTGTTCGTAGGCGCGCCGCTAGTTCTTCCGGCAAGTGGGCGGCGAGCCGGTCTGCCGCGTCCCCGGAGAGGCGCCGCGCAAAGCCCCCAGGTGAGCCCGGACGACGGCCTCGGTCTCGTCGAGAGACACGGTGCCCGCCCTTTCCCTGAACTCGTCCGTAAACTCCTCGTGGTCCACGCCCGTTCCCTCCCCTCTAGATAAAGTGGGAGGCGCTTCTGTATCAGAGGGGTTTCTGCGACTCCGTCGCGGCTCGCGTTCTCTCCGCGACGTCGCGTGCCACCTCGAAGGTAGAGTTGGTCTCACGCCAGACCTCGAGCTGGAGATCTGCCTCGGTCGGCTCGTCCAGGATGCGGCCTACCGCCGAGAGATCTTTCTTCGTGAGCGCCTGGAGTTTTTCCAACCACTCGCTCAAGGCCTTCCGCGCAGGGACACTCTCGTGCGAGTCGTGGTCCACGAAGTCGCCGTCCAAGCCGTAGCGCTGGGCGCTCCACTTGTTCTCCTCGATCTCGCGGGTTGGCCGGATGGGTCCTTTTTCGCCCGACTCGTACTCCTCCATTAGGGATCGGCATAGGGCGGCGGTCAGTGCGACGAAGGCCTCGGTACGCCAGGGGGCCGTCTGGGCGTCGCAGGCGCGTATCTCGACGGTGCCGAGCTCGGGCTGGGGACGGATGTCCCACCAGACCTCTCCGAGCTTTTGTATCGTGCCTGAGCGTTCGACGTAGTCTACGTAGTTTACGTACTCGTCCCAGGAGCTAAGAGGCTCCGGGAGCCCGGCGCGGTGTATGGAGCGGGAGAAGATGAGTATGCGGGAAGATGGCATGTCCGTGATCTCATCCTGCCAGAACGGTGAGTTGACCGAGAGCGCCAGAAAGTGTGGCACGTACTCCCTCAGGCGATTGAACAAGTAGATAACCTTCTCGCGCCCCCGCACGGCGTAGTGTGTGTGCAGGGCGAAGGTGTTGTTGCGCTTTATGACCCAGCCGAGTGTTTCTTCGAGGCGCCTGTAGTGGGGCTGGTCTATGATCTCCTGTTCCCGCCAGTCCCCGATGGGGTGGGTCCCGCTCGTACCGAGCACGCGCCCCAAGCGCTTGGCTTGCTCGAAGAGGTACCGCCGCCTAGAGATCAGATCTTCTAGCACCTCGGAGGGCGTCTCGTGAACGCCGCTGTTCGACTCGATCTCGCAGTCTATTAGCTCGCCGGTGTAGTGGCCTTCGGGGGCTCCGGCGAGTATCTTCTGGGCACCGCCTGCGAGCTTCATCGACGCGGGGTCAGCGAGCCAAAGCTCCTCTTCGGTGCCCAAGGTTCCCTGCGGAACGTCCCTCTCGAAGGCGTCTTCGGGGATCAGGGACGGGATCTTAACGTCGGTCAAGTTCTCCTCGCATCCTTATAAAGCTTCTTCGCGGGGTGATTCTACCCGCCCCGGGGCGTAGAGTAAGGGTAGAATGCCCGGGATGGCGGAGGAGCGACGAGGAGGTTTGGATGGCCGCGGTCGGAGAGAAGGTGCCGGATTTCACGCTGCCCAGCGACACCTGGGAACCAAGAGGTCTCGCTCGAGGAGGCGCGGCGGGAGGGAACAGTGGTTTGTTCTTCTACCCTGGCAACTAGTCGAGCGTGTGCACGGACCAGGGGTTCAGGTGCAGCAGGAGATCTCTTCCTTCGAGGAGAAGGGTGCGAGGGTCCTGGCGATGAGCGTGGACTCTCCCTAGTCGCACAGGGCGTGGGCCGAGGAGTGAGGCAACGAGTTTCCCCTGCTTTCGGACTTCCAGCGCGGGGTCGTCGAGGAGTACGGCGTCAAGCACGATGCCGGTTTCCCCAAGCGGACGTACTTCGTCATAGACAAGGAAGGCGTCGTGCGGGCGAATATCGAGGATTCCCCGGGGGACCGACCGGAGGTAGAAGAAGTTCTCGAAGTCCTCGAGAAGGCGCTCTAGCGACCTCTCAAAGTCGCTTCAGATGACAGAGAGAAGTCTTCACCACGGGCCGTACGTTTCACCCCCGGAGGTCGCCGCTTCGGCGGCCAGCGCCTTGTTCTTGGGATACAGCGCCCCGATGCCGGGGGCCGACTCCCGCTACTCAGATGGGGCGGTGGCCCACGAGACGCGCCTCCTCGGCGTCCCCGTGCTCGCGAACGTCTTCTCCGGGGCCACCGAGTCTCCGGTGGGCGAGACCGTGCTGGCAGCGGTCTTGGGCTCCAGGTCCGTCGCTGGGTACGCAGACCTGAGGGCGGCGGGGTATTTGGCGCCGCTGGCGCACGCGGCGCTCTTCGGCGAGCCTCTGGGGAAGGTTCTGGTCGGGCTCTCGCACGACGACGCCCGCCACTTCGCCCAGGCGGTCGAGATCGCGGGGCCAGGCTTCGGTGGCGGAGCGCTAGCCGGGGCGCTGAACGTCACCCTTGGAGCGGGGCGGGACGCTACCTTGAGGGACACGATGCGCTTCGTCGCCAATCGCGACCCGCTGGCACGCGAGTACGCCAAAAACTTTGAGGTCGTCCGGGAGCTCGCCCGCCCGGCGCTCTTCAACGCCCTCGTCCGGATCGAGGCTGCCAGGCCCGCGCTCGTGCAAGCCTACCTGGAGGTCGTCGCGGAGGTACCGGACTTCGACGCGATGAGCAGGGCCGGTCGCAAGGAGGCCGAGGAAGTCTCGCGCATGGCGCATGGGGCCTTAAAAGCCGGCGGCGTTTACTCGCGCCGTGGCTTGCAGGCCATCGTGAACCTCGACGGGTTGTTGCGCTCGGATCCGAGGCTCAAACCCTCGGCGACCGAGACCCCAATCGTCGCTGCGGCCTTCTTGCTCGCCCTGAAGCAAGGCCCCGAGTTCCTCAACCATCGCGTGCGACCCGCCCCGCAAGGGTGAGTCTCTACCCCGTGAAACCTTTCAGTCGGGCCGTCGGCTTTGTACGATAGAATCCTCTCGTGCAGGGCTGGTGAGTCGTCTCGTTTTGGAGGTATCTGAGTAGGTGAAGGCTCTCATCATCGTGGGGCACGGGTCGCACCTGAACGAGGACTCGAGCCTGCCGGTCTACGAGCACGCGGCGCGCATCCGGGAGACCGGGGAGTTCGACGAGGTCGTCGAATGCTTCTGGAAGGAGGAGCCCTCCATGCGCCACGTCTTCGACACCGTCGAGTCGGAAGAAGTTTACGTGGTGCCGGCGTTCATCTCCGAGGGTTACTTCACCCAGCAGGTGATCCCCAGGGAGCTCGGGCTTGAGGGGCCCGTCACCCGAAAGGGCGGCAAGACCATCCGGTACACCGGACCTTTGGGGACGTACGAAGGGATGGCCGACGTGATCCTGGAGCGGGCGCGGGACTTGCTTGAGGGCAAGGAGATATCGCCCGGTCCTCGGGCGCTGGTCTTGCTCGGTCACGGCACCGATCTGAACAAGAACTCCGGCGGCGTCATTTATTGGAACGCCGAGCGTATAAGGAAGCGCGAAGCCTACGACCTCGTCGAGGTCGGGTTCCTGGATCAGGCTCCTGAGATAGGCGAGGTCGTCGAGAACGCCACGGCGGAGAACGTGGTCCTGATCCCGGTCTTCATCGCAGAGGGCTGGCACACCCGCGAGACCATCCCTGAAGACCTCGGCCTCGCGGGCGAGGTGACGGTCAGACCGACAGCCGGCAGCGACAACAAGACCATCTTCTACGGTGCGCCGGTGGGCACCCACCCTTCGATGTCGTACCTGATCTCTGCGCGCGCCCGCGAGGCACGCGCCGACGAAACGAGACTCGAGGAGCGCGGGGTTGCGCGCGGCGCCTCCTGACCCGGTAGGCGCCCGGGACGGGACGCAGAACGTCGCCCGGGATTCCCGCGAGGCCTTCGCCCGCTGGGTAGACGAGATCCCCGAAGGGCGCAGGTTCGGCCAGGTTCTCGTGCAGCCGCTCTCATCCGGCGGATACGAGCTGCGCCACGTGGCCGATGAAGACGCCGAAGGGCTAGTGCCTTACGATGACCCTCGGGCAGCGCGCGAGCTCGCGAAGCTCACCGAATCCAGCGAGTACCGGCCGCTCAAGAGCTCCCCGAACCTTCGGCAAGGCTGGACACTGCGGGTGCCCGATGCGGCGGGCTTGAGCGTAGCTATGAACTACCTCTATCCCGCGGGTGTCGTTCACTGGCACCTCTACCGGGAGGGGAGGCTCGAGGTCACGAACTACCGCGAGAACGCCGCGCGCCAGAGCGGCATCTACAAGCGCGTCCAGCGCCTCTCCGACGAGGGGGTGCAAAACGCCGCGAGAGCGTGCTGCGAGGATTCAGTGTGCCTCAAGAAGACCCTCTGGGACGTGGGCGAGGGCACGCCCCTAAAGATGGACCGGGGGGAGGGCGAGATCCCCTGCCCCGAGCCGTGCAGCATCTTCGTCTCTTTCGCCCGGTGCGTCAGGCTCTTCGAACGTGAGGAGGAACGCGACCTCGATGCCGACGGTCTCTCACCGAGCGAGAAGGAGGATCTCATCGCCCTCGTCGAGGCCGCGGCCACGGGCAGGGTAGAGTTCTCTCGCGAGGCCGAGTTCGAGGAGCCGCTGAACGAGCGCCGCTTGCGCTACCGGAAGCTCACCCTCGGCCCCAAGCTGCGTTCCGAAGATGGGCCCGAGGAGTAACGCTCCCCAGTCCTCTGGCACGGTCGTCGCCAACGACGCCCTCCTGGTACAACTCGTGAGGTGCTCTTTAGGCCGGAACGCAAAAGCGCGCGGCCTCTCGCGACCGAACGTTAGCTCCTGTTCTTTCGTCGTAACCCTGCACGGCTGTGCTCGAGAACCGTAGGAACGTCATGTCATCGAGGAGGTGGTAGGCTGGGTACCGGGCGTCCGAGACGTGGAGAACAAGATGGGGGTTGCCCGGCGGCCAGTCCGGGGCCGTTGTTTTCTGGAACGCCGTTTCGGGTATTGGAAAAATCACCTAGTCAGGCTAGAGAACCATGGAGGTCGTGGATGATCAGCAAGAAGAAAGCAACAGGAGCCGTTTTGGGGGCCAAGGCCGGTAAGGGGGTGGCCCGAGGCGCGGGCAAGGCGGTCAGCGGCGCGGGCAGGACGCTGCTCGGCGGCGGCGCACGGGGTGAGGTGGCGCGCAAAGCGGCCCGTGGTGCGGGCAAGAGGGCGCTCAGGGGCGGTGTGCGGACCGTAACTCCCAGAGAGCCTGCCAGCACCCGTTTCTTGAAGTACGGAATCTTCGCCTTCGCCGGGTTCGCGGTCGGCGCCCTCGTCGCCCGTTCGGGCAGCTCCGCCGGCCAGCGTGACGAGACCTGGGGCTCGGGAACCCCGACCGGGACCGCGGGAGGTAGCTCACCCGCGGGTGCGGTCTCCGATCCAGCTCGACCCCAACGGCCGGAAGATCCGAACCGCACCGGCACCGAGCGGGAGTACTCGGATCCTTCCTCTGGGCCGCTCATCGGCCGGCGGCACGATTCGGGACCGCCGGAGATACCCGTGCAGCACGAGGAGATCGAGAACCGCATCCGGACCCGCATCGGTGAGGACCCCCGCACCATGCACCTAGCGCACCTCAACGTCGAGGTCAACGACGACGTGGCCGACATCCGGGGCCAGGCGACCTCCGAGGAGGAGAAGCGGGCGGTCGGCGAGATCACCGAGCAGATCGAGGGCGTCCGTGAGGTCCGAAACCTCATCACCGTTAACCCCGACGCCCCGACCAGGGGCGACAAGGCCGCCGGCCAGGACCTGCCTCCCCCTCGGGATCAGTAACCTTCCCAGTAGGGGCGACGTTTAGAACCCAAACGCCCCCGCCGCGAACGGCGGGGGCGCTTTACTTCGCGTTTGCTCCTATTTACGGGCCAGAAGCCGACGGCTGAAACCTGATGCCCGAGCGCTCTTAACCTCGAATAAGGTCGAGCAGTTCGTCGCGCTCTCGTTCCATGGTCTCGCGGTCATTGGCCTCGACGTTCAGGCGGAGCAGGGGCTCGGTGTTCGAGGGCCTCAGGTTGAACCACCAGTCCCCGAAGCCGACGGTGAGGCCGTCAAGGTGGTCTATCTCGGCGCCGTCGCGTTCGGCGTAGTGGTTTTCGACCCCTTCTAGGGTAGCGGACTGGTCCTCGACCTCGGAGTTGATCTCGCCGGAGCGGACGTAGAGGTCTATGGGGTCGAGGAGTTCGGAGAGGGGGCTGTCCTGGCGTGCGACGAGCTCGGCGACGATGAGCATAGCGATGATCCCCGAGTCGGCGAAGTAGTTGTCCCTGAAGTAGAAGTGCCCGGAGTGCTCTCCACCGAAGGCGGCGTCGTTCTTGCGCATCTGGGGTTTGATGATCGAGTGTCCCGCCTTGGTGCGGATCGGCTTACCACCCTCGCGTCGCACCAGCTCGGGGAGCGCCTTTGAGCAGACTGCGCTGTAGATAATCGTCGCCCCGGACTCTTTCTCGAGGACGTTCTTGGCGACGAGGGTGGCGAGCAAGTCCCCGGAGACCGTCGTCCCGTTCTCGTCCACGATGAAGCACCGGTCGGCGTCCCCGTCGAAGGCGACCCCGAAGTCCGCGCCCTCGTCGATAACCTTCTGCTGGAGGTCCTCCATGGTTTCGGGATCTATGGGGTTGGGTGGGTGGTTCGGGAAGGAGCCGTCGAGCTCGAAGTACATCGGTACCACCTCGAAGGGCAGCCTCTCGAAGATGGGAGGGAGCATCTTACCCGCCATGCCGTTGCCCGCGTCCACGACTATCTTCAGGGGTCGTAGGTCCTCCGTGTTTATGAAGGAAAGGCAGTGCTTGGCGTAGTCCACCGCTACGTCGCCCTCCTCGACGGAGCCAGGGGTGTCGCTCGGCTCGGGCAATTTGCCGGAGGTTATGAGGTCCCGGATCTGGAAGATGCCCTCCTCCCCCGAAAGGGCGATGGCGTTCTCGCGGCAAAGTTTAAAGCCGTTGTACTCCTTGGGATTGTGGGAGGCCGTAATCATGGCCCCACCTGATTCTTCGAGGTGCCCGACCGCGAAGTACAAAGCGTCCGTGGAGACGAGCCCGATGTCCAGAACGTCCGCCCCGGCCTCGGTCACGCCCTGGATAAACGCCCCTTCCAGGGCCTCACTAGAGAGGCGCATGTCGCGCCCGACGATCACGCGGGAGCCCGAAAGCTCGAGGTAGTTAACGTAGGCGCGTCCTATTTGTCGAGCCACATCCTCGTTCAGAGAGTCGGCGTAAACGCCCCGGATGTCGTAGGCCTTGAAGATCGACTCGTCCATACCGCTCTCCCTGTTTCCTTTATTATCGCCTGCCGGGACCTAAGCGGCCTGGCGTCTCCGGTACAATAGCGTACTATGGTTGTTCGTGCAGACCGGCCCGCCGCCTGAAAGCGGATGGGGCGCCGTTTCGTAGGACTTGCAGCCGTCTTCTACGCGGCCCTTCTCTCCGCGGCCATGGTTTTGAACTGGGTTAGGGGCGGGGATTCATTCGCGCTGGGCGACTCGATGCCCTTCGGTCTCGCCGTGGGTACAGCCACCGCCTGTGGCACCGTGGCTTTGAGTATCTTCTTCTACCGCCTGCTGCCCGTGCTCCGCCGGCTCTCCGATGAGCTCGCCCCGCTCCTCGTGGACGGCGCTAAAGGGCGATATCTCGTCCTGGTCTCGGTGTTCTCCGGGGTGGGGGAGGAGGCTTTTTTCCGGGGGGCGCTGCAACCCGTGCTCGGTCTCGTGCTTACCTCGCTCCTCTTCGGCGTCCTCCATGTAGGTCCCGACCGCCGGTACCTCGTATGGAGCCTCTGGGCCGTCGCGGCAGGCTTTTTGTTCGGGTTTCTCTACGAATGGACGGGCGGGCTTCTGGCCCCTATGATCGCCCATGTCCTGCACAACGCCGCGACTCTACTTCTCTGGAGACGCTCCCGCACGCTCGGGGGCAAGGCTTCTGGGAGAAGCGTCGCGATGGGGGAGGAGGGATGAGCGTGCTCCCAACACAACCACGAAGGGTGCGGATCGGCGTTGTCGTCTGTACGCGCTGGCTTTAGGCGGCGAGGCTTTCTTGAGGTCGGAGAACTTCTCTAGGGGAGACGATCTCCTCCCCTGGCGTTCGGGACGTTACCGTGAACGCGGAGAACAGCCTCTACCCGCCGCCGAACGTGGGCCGCTTGGAGGGGCTGCCCGAAGCGGTCTTCGTGTACCTGAGCGTCGAGGAGCTGCCGAGCGGGGAGAACATAGAGGTTCGGGCGAAAGGGATGAGGTGGCGGCCCGCAAGTTCTTCGTGGTCGAGGAGTAACCTGGGTTCGTCCTTACGTTTTCGGTGCCTTTCGGTGGCGCCGAGGCTAGTAGACGGCGGTTTATCGGATACAATGTGTTGCGGTCGGAGCGGGTACTTCGAAACGAACTTTAGGAGCCCAAATCGGGAGGATGAGTGCGCGTCAAGGACATAGTCTTGAGCCTGGTGAGCCTGGCCCTGATCGGGGCAGGCTCGGCCTTGATCGCCACTTTCTTCCTAGGTCCTGGCACGCGCGGCGACCCGGAGCCCGACGGGGCGCGGGACTTCAACGTACCTGTACTGGAGGAGAATACGCAGGCCATCGGGAAGACGAGAGGGCCCGAGGACAAGACGCTCACCCTCACCGTCCCGAAGATGATGAGGCTCGCCGACGGCGCCGAGGTGCCCAGTGGTCAGGGAGACGACGAAGAGAAGCTCAAAAACTACACCGCCATGCACCTCGAAGGCACCGGCTTTCCGTGGGAGGCGGGGGCGAACGTGTACCTCGCCGGACACCGCCTCGGCTACCCGGGCACGCCCAGCTTCCTCGCCTTCTACGACCTGGACAAGCTGGAGAATGGCGACGAGGTCATCGTCACCGACGCCGACGGCAACGAGTACACCTACAGGGTATTCAAGAGCGACTCCGTCGGCCCGACCGACCTCTCCGTCACCGAGCCGGTCGAGGGCAAGGACGTCTTGACGCTCCAGACGTGCACGCTGCCAGACTATGCCCAGCGCCTGATCGTGCAAGCCGAGAAGGTGGCTTAATGAGCGCGATAGCTCATAGACGACTTTTTGGGGGGGATATTTAGTGCTCGGGTCACCGGTGAAAGTCAGGCGCGGATTGGACCCCGACAACAGGAAAAGTCCGAAGAAAAAGGAGGCGGAGCTCCCGATCTCGCGGGCCAGGATGCAGGTGCGGATCGTGGCGCTCGCGATGCTCGTCTCCGTCTTTTTCTTGGTCTTGGGCTTCAGGCTATGGTACCTGCAGGTCCTGACCGGAACCGAGTACGCCAACGCTGCTCAGGCCACCCAGACCCGGGAGGTCAAGATACCGGCGCAGCGCGGCGTGATCTACGACAGAGACGGCGAGGTCCTAGCGAATAACGTACCGGGTCTCAACGTCACCATAGTGCCCAACGCCATCCCTCGCGAGAAGGTCGAAGAGCTCGCCGACATCCTCGACGCTGACAAAAAGGAGGTTCTCGCTAACTACGACGCCGCGCTTCAGTCGGGCAACCAGTACAGCCCGATGCTCGTCAAGGAGAACGCGAACCGCGAGGACATCATGTACGTCAGCGAGCGGACCGAGGAGTTTAACGGCCTCGTCGTCAACGACGACTACGTCCGAAACTATCCAAACTCGTCGTTAGCCTCCCACGTCTTGGGCTACACGGGGGCTGTCACGGAAGAGGAGCTCGAAGGGAGCACCTTCGAGGACCTGGGGAACGACGCCGTCGTCGGCAAGGGTGGCATCGAGCTGGCGTACGAGGAGATCCTGCGCGGTGAGCCGGGCGAGAAGGAGTACAACGTGGACGCTCTGGGGCGGCAGGTGACCGTTCGCAAGGCCGACGGGCAGCGCTACGACGGGAGGGCCGAAGAGATCCCCGAGCTCGGGCAACCGGCCCGCATCACCGACCCCGCTCCGGGCAAAGACGTCAGGCTCACCCTGGACATGGAGCTTCAAAAGACGGCGGAAGAAGAGCTCGACGCGGCGATCGAGCGGGCTCAGTCCAACGGGTTCTCGGGGACGGGCGGGGCGGTCGTCGCCATGGACCCCAAGACCGGCGAGATCCTGGCGATGACGGGCCGGCCGACCTTCGACCCGCAGATGTTCGTCGGCGGAATTACAGGTACCCAAGAGACCCAGCTATACGAGTACTTGATGAGCGAAGAGGCGAATGCCCCGTTCACGAACCGGGCCGTCGGCGGGGGCTATCCCGGCGCCTCGACTTTCAAGGTCTTCACCGGGATGGCAGGCCTCGAGCAGGGCGCCATCGGCCCTGGGACGACCGTTACCGACACAGGCGAGTGCTGGCGCCCTGCGGGGGCCGCATCTGGCTGCTGGCAGAGCTGGCGTGAGAACAGCCCCAAGTACTGGGCCCTAGGACCCCACGGTACCCAGAACTACGCCCAGGCTTTGGGGGACTCGAATAACAAGTTCTTCTTTCAGGTCGCCGACTGGATGTGGAACCGCACCGACGACGAGAACGTGTTGCCCAAGTACTACCAGCAGTTCGGATTCGGCGAACCGACCGGCGTGGACCTCCCCGGGGAGATCGCCGGGCGGGTCCCCACCAGCGAGTGGCAGGAGGAGGCCGGAGGCACCCCCGACGACAAGCTTTGGACCGTGGGCCGGTGGGTCAACCTGGCCATCGGCCAGGGCGACCTTTTGGTTAGCCCGTTGCAACTCGCTCGCTCCTACGCCGCGATCCAGAACGGCGGCACCCTCGTGACGCCGCACGTGGGCCTCGATATGCGGGACCAGAACGGAGAGCTGGTGGAGAGGATCTCTCCGGAGCCCCAGGGCTCGCTCAACGTCAGCCCACAAACCCTCGAGAGCACGGTCCAGGGCTTGAGGCTGGTCACCGGCAAGGGCGGGACCGCCGAGAAGATCTTTCAGGGCTCGAAGCTGCCTGTGGTCGGCAAGACAGGGACCGGTGAGATGTGGGGCAAGGATCCAGTAAACTTCTTTATCGGCTGGGCCGAGAACCAGGAGAATCCCCTGGTGGTACTCGTGATGATCGATGGCGGCGGCTCCTTCGAGCAGGGCAGCGAAGTCACCGCCGGCCCAGCGGCACGGGCCATCCTCGAGGCCTATCACGGCATCGAAAGCTCCTCCTCGAGCAGCTCGTCTTCGGAGGAGAACCCTCAGGAGGATGACCCGGGGCAGACGGGTCGTATCGCGGGCCGTCCGCCGGAAGACGCTACCGCCGGTTAGGGTCGAGGAGCTCCTTTGTCGTACGCGCTGGCACTCACGCTTCCCAGCCCGCCGTCGCCGGTGATCTTCGAGGCCGGACCTTTCTCCCTGCGTTACTATGGGTTGTTTATCGCCTTGGGGATAGGACTCGCGACCTGGGTCGCCGCCCGCGAGCTTGGTCGCAAGGGCTACGAACCCGCCTTGGCGGTCGACGGCCTGTTCTTCGTCTTGCCGCTCGGTTTTATCGGGGCGAGGGCCTACCACGTGATCACCGACTACGAGCTCTACGACGGCAGCCCATACCCGTTCTTTCCCGGCATCTTCGAGGTCTGGAACGGTGGACTCGGAATCTACGGCGCCGTGATCGGGGGTTTCTTGGGCCTCCTTATCTTCGCCCGCGTCCGCGGCGTGAACCCCCTGGCTTTGGCCGATGCCGTTGCTCCCGGGGTTGTCCTCGCCCAGGCTGTAGGCCGCTGGGGCAACTACTTCAACCAGGAGCTCTTCGGCCGCCCCTCGGATCTCCCCTGGGCCATAGAGATAGCCCCCGAAAACAGACCCCGAGTCTTCGCGGATGCCGAGGCATTCCACCCGACGTTCCTCTACGAGTCGATCTGGGACGTCCTCGTCTGCCTCATCCTCCTCTTCGTCGCCCGCCGCTTCGCGCGCAGGCTCAAGAACGGTGACATTGTCCTGCTTTACGTGAGCCTGTACTCTTTGGGGCGCTTCTTCGTGGAGGCGTTACGTGTGGACAATGCGTTCCTCATCGGCGGCGAGAGCGTCGCCAGCGCCATCCGCGGCAACCTCTTTGTCGCCAGCACCCTCGCCCTCACCTTCGCCCTAATCCTCTTCTTGCGCCATGCTGGCACCGGTCGCGGGCCCCGAAAACCAGCAGACGGCTGAAGTCAGCCCTTGAGGGAGATCCCTGAGGTTGCTAACCTTCGCAGGTTAATGAAAAACTTTTTCGATTAACGCGGGCAGAAGCTATGCTGGAAGCGGCGATCGGGAGGATGCGGGGGCGGGGGTACAAAGCGACACCGCAGCGTGTGGCGGTGTTGCGTGCGCTCGCTGAGGAGCAGCATCAGAGCCTCGAGGAGATTCGGGTGCGGTGCCCAGAGGTCGGGTTGGTAACGGTGTACCGTGCGCTGGAACTGTTGGGCGAGCTCGGGATCGTGCGCCGCCTGGACTTGGGGGACGGGGCGCGCTATGAGCTCGCCCGGGACCACCATCACCACATGATCTGCGAATCCTGCGGCGACATCTCCGAGTTCGACGAGTGCCCGCTCGACCCGGAACTTCTGCCCCCGAAAAGTGCAGACTTCGAAATATGGGCCCACAGCCTGGAGGTCTACGGACGGTGCGGGGCGTGCAGGTAAAGAGACGGCGGGTCGGGGCAATGTGGCTCGAGAGCACCTATGTTGGGTATGGGAGGTCGCGTCGGTGAACACGGTCCTCGTGGCCGTGCTTGCGGCGGTAGGCTTTTCGGCAGCGAGCCTTCTGGCCCTGCTCGGCAGGGAGCTTAGGCAAAAGGTCGATCTTATTCGGCTGCCTTCGCGGCCGGGCTACTGCTTGCTCTGGCGTTCGCGGATCTCTTCCCCGAGGGATTAGAACTCGCCGGTTCTCCGGCGATCGCGGGTTTCGTAGGAGGTTTCACCCTTTTGTTCTTAACCGAGGCGCTCACCCGCGCCCACACGCGCCACTCGCTAGAGGAGCGTGTCCGCAAGCATGCTTTAGGGCAGTTCGTCCTGGGGTTGGCGATCCACAACCTCGCCGATGGTTTCGTCCTGGGTGTCGGCGCCGAGGCGTCCGCGATCACCTCCGGGCTCGTAGGCTTGGGCATCCTCGTCCATCAGGTGCCGGTCGGGATCTCGCTTGCCGCGGTCCTCGTGGCTGCGCGTGCGTCCGGTGCTCGGGTGGTGCGGACGACGGTGGCTTTGGGACTCGCGATCCCGTTCGCGGCGGCTTTGACCGTGGCCTTGCCCGTACCGGGCGAAGAAACCCTCGGTTTACTGATCGGCGTCGCCGGGGGTGTGCTGGCCTACGTGGGGGCCGCTCACTTGCTCCCGGAGGCCCAGGCCGAACACCCCGACAGGGTCACCGGCGTTCTCTTTGCGGCAACGCTCGTTATAACCACCATCGTTCTCATGAGCGTTCTGGGTGGTTAGCGGTGCTATCCGAAGCTTCCGAGGGACGACTCAGACGAAGTAGAGGTACCAAACGGCCAGAAGGAGGGTTTCGAGGCCGAAGGCGAGCATGATAGGGGACGCGGCGACGTACCTTTTTCGGGAGTAGACCGTCGGGGCCATGAGGTAGCCGAAGACCAGGCCCCCCACGAGGCCGCCAATGTGTGCGGTGTTGCTCACGCCTGGGATCGTGAAACCCAAGAACAGGTTGATTGCGGTGAGGAAGAGGAGCTGGCTGATTACCGGGTTTCGGGTCGAAAAGGTGCCACGCCTGATAGCGAACCCAAAGACGCCACCCAAGAGGCCGAAGATGGCGCCCGATGCCCCGACCGCCGGGGCGTTGAAGGAGCCGAAGTACAGGTACGCGAGCCCGCCCGCGATCCCGCTTATAAAGTATAGCGCGAAGAAGCGGCCCCGCCCGAAGGAGGCCTCCGCGAAGGAGCCCAGGAAATAGAGCGAGATCATGTTCAGCGCCAGGTGCGCGAAGCCCGAGTGCAAAAACGCGCTCGTCAGGAGGCGCCACGCCTCGCCATCCGCCACGAAAGCCGGCACGAGCGCCCCCAGGATTAGGATATCCCCCGGCTGACGCAAGAGGCCATTGCCGAGCGGTACCCCTACGGCCGCGCCCTGGGCGGCCACGAGTAGGTACACCAGCACGTTGGCGACGATGAGGCCGAACGTTACTGGGAGGCGGGGGGAGGCCAAGGGCCGGCGCTCTAGCGGCGTTTGATCTCGCGGGCGGCGTCGCCGACCTGGACCTTGGTCACGTCCTCCAGAGGTCCGCCGAACATGCTCTCCAGATCGGGGCCGCCGCCAGTCCCTTGCCCGAAGCCCTGAACCTGGACGTTCTCGCCGAACATCTGCTGAAACATGCGCTGTAGGTTCTCCTGCACCTCGGCGAACCCCGCGGCGCCGAAGGGCGAGTCGGCGTCGAAGATGCGGGCGACGGCGAGCCTCTCTTTGACCTCGGTGACCTCGGCCTTCGCCTTCACGTCCTCCACAGTCCCCAAAGTCTCGCCGGTGTCTGGGTCCCAAACCTCCTCACCCTCGGGGGCGAAGATCTCGAAAAGCATCCCCTGCCTGACGCCGTGTTCACGGCCCCGGTTCAGGACGACCTCGCCCTTGCCCAAAATCTTTGCGACTTTGCATTCGACGGCCATGCGGTCTTCTCCCTCCGTGCTTAACGAACATCGAAAAGATTATATCTCTCACGGCGGCCCCGTCGGACGCCCGCTAGAATCCGCCCCATGACTGGGACAACGGGAAGAGCTCGCACGAACAGGGTAGGGCGACACCTGCCTACCTCGGGCGGGTTCAAGAAGACTCTGCGGCTCGCGCAGGAGCAAGGGCTGGAGACGGTCCAGATCTTTGTCTCGAACCCCCAGAGCTGGGCGGTGCCGGCGCCGCGCCCGAACGCCGAAACCTTCGTGAGGGGTGTCCGGGAGGCCGGACTCTCGCCCGTGGTCGTGCACGCCAAGTACCTCATAAACCTCGCTTCCCCCGACCCCGATCACCGGGAGCGCTCGGCGAAGTCCTTGTCGGCAGAACTCTCTGCGGCGAGCTCTTTAGGCGCTGATCTCGTCGTGGTCCATGCCGGCAGCCATGCGGGAAGCGGAGAGGAGGAGGGATCAAAAAGGCTCGTCGAAGGGTTGAACCGGGCACGAGAGCTGGCCGGTGACGGGGCGGCGGAGCCTTTGGTCGAGAACTCGGTCGGGGCGGGGACGCAGTTGTGCTCCACGTTCGGCGCTTTAGCCAAGATGGCGAGAGAGGCCGGGGCGCGGGCATGCGTGGACACGGCGCACGCGTACGTTGCGGGCTACGATCTCTCGACGCCCGAGGGCGCCAGGGAGGTCGCGGGGGAACTGAAGGGCGCTCTAGGAGATCGCATCGCGCTTTTGCACCTCAACGACGCCAGGAACGCTTTGGGGAGCCACCGAGACGGGCACGAGAGGATTGGCGAGGGCCGGATCCCGAGTTCGGCGTGGGAGGAGTTCTTTGCGGGGCTGCCCAACGTTCCGGTGGTGATGGAGACGCCGTACGCGACGCCGGAGGTAGACGCTGAACAGGTGCAAATCGTCAAGGCTCTGGCGGGTGGGTTGCCTCTTTCGTCTTACGGGGTATAGAATCTGTTGCTATGAAGACCGTGGAGATCCACCCGGTACAGAGGAAGGCGGATTTGCTCTCGGCCATCGGGGAGACGCTGAGGACGCTACGCACCGAACGCGGGCTTACCCTGCGGCAGGTCGCCGAAGGCGCCCACGTTTCCGTCTCTTACCTCGCTGAGATAGAGCGCGGTGAGAAGGACCCATCCTCCAAAGTACTCGAGAACGTCGCCGGAGGCTTGGAGGTAGGGGTAGGAGATCTCCTGCTGCGTATCGCCGGCACTCTGGAGCCCGAATCCCCCGCAACACCCGTCGCGGGCGAACTGGCTGCCTGAGTACAGGACGAAGGTCCTAAAAGCGAAAGATCCCTAAAGCCGGTCGTGGAAGCGATCATCTTCGTCGGGATACAGGCGTCCGGGAAATCTACTTTTTATCGCGAACGCTTCTTCGACACTCACCTCAGGATCAACCTCGACATGCTCAAGACCCGCTACCGGGAGCAGCTCATCTTGCGAGCTTGCATCGAGGCAAAACAGCCCTTCGTCGTGGACAACACGAACCCCTCCGTCGAGGAGCGTGCCCGGTACATAAGCTCGGCCAGGTCCGGCGGTTTCCGCGTTGTTGGATATTACTTCGGTTCGCGGGTAAGGGAAGCGTTGGCCCGCAACAGCGATAGGGAGGGCAAAGAGCGCATCCCGGAGAAGGGGATCCTGGGGACCTACAAGCGGCTGCGCGTGCCCAGTCTGGAGGAGGGCTTCGAGCTGCTCCGCTACGTACGCATAGACGAGGAGAGCTGCTTCGTAGTCGAGGAGTGGTCGGACGCGGAATAAAAGCTCCTCGCGTGCCCGAACGTTCACGCTCCGAAGAGGTACGCTAGGACGATGCTCGAAGAGTTGTAGCCGGAGTGGGCGAGGAAAGTGATGGTGGTGTTGGCCCGCTTACGTAGGAAACCCAAAGCGACAGAGATTAGGAAGACGTAGCCGAGCACGACGGAGAGGCCGTACTGGACGTGCATGGAGGCGAAGAGGATGGAGGTCAGGGTTATGCCCAGGACGGGCTGCAGTGCCCCGCGGAAGAGTGTCTCCTCGCCCGCGGCGGCGCCGACCCCGATGAGGAGGGCGAAGAGCACCGCGTGGAGCGGGCTCAAGCCTCGCGGGTCGAAGAGGCGGTTGGATACCTCCCCGACCCTCTCGTAGGTCTCGGGTTGGAGGTGGGCGAAGAGTGCGTCGGCAGCGAACGAGAGGAAGAGCGCCCCCACGACGAAGAGCCCGGCGAGCCCGAGCTGGGGGAGGGAGACGGAACCGTAGCCGAGCCGCGACAGGGTCTCGCGAGGGCTGCGGCGGGCGCCGATGCCCACCCCGAGGACGGCCACGACGGCGAACGGCAGCTCGGTCAGCAGTACGAGGCCCGGCGAGATCCTGTCGACTCCCCCCGGAACGAGCGCCGCGATGTCCGAGGACTGGTTGACGAGGAGCAGGCCCGCCACGTTGTTCACCAGCAGCAACACGAACACCCAGAGCGCGAAAAAGATCGGCGGGTCTGACCAGAAGCCGGCGTCCCGACGGCCAGTCACCTTGAGGAACGGCGGGACGCAGAGCGCTACCCCGGCTACGCCCGCGAGGATGGCCGCTACCCCCGCCGCCGCGACGGCCAGCGGCTGAGAGACCTGCGCTTCCCCTCCGCCTGATGATGCCAAAAGGAGCCCCAACCCCGCCAGGATCCCAAAGGCTGCCACCAAGAGCGAGACGGAGAGGAGGATCACGATTAAGCTGATCTCCGCGTTCCGGTTCTTCTTGCCCCAGTGGGCCATGAGAGCCAGGCCCCCCACCAACAGAGTAGCGATGATCGTCAGAACCGCGGCGTTCATAGACAGCCTTCCGGAAGAATAGTGCACACCAGCCGAGAGGTTAGCACACGCCCGCCGCACGAAGAGTCCCGGCCCGCGGATCATGCGCGGGCCGGGCGCTTAATGGACCGGAAGGAGTACGATCCATTACAGATAGAGTAACCGTCCGAAGTTACTTCCAAAATACAAAACACCCTGAGCTACACTTCCGCGCCCTGCTAACCGGGAGTGGCGCCGAGCGGTTAGAATTGGCGAGAGCTTAACCCTTCAGCAGCAACTTGATCCCATCTTGATCGGGGACCTTGGCGCTGTGAACCTTGGCTTTGAGCACCAACCCTTCCGTATCTACCAACAGATGACGCTTTCTGCCGCGTACCTTCTTGCCACCGTCATAGCCTCGCGCTTCGCCACCAACTCCGGTGGTCTTGGCTGACTGGGAGTCCACCACCCCCGCGCTGGGCTGCGGGTTCCTCCTTAGCGTCGCCGTAAGCGCTCGCGCAGCGCTGTATTGAGCCGTTCCCAGGTCCCGTCTATTCGCCACCTTCTAAACCACCAATAGACGGTCTCCCAGGGTGGGAAGTCGTAAGGCAGCAGACGCCATGGGCAGCCGCTCTTCAAGACATAAAAGATGGCGTCGAGGATCGTGCGGCTGCCGTGGATCCGCGGTCGTCCATGCTTGTTGGGAGCCACGACATGGGCCTCGAGACATTGCCATTCTGCGTCCGATAGATCAGTTGAGTAACTCCTTTTCATGTTCGGGAGCGTAAGCCATCAACTCGCCCCACTTACTTTTCCAAACAGTCTCTTAGGGCTCCTCAGCTGGGTAGCCTTTATCTATATCGGGCTCAGGGTTAGACGAATCAGATGGATCTTGTGGGGATTGCTGTACTCTATGGTTTTCATAGCTGTTGCGATTACAAGCCGCACCGCTGGCCCGGGAAGCGATACAGCAAATGCCACTGTCGCCCTAATGATAGTCGTAGGGATCGTTTCCGTAGTTCACGCCTTTCTGGTACGAAATGACTATCTAGTACTCCTAGAGAACCGGATACAGGAAGCGGCCGAAACCGAGGCACTGCGGCGCCGTCGTCTCGAAACGGAATACAGTTCGCGAGCCGAGGAGCCGTCTCCAAGCGAAAGCTCCGCGCAGCCGGAGTCGGCCGAGTCGTCCGCTACGGGCACCGGACCAAGAGAGCCCGTCGCTCCCGAAACGACAGACAAGTTTCCCTCAATCGCTGTGCCCGCTCTCGCGCCAGTCAAAGCCGAGGCCGGTTCTAGTTCGCGAACTGATGGGCTTGCCCAAGCGTATTCCATCTCGGAAAGTTACCCGCTTCCCATAGCTTTTACCTGGTCATTACTAGCGACCTTATGGGATCCTAAGGATCGCTATAGTGAGCAACTGCGACACGCGGAGCACATGGTGACTTTTCTCGGATCGATGTCGCTTGCTCTATTAGAGAAACAAGATTACAAAGAGGCAGAGATTAACCCTAAGGGGCTCTGGGGGACCGGTAGCACGTTTGGTGGTTGGAACCGGGTCGTCAAGGGAAGCTCGAAGGTATTCCGAAGATACGAGGATAACCCGCTAGCTTCAGCCATACAAGAACTGGGTGCCGACTCTCCAGAAGAGAGTAGCTTCGGAGCTGACGTCGCAGCCCTTGTAAGTGCAAGAAACGATTACAGTCACGGCCGGGGGCCTTCTATCGAAGAGGAAACTGTGGTGGCCTCAAACGAGGTACAGAAGAGGCTGCAGCGGTGCATGGAAGCACTATCCTTTCTCACGCAATACCCCATTCGATTGGTTCAAGACTTCGACGTTGACCGCCGTAGCGGGGAGTTCTTGCTCAAGTGTCTGCGCTTTGTCGGAGACGGCCCAGGATTTCCTCAGGAGAAGGTGGTTTATCCTAGAGCCTTGCCAAGGGGTGACCTGTTCTTAGACCTGGGGCATCAGAACTGGATACAGCTTTATCCTTTCGTCATAGCTTTGAACTGCCTCCGCTGTCAACACAGGGAGACCTACTTTATCGACCGATGGGACTACAGAGAGGGTACTGCCTCGGTAAAGAGCTTCGAGCGAGGTCATATAGAAGAGAGACGAGACGTCTGTGAGTACCTGAGCGCTTTGGCGGGTTAGTCTATCTTTTCCGAGTGGGCGATGCTGGGATCGAACCAGCGACCTCTGCCATGTGAAGGCAGCACGACTATGTCGTGGTTGTTCACTGGTGTTCAAAAACTCCTGCAAATAAGCATATTCTCTCTTTTGAGTTGTTGTGGATGTTCACCGTTGTTCGCCTGGGTTGTTGCACGGTTGCTGCACGCGGACCCCATCGCAAGCGCGGAGCCTAGCTACCGGCATATCTATCCAATCCTGCTACATGTTGTCTTGCCCACCACACCTATTAGGGTGCGCAAGGGCCCATTGCCCCAGTCCTATTGGATAAAGTCTCGCCCTTCTGAATAAGGGTTTCCGGGAACCCTCCTTGTCGGCAATTAGGTGAATAAGAGGAGCTGCCTTAAGCATTGCCTTAGTCTTATGTTGCCCCGCAGATAGCCCGGCGCACCTGTAGCCCTTCCTTTGACAGTTTAGAGAAGAGCTTAGGGAGTTGATCAAGAGAAACACTCTCCCCTGGAGCGGTACGGCTACGGTCTATCGGCGCGAGGTGGAGGAGCTTGGCGCTTCCCTTAACCTGACGAAAACGGAAGCTTGCTCCACATTCTTGGGTCTAAGAGGTTCTCTTTGGGATCTGGGCACCGGCAGCATAGTCGAGAGCATGAGTAGCACCAGCGCAGACCTGGCAGAAGAAGACCCGCCTCGAAGATGGTCTGCCTTCAACGACGTGTCCCTGCTGTGAAACCCAATCCTTTTGCGGGGCCGGCCGGGCACCGGTCCGATGGGGGTACCGGTAGATGCCCGCGACCCCGGTCCTGGGCCGAGCGTGCTTAGGCGATTGGACCGGGGCTATGCGGGTTTCCGAGCCTTAGGCGGTTCGGGAGGTAGTTCCCTGGCTATTTGCGCCAGCAGGATTTGGGGCGGGGCTCTTAGCAGCCCAGGCCCGGAGAGCCTACCCTGTGGCTGTGGCAATGGACTCGGCTTCTTCGTCGGTTAGCTCGAGCTGCTGTTCGTGCCTGGGCTTCCCTACGTACTCCTTCCTGGGCCAGTAGAAGAGCGTTACCGAGCTCATAGACTTCTCGATGCCAATGACCTTCAGCGTGGGCCAATCCACGCCTGTCTTCTTCCGCACCAGCACTCTAACACGCTGGCGCTGTTCTTCTTCGCTCAAGTAAGCCGTGATCGCCTCCTATTTTGTTAGCTACCGAAGATCCTACGACACCAGGACAGAGGCTGTGCGGAGGTAGTATGCTCCGGCCTTATTCGGGGCCGGATGGAAAAGGACAACTCGTGTAGGAGCCGGCCCCGCAGCCCATCTAGCATAGCCATCACCCCCGCCCGATGCAAAAAGAACCCGCTTCGCCCCGGTTCTAGTGGCCTACCCCTCCCGACCAGGGCGCAGCGCCTGTTAGAAGCCATCCTCGCTGCTGTGTGAGTGCAAGAAAAAGGCCGGAGAGGAGGTCCGGCCTTATACGGGGCCGGAAGGAAAAGAATATCGGCAACTACTTAGAGGAGCCGGCCCCGCAGCGTGCGTAGCATAGCCATCCTAGCCGTCCGGTGCAAAGAGAACCCGCTTGGCCCCGGTCCGCTAGAGCGTGTTATGAACTTTGGGCAGGCTCTATTGGGTTCCAGTTACGGAAGGGGAGGTAGCAGTATGGAAGGTAGCAGTATGGAAAGGACTCGAACACCGGTGGGCGCTCCGGGCTGGCTGTGGGTTAATCTGGCTGCGATGGGATTCAGCTTGGTGCACACCATCGCCGACTTCGGGATCATCTTGGGGTCCTCGCCGTCGCTCCAGGTCCAGCAGAGCGTGCTTACGAGCGTGCTTACCGTGCTCATCGGCCTTCTGTACGCCTGGTGGGCCTGGGTCCTGGTGCGGGCCGTCGGGGGAACGAGGTCCGGGCTGGTCGGCCTGATGGCGTTCGACGTGCTCTGGGTCGGCGCGAACGGCGTGTCGATACTCGCTTGCTTGCCACCTTGCGGCACGGCGTTGCCGTTCTACGCCGATGCCATCCACCTTGGCACCCTTATCCTCGGTCCGCTGGCGGCCTACTTCGCCTACAGGGCCATGAGACGAAGTAGTTCGGTTCGGGGCAGCTGGCTGGCAATGGCGGGCAACGTTGTCATCATGGTGGCCTTCCTGGTAGCGATCCTTGCCGTGGTAACAGGGTTGGCCAACACCTCAGGAGCCTCCTGACGATCGGCGAGGCCAGCGGCACGAGCCTGGTCAAGTAGTGCCGCTATTGAGGACTAGCAGCTCGCTCTCTTTAGTTCATAACACCCTCTAGGGGGGATGCTTAGGCGATAGGACCGGGGCGAAGCGGGTGTCTGAGAACCCTCCTTGTCGGCAATCCGGTGAATAGCGTAGGCTGTTCGGGCTGTGCCCAGTGCGCAACTCATGAACCCGTAGAGGAGGTTTCGATGCCCTGGATGCCGGAGGTCTTCACTGCCCCCATAGCCGAAGCTCGACGCGCAGAGGGTGAGCCATCTTCCAACGATACCATAGCCTACTACGAAGGGATCTTGGCGGAGGAACCTGACGCGCTTATACGCTCCTTCGCCCGAGAGCAGCCCGTCTTGGACGATCCCCGCGTAGGACGCTTAGAGGGAGCCGGAGCATTCACCGCCTTCGTTGCTGAGCAGGTGACTTGGTTGCGCGAGCGCGACGCGGTGGTGGAGAACGTGGCCCTCACGCGCACCCAGATTCGCACCGTTGAGGAGGTCGTGCTGCACCTACTCGCAGACGACGAGAGACGGATCGAACTGCCCGTAGCCATCGTGACCGACCGCAACCCCGACCGCACGTTGAAGACTATCCGCGTCTACCACAGCATGTGGCCTCTCACTGGCAGCCACATAGTACGCTCTCCGCTGCTTCCCAAGGACCCAAGTCTGCACGCCGAGGGCACGCCGGGCGACTACCAACGGGCGCTGGCCGAGGGCGCCCTAGCAGGCATCTTGGCGACCTTCGAGCCCGACGGCTACGCCCGCGAGCCGAGCGGCGGCGCGTACCTCCACCACGGCGCGGAGGGGCTGGGGACGCTCTATGCACATATGTTCGCCAACGACGGCGGCATCCCGCTGGAGCACTGCACCATCACCGA